>Ga0233430_1004905_pt1 | contig 12028 bp, 10 predicted proteins | sample SI_118_April2016_2_FD_179883 | JGI IMG/M metagenome (GOLD analysis project Ga0233430, IMG submission 179883) | Seawater microbial communities from Saanich Inlet, British Columbia, Canada - SI_118_April2016_150_MG | ecosystem: Environmental > Aquatic > Marine > Inlet | place: Canada: British... | reverse complement strand
GGATTGAAAGAACCGCTATTTGAAGAAATTCAGGCTGGGTTGAACGTTACCGTTTTTAAAGAAACAACCGATAGCGTAGTAAATGAGGGAGTAAATATAACGTAATCATGTGATTTACTGTTCACTGTTCACAGTTCCCAGCTCACCGATCACCGTTCACAGTTCACAGCTTAAAATGTGACTCAAGGGGCGGAGCCGCATCTAAAAGTATATAATGTCAACAAAAAAAATATTAGTTACAGGGGCCGCCGGCTTCATCGGCTACCACCTCTGCAAATCATTATTAGAGGATGATTATGAAGTTCTTGGTATCGACAATATCAACGATTACTACGACCCCAACCTCAAACTCGCCAGGCTTGAGCAATTAAAACCCTACAAAAACTTCAAATTTGAGAAAGTTGATATTTCAGATCGAGAGTCACTTACCCAATCATTTCAATCGTTCAATCCGAATAAAGTAGTCAATCTCGCCGCTCAAGCAGGCGTACGCTACAGTATAGAAAACCCTTATGCTTACATGAATTCCAACTTGGTCGGTTTTTTAAATATTATTGAACTCTGCCGCCACAACAATGTGGAAGGACTAATCTATGCTTCTAGTTCTTCGGTCTACGGTGGAAATAAAAAAATACCGTTCAGCGTTGAAGATCGGGTTGATAATCCCATTTCTCTTTATGCGGCATCAAAAAAATCGAATGAGTTAATCGCTAATTCCTATTCACATTTATATGGGTTACACACCACTGGTTTGCGTTATTTTACTGTTTATGGCCCTTGGGGTCGCCCGGATATGGCAATGTTAATTTTTACACGTAAAATATTAGCCGGAGAACCAATTCCCGTTTTTAACAATGGCAATATGAAAAGAGATTTTACTTATATTGATGATATTATTGCTGGGACAAGAGCAGCAATTGACAAAAACTACAGATGTGAAGTATTCAACCTTGGGAATCATAAAAGCGAACAATTAATGGATGTAGTTTCTCTAATTGAACAGAACCTTGACAGAAAAGCAGAAATAAACTTTTTGCCCATGCAGCCCGGCGATGTGCCTGAAAGTTTTGCAGATATTGATAAATCAATTGAAATGTTAAATTTTAAACCGACTACAAATGTTGATGTTGGAATCGAGAAACTTATTTCGTGGTATAAAGGTTTTTACTCTTGAAACAGGTTCTCATAAAAAAGGGGAAAGCCTTTTCAACTGAAATTCCAGATATAACCGTTGCTAGTGGTAACATTTTAATTGAAGTGAAAAACAGCTGTATTTCTGTTGGTACAGAATTACGTGGCGTATCTGAATCGGGTAAATCTTTATTTAAAAAAGCCTTGGAAAAACCTGAAAAAGTTCGCCAATTGTTAGGAATGGTACAAAGCCATGGGTTTCAATATGTATATAATAAAATAAGTGAAAAAAACTATGATCAACTTCCTATTGGTTATTCAGTTAGTGGAGTAGTATTAGAGGTAGGAGAAGGTGTAAAAAATATTTCAGTTGGAGATAGAGTAGCAGCGGCCGGAGCAAAATATGCATATCATGCGAGCAAGGTTTGTGTCCCGATAAATTTAGTTGTTCCCCTTAAAAAGGGTGTTCCTTTTTCCCACGGCTCAACTGTCGCTATAGGTAGTATTGCTCTCCACAGTATTAGAAGGAGTAAATTACAGATAGGAGAGTTTTGTGTTGTTTATGGAACAGGTGTATTAGGGTTGATAGCAATTCAAATCTTATCGCAGTCTGGCATTAGAGTTGCTGCTGTAGACATAAATGAATCCAAATTAAAAAAAGCAAAATCATTTGGTGCGGAAATGATAGTTAATGCAAAAAATGAACAATTGTTTGAAAGTATACTTCAGTGGACAGGTGGATTTGGAGCGGATGCTGTTTTACTGGCGGTCGGCAGCCAATCGAGTGAACCTATTTCTAACAGTTTTAAGATGTGTAAAAGAAAAGGGAAAGTCATTTTATTGGGAGCAACTGGCTTGGATATACAAAGAAATGATATTTATGAAAAAGAATTAGATTTAATTACTTCTACATCTTATGGGCCAGGAAGATATGATGAAAAATATGAAGAGATGGGGCTTGATTATCCTTATGATTACGTGAGATGGACTGAAAATAGAAATATGGCAGAATATCTACGAATGTTAGATACTGGTACTGTCAATATATCAAATTTAATTACCAAAATATTTGATATAGATGAAGTTGAAGATGCATTTGGTTTTATTTCTAATCCTGACAATAATTCTTTACTTGTTGTATTAAACTATGAAAAAGAAAATACCGTTATTCTGCCGTTAAAATATCCAAAGATATTCTCAAATAAATTAGATAAAGAAAAAATTGGAGTGGGGATTATTGGAGTCAGTTCCTTTTTAAAAGATGTGCATTTACCTAATTTGTTAAAACTAAAATCTAAATTTGAAATTAAAGGAATTTACAATAGAACAGGCTATAAGTCTGAAATTCTGTCGAGCAGGTATAATACATTTTCTACTTCTGATATAGATAAAATTATAGGTGAACCAAGTATTGATCTTGTTTTTATTACTACCGCACACGGTGACCATGCGGATAATGTTATAAAAGGATTAAAAGCGGGGAAGCACGTTTTCGTTGAAAAACCCCTTGCTACTTCTTATGAAGAACTTGAATTAATTAAAAATGAAATAAAAACTCATTCGGGTCAAATGTTAATGGTTGGCTATAATAGACGGTTTAGTCCGTTTATTAAAGAAATAAAAAACCACTGCAAAGAAAGAATGAATCCTATGATCATTCAATATAGAATGAATGCCGGGTACAAAAATTCTGACAGTTCAGCACATGACTTTGGGGGTCGAATAATTGGCGAATGTTGTCATATTGTCGATCTATGCTCATTTTTGGTTGGTAGCGATGTAGTGTATATTTATTCTGAAAATATCACCCCTTCAAATGATTACTATTTATCATCGGATAATAAATTAATCACAATAAAATATTCTGATGGTTCAGTTGCAATCATTCAGTATTTTTCAATGGGGAGTAATAATTTATCCAAAGAATATATGGAAGTTCATTTTGATGGAAAGTCAATTAAAATGGATGATTATAAATCGATAAAAGGCTACGGTTTAAGTATAAATGATAAAAATGAAAAATTGTCTAATAAAGGTCACTATGAAGAACTGATTGAAGTCTACAAATCACTTAAAACGGGTAAACCGCCAATTAGCGTAGATAGTTTGATAGAGACAAGTGCTGTATCAATACAATTAGGACACATGTGATTTATGGATGTTGAAGTAAAAGTAATTGAAGGCGGTGTTAGAAAGTATCAGAATAAATCTTTGGTTCAAAAATTAAGAAATCAATATTTTAAATTAAAAGTATCGGGGAATCCTCAAAATTTATTCGTTGAAAAATCAGTTCAATTTTTACGTCATCCTAAAAATATACATCTTTCGAATAATATAATAATTAAAGAAGGTTCTAAACTATGTCCAACGAATAAAGATGCTATTATTAAAATTGGAGAGAATACAACCATCGGTTATTATAGCATGTTATTCGGTTCCTTGAAGATTGAAATTGGCGCCAATTGTTTGATTGCGCCTTTTGCATATTTTGTAGATGCAAACCATGGTATAAAAAGGAATAAATTAATAAATCAGCAAGACCTGAAAGCTAAACCAATTAAAATTCATAATGATGTTTGGATAGGTGCAAATGTTACAATTATTGGAGGGGTTGAGATAGGTGAAGGATCGGTAATTGCTTCGCAAAGTTTAGTGAATAAAAATATCCCATCTTATTCTGTTTACGGTGGAATCCCGGCAAAATTCATAAAAGATAGAGCATGAAAATCGGAGTAATTATTCTGTGTCGTTATGACTCTAAAAGACTTTATGGAAAGGTATTAAGAAAAATAAATAATAAGCCAATTTTAGAATGGATTAGTCTTTCTATTGGGGTATGCCAAAATATTGATAAAATATGTGTAGCCACATCTAATGAAAAATCAGATGATAAAATTGCAGAATTTTGCAATAAAAAAAATATTAATTGTTACCGTGGTAGTAAACATAATGTGGCAAAAAGATTTTTAAATTGTGCGAAGCAATTTGATTTAGATTATGTATTTAGAATCAATGGGGATAACCTGTTTGTTGACTCAACATTATTATCCCAAATGGTTGACATGGCAATGGTACAACAATTTGATTTTATCTCAAATGTGGAAGGTAGAACTTTCCCATTTGGTATGAGTGTCGAACTACTTAAAGTTTCATTTTTTGAAGCAATATATAAAAAATATAATAATGAGAGGCACTTCGAACATGTGACTCTTTTTTTATACGAAAACCCGAAAGTTGGAAATAGAAAAAATATTAAAAATAATAAATGGGAATATTTACCTGGGATTCATTTGGCGATTGATACTTTTGAAGATTTTAAAAAAGCAGAAAATATTTTTCAGCATGCAAATGGAGATTATGATAAAATCAACTATTCATTCTTAAATAAAATGGCAAAAGAAGGATATTTATCCTGATTTTTCAAGGCAAATATGGTCCATTATTGATCGCTGAAATTGGCGGAAACCATGAAGGGGATTTTTTATATGCAAATGAATTGCTTGACCTTGCACTTGCCTCGAAAGCAGATGTTGTCAAATTTCAAATATATTACCCAGATACATTAGTAAATAGTATTGAAAACCCGGATAGATATAATCATTTTAAAAAATTTACATTTACCCCAGATCAGCATATTACACTGGCTAAAAAATGTAAAGAGGCAGGTAAAAAATATCTTGCATCGGTATGGGATATGGGTGCCCTTGATTGGATTGATGAGTATTCAAGCATGTATAAAATTGGTTCGGGTGATTTAACTGCTTATCCAATTATAGAAAAAATAGCAGCCATAGGTAAGCCAATTATTTTATCCACAGGTTTATCTACATTTGATGAAGTTTGCCAAACAGTAAAATTTATTCAAAAAACTAATTCAATTTATGATAATAAAGAAATGTTATGTGTGCTTCAGTGTACTTCGATGTATCCGATTCCAGAATCAGAAGCAAATTTGAATATTTTAGAAACATTTAAAAAAGAATTTCGAGTGACTATTGGCTATTCTGACCATACGGAAGATATTGAGGCATTATATTTAGCCGCTATTACTGAAGCAGATGTATTGGAGTTTCACTTTACTGATACAAAAGAAGGGAAGACTTTCAGAGATCATAAAGTATCATTGACAAAAGATGATATCGACCTACTTGTAAATAAAATCAATAGAGCGAATATTATATTTGGGAGCAACATAAAAGCCCCAACAAAAAGTGAATTAGAAAATAAACACCTCATTACTTTTAGAAGGGCGATATACCCGAATAGGGATATTCAAATGGGTGAAAAAATATCAAAAGATGATTTAATAGCATTGAGACCAAATAATGGCATAGATGCTGTAAATGAAGATAAAATAATTGGGAAAAAGGCTAAAATTAATATAAAAAAATTAAATCAATTAAATTTTGACATGTTTGATTAATGATGAATAATTCACCTCTTATAACAGTTTATATCACGAATCATAATTATGGTAAATATATAGATCAGGCGATAAAGAGTATATTAGAGCAGTCTTTTCAAGATTTTGAATTAATTATAATTGATGATGGTTCGAATGATAATTCCAAATCCATAATTGAAAAATATGAGGACTATTCTAATATTAAAGTTGTATATCAAAATAATAAAGGACTCACAGTTTCAAACAATATTGCGCTCAATTTAGCCCAAGGTAAATTTATCGTTCGATTGGATGCAGATGATTATTTTACCAAAGATGCTTTAAAATTAATGGTTAGAGAATTTGAGAATAAAAATTTAGGCATGGTCTTTGGCGATTGGTATTTGGTAGATGAGAAGGGAGAAGTCCTTGGTGTAGAACAAAGACACAATTTTCAAAAAGATGTAACCCTTTACGATCAGCCGGCCCATGGAGCCTGTACTATGTTCAGAAAAAGTTGCTTAAAGAAATTGGGGGGCTATGATGAAACTATTTCAAGGCAAGATGGTTATGAATTATGGTTGCGGTTTATTGAGCAATTTGAAGTTGGGAATATTAATGTTCCATTATTTTATTACAGACAACATTCTGAAAGTTTAACTAAAGATGAGACGAAATTACTTAATGCAAGATCAGACATATTGAGTAAACATTCACAAAAAAGAAATAAATCAAAAAAAATAAAAGTTATCGGTATTATATCAATTCGGGGATCCGAGATAGATTATAGAAGCAAACCATTTGTAAAAATTGGCGGGGAATATTTAATTGACCGTACAATTTCTGTTTTAACGGAATGTAGGGCGATTGAAAAAATTATTGTTACGACACCTGACAAAAATATTTTAAAGCATGTAACTAAATATTACGATAAAAATAAAGTCATAAGCCTTGAAAGACCTTATGAATTGGCAAGAATTAATAAATCTGGCCAAGAAACAATAGATCATGCACTTGAGTACGGTGTTCCAAATGAACAATTCGATTATTATTTTGGTTCTTCTATAGAAACACCATTCAAAAGGAAAGAATTAATTGAATCCGGAATAAATATAGCTACTATCTTTGATGTAGATACCGTTATAGGTGTAAGGCGTAATACCAAAAAACATTTTAGGCATAATGGCAAAGGCTTGATTCCTGTAAATGATAATCCAGAATTCTTGCGTCTTGAAGGGAGTCAGTTATTCACAAGGGTCTCCGGGTATTTATTAAGAGAAATAAAAAATTATAAAAATAATGGAAAAGCTATGGGTGAAAAAATTGGACATGTTATGATTGATCGAAAAGCTATGTTTGAAATTGAGGATGATATTGATATAGAAATTGCAAATACAATTATTAAAAATGGTTAACATTAAAATATGAAAGCAATAATATTAGCGGGTGGTTATGGTACCCGAATCAGCGAAGAATCCCATTTAAAACCAAAGCCTATGATTGAAATTGGTGGTAAGCCAATTCTTTGGCATATAATGAAAATATATAGTCATTATGGAATTACAGATTTTATTATATGCTGCGGATATAAGGGTTACGTTATTAAAGAATATTTTGCTAATTATTTTTTACACATGTCTGATGTTACAATTGATATGAAAGACAACAGTGTGACAGTTCACAGAAAAAATGTAGAACCTTGGAAAGTGACCTTGGTTGACACAGGGTTGGAAACAATGACGGGAGGGAGACTTAAGAGGGTAGAAAAATATATAGATGGTCCTTTTTGTTTAACATATGGTGATGGTGTTTCTGATATAAATATAGAAAACCTGTTGGATTTCCATAAAGAGAAAAAATGTATTGCAACAGTTACAGCCATTCAGCCCGCAGGCCGCTTTGGTTCTCTCGATATATCGGGGGCAAGAGTAAAAAGTTTTCAGGAAAAGCCTAAAGGTGATAATCAATGGATAAACGGGGGCTTTTTTGTGTGTGAGCCGGAAATTTTATCTTATATCAAGAATGATCAAACAATTTTAGAAAAAGATCCTTTAGAAAAATTAGCAATTGAAAATCAACTTTCTGTTTTTAAGCATACAGGTTTTTGGTCTGCAATGGACACATTAAGAGATAAGATATATCTTGAAGAATTATGGAAAAATAATAAAGCAAAGTGGAAAGTATGGAATTAATCCCAAAATTTTGGAAAGATAAAAAAGTTCTCATAACCGGGCATACTGGCTTTAAAGGCTCTTGGTTGTGTCTAGTACTAAATGAACTTGGTGCAGATATTTATGGATTTTCCCTGCCACCAAATACTACTCCCAATCTTTATACTGAAGCTAAAATTAATGAAAAAGTTACGTCTTATTTTGGAGATGTAAGAAACTATGAAAAGCTGAATGATGTTATCCAGGACATTCAACCCGAAATTATAATACACATGGCAGCTCAGGCACTTGTGATGGAATCTTACAGGAATCCACGAGATACTTTTGAAATCAATATAATGGGCACTGTTAATCTTCTAGATTCCGCAAAAACAACAAAAAATGTAAAAGCAATTGTCAATGTCACTACAGATAAATGCTATGAAAATAAGGAGTGGCATTGGGGTTATCGTGAAAATGAACCTATGGGCGGGTATGATCCCTATTCTAGCAGTAAAGGATGCTCAGAGCTTATTACTGCAGCTTATAGAAATTCCTTTTTTAATTTAAAAGAAAATGGGATAGCTCTAGCTTCGGCTCGTGCAGGAAATGTGATTGGCGGAGGCGATTGGGCACGTGATCGTTTGATTCCAGATTTTATAAGAGCTATAACTAAAGGTCACGATTTAAAAATTAGGAGTCCATATGCTGTTAGGCCATGGCAACATGTGTTGGAGCCTTTGTCTGGTTACTTAAATTTAGCTTTCAAATTATTTCATCATGGATCTAAATATGCTGAGGCTTGGAATTTTGGGCCTGATGATAGTGATGCTCAAAATGTTGAATGGATTTCTAAGACTCTTTGTGAAATTTGGGGTGATGGTGCTTCATACAATATTGATACTAACCCACAACCTTATGAAGCTAAGTATTTGAAATTAGATTGTTCTAAAGCAAAAGCAGAATTAGGCTGGAGTCCCAAATGGAGTATTAATACTTCATTAGCTTCAATTGTACATTGGAATAAAGCTTATTTAAACAAAGAGAATATATTCGATATAACAACTCAACAAATTAAAAACTATTTCAAAGAAGTTAGTTCGTGAACAAAAAACTTGTTAAAAGACAACCAATAGATCATTGTAGAATTTGCGCAAGCAAAGAACTTGAAAAATTAATTACATTATCAAAAATGCCCTTTACAGATGAGTTCATTTCTCATGATGAATTAGGCAATGAATATTTAGCTGATATTGAAATAGCTATTTGTAAAATTTGTGGATCAACCCAAAATATTAACAATACTGATATGGTAGAATATTATTTTGATTATACCTATAGTGTTCAGTCATCTAGTTTTGCGGTCAATTTTATGAAAATCCTTGCGAACAGAGTTAAAAACACCTACTTCAAGAAAAATTTAAACCCAAAGATTATTGAAATTGGAAGTGGCTCTGGAGAACAACTTCTAGAGTTTAAGAAAATTGGATTTGATGTGTTAGGCATAGAACCTTCTGATAAACTATCTAAATATGCTAATAGTATTGGTGTAAAAACCCTCACCACCTTTTTTGATGAAAAATCAAAAAGAGTTGTTGAAAAAAATTTTGAAATAGTGGATGCAATAGTCTCAAGCTATACGTTCGATCATATACCACAAGTTAATGAAGTCTTAAAAAATATTTATGGAATACTTAAAATGGATGGGCTTTTAATAATCGAAGTCCACGATCTGGAATTGATAAGAGAAAGAAATGAATTTTGCTTGTTTGAGCATGAGCACTATACCTATTTAAATGAAAATACTCTTACTCAGCTACTTAATAAAAATCAATTTAAAGTATTAACATTTGACTTGCTTACGTCTGAAGAAAAAAGAGGAAATTCCTTGCTGGTTGTTGCTCAGAAGTCATTCAATTCCAAGTCAATAGGTATTAATGTAGAAAATGAAATTTCAAAATTAATTCATTTGGATTATGAAATAAAATCATCGATCAATCGTATAGACCAATGGTTAACTAAAAATCGTAACTTAAAGATTGCTGCATATGGTGCCGGAGGAAGGGGAATAATGACTATTGCTGCACTAAAAAAATCAAGTATAATCCAATATATTGTTGATAAAAATCCTAAATCTTCAAATATCTATTCCCCAAAATCACATTTGCCGGTGTATGGTATTGAACAATTAGGTAAAAATCCTGTTGATAAGATTCTTATTTTTAGCTTTGGTTATTACAAGGAAATTATCAATGAACTTTCATTAAGGTTTTCTTACAAGTCTGATCAATTCGTAAATATATTAACTCTTTTAGGAACAAAAAATGAACAAGAAAATTGAAGTATTAGATTGCACTCTTCGTGACGGCGGTTTAGCTCTTGAAGATGCTATGCTTGTTACAGGAAGTAAATCCTCTTTCAAGGAAAATACAGTTTTAGATTTTATTAAAACTATGAAATCGTCATTGATTGATATTGTCGAGTTAGGTGCAATTGAAATAACTAATAAAAATCAAAATGAATTTTCAATATATAAGAGTATTGAACAAGTTTCCAAGTTAATTCTAGACAATAAACCTGATAATCAAATGTATGTAGCTCTTTTTCGTGGGCCTGATACTCCAATTGAAGACATCCCCGAATGGAATCCATCATATTGCGAAGGGATCCGTGTTATCATTCGTTATTCAGAAATTAATAAATCATTAAACTTTTGTCGATCCCTCGCTGAAAAAGGATATAAAGTATTTGTTCAACCAATGTTGACAATGAGATATAATAATAGAGAACTTGATACACTAATTAATGAGGCAAACGAACTTGGAGCTTATGCACTATATCTTGTTGACAGCTATGGATATATGGACTCTAATGATGTTTTAAAACTTTTCAGATTTTTCGATAAAGGTCTTAACGATAAAATTCGTATAGGTTTTCATTCACATAACAATATGAATCTTGCATTTAGTAACGTTTGTGAATTTGTTGGGCAAAAATCAAATCGTTCAATAATTGTTGACTCTACTATCATGGGAATGGGACAAGGAGCTGGTAACATTCAAACCGAATTATTGATCCCATACTTAAATGATTTAAATTCAAACAATTATAATTTTTATTCTGTACTTGATGCTTGTGAAATAATTGATCCTTTTTGGAAACATAATCTATGGGGTTACTCTGTATTAAATCTTTTGCCAGCATTAAGTAAGACTGCTTACAAGTACTCTTCTTCATTGAGGAAAAAACACAAATTATCATACGCTCAAATTCATAAGATACTATCTAATATTCCTGAAGAATTAAGACATCGTTATACCATAGATAACACCAATAAACTATTAGAAATATTTAATGTGAGTAGTAAAAAGTAGAAGTTATGAGAGGATCTGACTTTGTAGTAGATTTTTTGATTAAACATCAAGTAACTGACGTTTATGGTATCCCCGGAGGAGTCGTACTTGATTTTCTCTATGCATTAAATCATAGAAGTTCTGAAATAAAACCGCATCTAAATTTCCATGAACATAATTCTATATCTTCTGCTTCCGGTTTTGCTTGGTCATCAAATAACTTGGGTGTTGCATATGCTACTAGAGGTCCTGGGATCACAAATATGGTCACAGGTGTAGCAGATGCTTATTGTGACTCTATTCCAATTTTGATCATCACAGGTCATTCTGCCACTGTGCCTGAAAATGGTATGCGTGTTACATATGATCAAGAAATTAATGTTGTTGAAATATTTTCGAGTATAACTAAATATGCTGAAAGAATAGATAAAATTGAAGACATCAAATATAAACTAGAGATGGCATATTTTGAGGCAATGGATGGTCGTAAAGGTCCTGTATTACTAGATATTCATTCTGACGTTCTGTCAGCACAAATTAATCCTGAAATTTTACCTTCATTATCGATTGAGAAGGGTAAAAAGGTATTCAAAGTTGATGCTGTAAAAAAAATCACTCAGGCAATTTCGGACTCCAAAAGACCTGTTTTTCTTCTTGGTGATGGCTTCAGGGGCACTAAATCAACTTACCAAATAAAAGAAATTGCAGAACAAAACAATATACCAATCTTATCAAGTAGATTTTCGCAAGACTTATTTCAATCTTCAGCCAATTTCTTTGGCTACGTTGCGAGTAAAGGTCTTAGATATAGCAATTTCATTATATCAAAATCAGATCTAATCATCATTATTGGAAATAGAATGACTTTCCCAATTGAATCCAAAAGCTTTTCAAAAATCGTGAATGATATACCTAAAATAAGGATTGATATTGATGAGACTGAGCTAAATCGAAGATTCCCCAACTGTAATAGCTATGTTGAAAACTTGGCAAATGTTGTTTCATATTTA
>Ga0233430_1004903_pt1 | contig 12031 bp, 9 predicted proteins | sample SI_118_April2016_2_FD_179883 | JGI IMG/M metagenome (GOLD analysis project Ga0233430, IMG submission 179883) | Seawater microbial communities from Saanich Inlet, British Columbia, Canada - SI_118_April2016_150_MG | ecosystem: Environmental > Aquatic > Marine > Inlet | place: Canada: British... | reverse complement strand
ATCCATTCTTCAAACTCCGTTGCGTCCCCTGCGCGGGTGAGAGAGTATTAAAGCATGACGCATCAGGCGCGTCTCGCCGCAGGCAAACGCGAAGCAAAAGCCGCGGTGTTTATTCAGGGGGAAGAGTAAATGGGTTACCGAATTTCCGTCGATACCGGCGGCACTTTTACTGACATGGTTCTGCTCGATCCGGATGGGAAGTTCCATGTCGGCAAGTCGCTGACAACGCCCGAGCGCATCTCCGAGGGCATGTTTTCCGCCCTCGACGTGGTGGCCGAAGCCGTCGGAAAATCGACCCAGGATCTGCTCGCCGAGACAGACCTTCTTATCTACGGCACGACCCGCGCGACGAACGCCATCGTCACCAAGCAAACCGCACGCACCGCGTTCCTGACGACGACCGGCTTCCGCGATATCCTGGTGTTCAAGGAGGGCGGCAAGCACGGCCCCCATGACTACAGCTACGATTACCCGCAGCCCTATATTCCGCGACGACGCACCTTCGAGATCAACGAACGCATCGGCGCCTCCGGCGAGGTCGTCCGCCCCCTCGACAAGGCCCAGGCCCGCGAGGTCATCCAGACCCTCAAGGACAGGGGCTTCGAGGCAATTGCCGTATCGCTGCTCTGGTCGATCGCGAACAACACCCATGAGGCCAAACTCGGCGAGCTGATCGAGGAGATCATGCCGGACGTGCCCTACACGCTGTCCCATCGGATCGCACCCATCCTACGCGAGTACCGCCGCGCCTCGGCGACCGCGATCGATGCCTCACTCAAGCCCCTGATGCAGGCGCATCTGCGCGGGATGCAGACGGATCTTCGCGATATTGGCTTTACCGGCGACCTGCTGGTGTCCACGTCGGTCGGCGGCTGCCAGGAGGTCGAGACCCTCGTCGAGCGCCCAATCAACACGCTCAAATCCGGGCCGGCCATGGCGCCGGTCGCCGGGCGCGCCTATTCCGCGCTGGAACGGATGGGCGGCGACGTGATCGTCTGCGACGCGGGCGGCACGACCTTCGATGTCGGCCTCGTGCGTGACAATCAACTCGTCTATTCCCGCGACAGCTGGCTTGGCCCGCAATGGACCGGCGACATCATCGGCGCCTCGACCGTCGACGTCCGCTCCGTCGGCGCGGGCGGCGGCTCCATCGCCTGGGTCGATCCCGGCGGGCTCCTGCAGGTCGGCCCCCAATCGGCGGGCTCGGTCCCGGGCCCGGCCTGTTATGGCGCCGGCGGCACGGAGCCGACAGTGACCGACGCCGCACTGGTGCTCGGTTACATCGACCCTGATTACTTCAACGGCGGACGGCTCACCCTCGATCGCAGTGCGGCCGAGAAGGTGATCGCGACCCTGGCCAAGACGCTGGGCAAGGAGGTCGACGAGACAGCCCACTCGATCCTGGTCATCGCCAACGAATTGATGATCAAGGCGATCGGCGAAATCACGGTGAATGACGGCCTCAATCCGCGCGAAAGCGTGATCGTCGCCGGCGGCGGGGCCGCGGGCTTCAACATCATGCCCATCGCCCACGAACTCGGCTGCGCCACGGTGATCCTGCCCCAGACGGCGTCGGCCCTGTCGGCCTGCGGCATGCAGTATTCCTCGATCGTCTTCGAGGCGACCCGCAGCCGGTTTACCGACACCAACGGGTTCGACCGCGACGGGGTAAATTCCGCGCTCGACGAGATCGAGGCCGATCTCATGCAGTTCCGCGACAGCCTGGGAACCGCGAAGGACGCGACGGTCTCGATCGAATTCTTCGTCGAGGCACGCTATCGCGCCCAGGTCTGGGAACTCGACACCCAGCTGCCCAAGCCACGCCTCGAGACCGACGCCGATGTGGACGAGCTGGTCGAGACGTTCCATCTCACCCATGAGCGGGTCTACGCGGTGCGCGATGAGGGCAGCCCGGTGGAATGTGTGAACTGGAAGGGACGGATATCGATCCGCCCCTTCGATCCACCGCCCTCGCCCGAACCATCGGATGTGCACAACACGCCCACGCCCAACGCCAGCCGCAGCTGCTTCTTCGGCGGCAGCGACCGCGTGGACACACCCATTTTCCGGGGTGCGAACATGGTGATCGGCGACGAGGTCCAGGGGCCCGCGATCATCGAAGAGCCGACGACCACGATCGTCGTCTATCCGGATATGTCGGCGCGCCTGAGCGCGGCCGGCGACTACATCCTCGACTGTCGTTGAGCAGGGAGACCAAGATGTCTGAACCCGAAACCACCCTCGATCCCATCCTGATCTCCGTCATGGCGAACCGCCTCGACGGCATCGTCAGGGAAATGACCAACACGCTGCTGCGCTCGGCGCGTTCCGCCGTGATCTCGTCGGCCCGGGATTTCTCCTGTTGCCTGGTAACCGGCAATGACGAGTTGCTCGCGCCCGCCGAAGGCCTGCCGGTACATATCTTCGGCTGTCACATCCAGACGGCGAACATGCGCGAATATCACAAGGGCGACATCCAGCGCGGCGACGCCTATCTGGACAACGATCCCTATGGCGGCAACACCCACCCTGCGGACCACACGTTCATGGTGCCGGTCTTCTTCGAGGGCGAGCATCTGTTCACCGCCGTCTCGAAATGCCACATGGCCGATATCGGCAACTCGATCCCGTCGAGTTACTTCGTGCGTGCGCGCGACGTCTATGAGGAAGGCGCGCTGGTCTTCCCCGGCGTGCGCATTCAGCGCGATTTCAAAAATAATGAAGACATCATGCGGATGTGCCGGGCGCGCATCCGGGTGCCCGACCAATGGTATGGCGATTACCTGGCCGGGCTCGGCTCCGCCCGCATCGCGGAACGCCGTCTTGAGACCTTCTGTGAGAAATACGGCAAGGAGACGGTCAAAGCCTTCATGCGCGAATGGTTCGACTATTCCGAGCGCCGCATGATCGACAATATCCGTCGACTGCCGAAGGCGCGCCTGGTCAACAAGGGCCGCTCGGACCCGCTGGAAGGCATTCTGCCCGACGGCCTGGAGCTGACGGTGAAGATCGACATCGACCCGGACGAGGGGAACATTAATGTTGATCTGCGCGACAACCCGCCCTCCGTCGACGCCGGATTGAACACCTCGCTGGGCTCGGCCACGTCGGCCGTGGTGGGCGCGATCTTCAATGCGCTGGACAAGGATTTGCCACGCAACGAAGGCGCCTTCCGGCGCCTGCACTTCCAATATGCCGAAGACAGCGTCGTCGCGGCGCCGACCTTCCCCCACTCCTGCTCGGTCTCGACGACCAATGTGTCGGAACGACTGGTCAACATCACCCAGTCCGCGTTCGCGCAGCTGGGTGACGGCATGGGCCTGTCCGAAGGTGGCGCGGGGCTCGGCGCCGGGATGGCCGTGATTTCCGGCCAGGATTTGCGGCGCGAGCCCGAGCCCTATGTGAACCGGCTGATGCTGTCGACCAACGGCGGCCCCGCCAGCGCCGTGGCCGACGGCTGGGTGAACTACGCCATCCCGGTGATCGCCGGGCTGATGTACCGGGACTCGGTCGAAGTGGACGAACTCAAGCACCCGATCCGCGTGGAATCACTTACCCTCGTGACCGATTCCGCCGGTGCGGGCCGGCGGCGCGGCGCCCCGGCACAGCAGATCGAGTACGGACCGACACATGCACCGATGATGGCCGTGATTTCCTGCGACGGCCAGCACAGCCAGCCACGCGGCGTGCTTGGCGGCCTGCCGGGGACGTCGGGCGAGACATGGCTGATCGAGGACGAGACCCAGCCGGTACGGCTACCAAACGTGGCCCAAGTCACCATCAATATGGGCCAGCGTGTCCGCGGCCGGGATTCCGCCGGCGGCGGCTACGGCGACCCGCTCGACCGCGAAACCGAACGGGTGATCGTCGATGTGCTGGAGGGTTGGGAGACCCTCGAGAAGGCGAAAGACATCTACGGCGTGATTTTCACCGGCGAGATCGATGACGAGTCACTTGAGGTCGATGAGGCCGCCACGGCGGCGCGTCGCAAGGAGTTGCGCGAGGCCCGGGCGGCCTGACCGACTGCACGTCCGGAGCCCAGGCGCCGGTGATCACATGGTTCCGATAACCTGCAGAGCGCTTGGCAGGATCGTGACGTTGTCCTCGACGCCGCGCACGCCCGGCACGCCTTCTGCTGCAACACGAACGGCTGTCTTTTCGGATTCTGTCAGCACCCCACCCCAAAGCTGCACGGTGCCATCCCGCACGACATAGCTGACGAAGTTCCCGACGCTGGGCAGATCCTCCACCAGCGTCTTGGACAGGGTTTCGCGAATCTGGCGATCGTCACTCTGAACCTCATGGGGCGGCGCAAGCGCGACCAAACCATGCAACAGGTTGGCACGGCTAACGATCCCCACGAGGCGGCCGTCACGGACGACCGGCACACGCTTGATGCGATGCCGTTCAAGGAGTTGCGCGATGTCGGACAACTGGGTGTCCTCGGTGATGGTGATCACCTTCGGGGTCATCACATCGCGCGCATGATGCCCATGGGTCGACACGAACTCCTGGGCCCGTTCCGCCGGGCTCGTGAACATGTGCAACCACCATGACGTCTGGCGTGCGGTCTGGTTTTCCGACCGACGCATGAGGTCACCCTCGCTGACGATGCCCTGGAGCAACCCCGCATCGTCAACGACCGGTACGGCGCTGACATGGCGGGACAGGAATATCCGCGCGATATCCTCAACGCTGGTGTCGGGGGTGACCGTCACCACCTCCGGGGTCATAACATCTGCCGCTTGCATGTCTCTCTCCATCTGCAGCCGGTGAGATGCATATGATCCCCCCGGCACTCGGACAGAGCATTGCGTTGGATCAACCGCTTCGGCTTCGAACTCAGCGGTAAAAGTCATCCCGGCCGAGCAGCACGTCCAGCCGCTCGCCGCCAGCCCGATTCCCTTCTTTTCTTTCACTGTCACGGCTCCCGCCGATGACGTCGGCGATGTATGGTAGACGACGCCATCTCCGCCCCAGCCCTTTTCCCGGACATATGCAGAGCGAAACGCCCTCCGCGCCCTACAGCCGCCGCGCCGCGATCATCCGGATGGCTCCAATTTTGGGGCTGACGTTCATCCTGGCGCATTTTCTGCGCTCCGCACCGGCCGTGATCGCGCCGAACCTGCGCGCGGAACTCGGGTTGACCCCGGGCGAGCTCTCGAGCCTGCCCGCGGCGATTTTCCTGGGCGCAGCCCTGATGCAGCTTCCTGTTGGAGTCTTGCTCGACCGCTTCGGACCCCGGCGCACCATGGCCGGGCTCTTCTCGCTGGCAGCACTCGGCGCCATTGTCTTTTCGGTCGCACAGGGTGTGGTCGGCCTGGCCATCGGCCTGTTCCTCATCGGGTGCGGGGCCGCGCCGGTCTTTATGGGCGTGATCCTCCTGCTGTCGCGCTGGATCGCCCGCGACCGGCTGGCGACCGGCACCGCCATCTCGATCGCCGTCGGCGGCGCGGGGATGCTGTTGTCCGCATCGCCTTTCGCCGCCGCCGTGGAACTCTATGGCTGGAGGACGAGCCTGTTTGTCGTGGGGGTGATCTCTTTCGTGGTGGCCGGCGCCCTGCTGGTGATGGTGCGCGATAGACCGGACGACGCGCCCCATCCGGCCAGCACCGAAACCCTGCTCGAGACGATCCTCGGCCTGCGCCATGTTTTGCGTGACACGCGCATCTATTCGTTTGCCGCCGTCACCGCCGTGTCGGTGGGGACATTGGTGACCATCCGCAATCTCTGGATCGGGCCCTATCTGAACGATGTGTTCAACCTGGATCTCATCGCGCGCGGCAATGTCATCTTCGTGGTGTCGCTCACCTGGATCATCGCGGCAGTGCTTTACGGGCCGCTCGATCGAAAATTCGACACGCGGCGCGGGGTCGTGACTTGCGGCATGCTGGCGTTCACCACGATGACCGCCGTGCTGGCGATCAACAGCAGCAACTCCGTGCTGGTCGTCACCATATTGCTTTCGGGGTTCGCGCTGTTCGCGCCGATGGCACCCCCCATCTTCGCCCACGCCCGCAGCCTGTTTCCCGACAGCCATTCCGGGCGGGTGTTCACCGCCATAAATGTCTGCACCTGGTCGGGTGTATTTCTGATGCAGATGGGCACCGGCGCGATCCTCGACGCCTTCCCGGTCGACGAGCTGGGCCGCAGCCCGGCGATCGCCTATCGCACCATGTTCGGGGTGCTGGTGATCATCTTGCTGCTGTCGCTGGTCATCTATCGCCGTGTCGAGGACGTCCCGCCCTCGACCGAGCGGGAGCATCTTCGCGAGGACTAATTCGCAGCCGAATCGACGAAGACCTTCTTCATCTGGGCATCGGGATAACGCGTGCCCGCCGCAGCACCGACCGGCACCGCTGCAGAGATCGCTGCCAACTCGTCCGCCGACAGGGACACGCCCATCGCGGCCACATTCTCATCGAACCGCGAGGCGCGCTTGGTGCCCGGGATGGCCACTACATCGTCGCCCTGCCCGAGCAACCAGGCCAAAGCCAGCTGCGGCGGGGAGCACTTCTTCTGCACCGCGAATTCGGCGACCCGAAGGGCCAGCTCACGGTTCTGCTGGAAATTGCCCTGGGAGAACCGGGGGTGACGATAATGGGGATCGTCCTCCGCGACAGTTTCCGCATTGATGAAGTCATCGGTCAGCAGGCCACGTCCGAGCGGCGAATAGGCCACGAAGGAAATACCCAGCTCGCTGGTGGCCGCGCGGATCTGCTCGGCCTCATCGCGATAGAGTAGCGAATACTCGCTCTGCACCGCGGCCAGCGGATGGGTTGCATGGGCGCGGCGAATGGTTTCGGGCTTGGCCTCGCAGATACCGATCGCCCGGACCTTGCCGGCATCGATCAGCTTGGCCATGGCGCCGACAGTGTCCTCGATCGGAACATCCTGATCGACACGGTGCTGGAAATAGAGATCAATCACATCGACACCGAGGCGCTTCAGGCTCGCGTCGCAGGCTTCGGGGACATACTCGGGGCGCCCGTTCACACCCATGCCACCGCCTTCGAGCTGAACCTGGCCAAACTTGCTCGCCAGCACCACCTTGTCGCGATAGCCGTCAGCAAGCGCACGCGCCAGCACCTCCTCGTTATGGCCCCAGCCATACATGTCGGAGGAATCCAGAAAATCGATGCCCTGATCGATCGCATAGCGGACGAACTTCACATTTTCCTCGTCGTCCGCCGCGCCATAGGCGCCCGACAGGGACATACAGCCCAGTCCGACGGGCGCGCATTTCAGATCACTGCTGCCGAGCTGGCGTTTCGTTACCTTGCTGATGCCGGTCATGATTTTCACTTCCCCTTGTCTACCGCGAATGGGCAGGATTTATCTCTCCGGTTTCGATCCGGTGTGAACATGGCAGCAGCATAACTGCGCCGAACGGTAGATGCGAGGCACCCGCCGTGAGAAATCCACCGGGGACCGATCAGGGCGCCCAAGCATCCGGCGTGATGCTGCCGATATCGGTTTTCACATCGATCATAGCCGGTCGCCCGCTGGCGATCGCCTGATCCAGCGCACCCTCGAATTCGCCCGGTTTCTCGACAGTCAGCCCCAGCCCACCCATGGACTCCGCGATCTGCGCGAAGTCCGTATCCTGGAAGATCCAGAGATCATCCGACCCCGGCGTCTGGCCGCCATAGGTCGCTTCGTTGATCCCCTTTTCCTGATTGAGCGAGTGGTTGTTGTTGACCACCGTGACGGTGTTGATGCCGTTGCGGACCGCCGTTTCCATTTCCGTGAGGTGGTACCACATGGCCCCATCCCCGGCGAAGCAGATGACCGGCCGGTCCGGGGCGGCACACTTCGCCCCCATAGCGGCCGGAAACGCCCAGCCGAGCGATCCCGCACAGCGGATATAGGTCTGCCCGGGATGCTTCAGGTCGATCATCGAGCCGGTCCACACGCCCGAATGGCCCGTGTCGGAAACCAGAATCGCGTCACTCGGTAAATGGGCCGTGTATTCCGCGCACAGGCGCTCGGTGCGAAACGGCACATCATCCGATGCCATCAGGGGCGCCACCTCGGCCCGCCATTCGGCGACGAGTGCGCGCGTGCGCTCCAGCCAGGACGCGCGGTCGGCGGTTTTCTCGGTTGCCGTCAGCAGCGCCGACAGCCCGGCGCGGGCATCGCACTGCATGGCCGCGCGGACCGGATAGCTCCGGCCCAGTTCGCGCGGGTCGATATCGATCTGCACGATCGCGGCCTCGGGGCCCGGCACCCGCCACTCGTTGGTCACCATGCCGCCGGTGCTGCAGCCGACATAAATCACGAGATCGGCCTCGCAGACGGCCCGGTTGGCACACCAGCGCGAATAGGCGCCGACCACCCCGACGCACAGAGGATGGATATCGGGGATCATGCCCTTGCCGTTGAGCGAGGTGGCCACGGGGATCGAAAGCGCCTCCGCCAACGCCACGAGTTCCGCGCCCGCGCCGCTGTGTTTGACACCGCCACCGGCCACGATGATCGGTTTCCTGGCCGCCGCAATTTCCCGGGCGACAGCCGCGACACCGGCCGGATCGGGTTCGGGCCGGAACGGCGGGATCTGCTTGAATTGCTCCTCGATCAGAACCTCAAGATCCGCTTCGACCTCGAGGATGTCCTGACCGACAATCCCGTCGAAATCGAGATGGACCGGTGCGGGCTGCCCGCTGACCGCCTCACGAAATGCCTGTCGCAGGGCCCGGGGCAGTTGATCGATGTTGGTGATCGCGTTGCTGTATTTCGTCACCGCCTCGAAGGGTCCGCGATGGTCCACCTCCTGATAGGCATGCCGCTGCTGATAGGCCTGTGAGCGCCGGCCCGTCAACGCGATCACAGGCGATCCGGCCAGATAGGGGTCCTGAAGGCCTGCCGCCAGGTTGGCCGCGCCGACCGCCTGGGCCATACAGACCCCGGGATGTCCCGCGATCCGCGCATAGCCGTCGGCCATGTAGGCCGCCGGCTTCTCGCCATGCACCATGATCCGGCGCATGCCCAACTCCTCGATCTCCTTAAGCACGCCGATGCCGAAAACCGGCATGAAGAAGACGTGGCTCAACCCATAGCCTTTCAGGGTTTCCGCCAGAAACCGCGAACCTGTCATTTTTGTCATTGTTTTCTCCCGCTTGGTTCGGCCCCCGGTTTCACCGGTGGTCCCGCATGTTCCTGTCTTTCGAGTTCCGCGACGCCGCCCGCGCCGAACAGGCGCGCAGCGTTCCCGTGTGCGATGCCCCGGGCAATGTCCGGCGGTAACTGGGCCAGCCAGACGCGGTGTCGGTCGGTCACATAGGTGTCCGACGGCGTCATAAATCGTTTGGGATGAGTTGTAAACAGATCTCGCCACACCGGATCGAGCGCCCCGCCGGGCGCAATCTCGAAACCCCGGATCTAAATCTCAGCCCAGAGGTTTTCATGGGCAGCGAGTGTCCGCGCGATCACCTCGGGCGGGTCGGCCATGCCCGCATGGGCCCAGAGAATACGAGCGTCCGGCGTGTGGGCGAATATGGCCTCGATCACCTGTGAGTCCGCATGAACATGCAGCAGCCGGTTGGTCTCAGCCGTCATCCGCGCCACCGCGCGCACGGTTTCACTATCCGCAGAATTGACCTGATGGAGATTGAACTCGCCGATCCCGGCATAGCGATCGGGGCGCCAACGCGCCTTGAGATACGGCAGCGCGTCGGGATGCCTGAACCAGTTGCCGGCGTGCACGTCGCCGCCATAGGGGCGCAGGAACGGGACCACCAGACCGGGCCCGCCTGCTTTCAGCAGGGCCAGCGTATTGTCATCCGACGTGCCGGACACGAGCGCCCGGGGCACCCCGGCCGCGTGCATCTTCTCGACGATCTGGGCCGGGCTGTAGGCGACCGCGGCATCCTCGTTGTAATGGACGGAACCGCGGCGATGGCGGCACCCGCCACCAGCAGCCGCGCAACCTGTTTCATCTCGAATTTCATGGTCCGATGCTGCCGCGCTTGGCGGGCTGCCGCAACACGGGGCACATGCTAGTTTCCGTCGATCGAAAGAAGTTTCCGCCTCAACAGCGGAGGCGCGGTGATGCGCTCGTTCCCAGGTTCCAGCCTGATTTCCGGACTTCTCGCGGTGGGCCTGATGGCCACCGTGATAGCCGCTCTGATGGCTATTGTGATAGCAACTGGCTCGATCGCATCCGCGCAGGACGCGACCACCAAATACGTCCGGTTCACCCATGATGGGCAGACAGGCTTCGGAATTCTGAACGGAACCAGCATCGCCACCCTGGATGGCGATCCGATCGCGGGGGCGAAGCCGACCGGGCAAACCGTCGCGCTCGACAGCGTCAGGCTTCTGCCGCCGGCCGATGCGAGCAAGGTTTTCGCCGTCGGCATGAACTTCGCCAGTCACATTTCCTCGGCGTCGGACCGCCCGCCGCCCCTGTTCCTGAAGCTCCCGACCTCGCTGACGGGCAGCGGCAGCGATGTCGAATTACCGCCGGACGCCAACAATGTGCATTTCGAGGGCGAGCTGGTTCTGGTCATCGGCAAGCAGGCGAAGAACGTGTCCGAGGCCGACGCGCTGGATTATGTTTTCGGTCTGACCGCCGGCAACAACCTGACCGAGCGCAGCCGGCAGGGCCGTGACCTGCAGTGGATGCGCGCCAAGGCGGCCGACGGATTCGGTCCGGCGGGACCAGCGCTGGTGACCGGCCTCGATCCGAATAATATCCTGCTTACCACCCGGCTGAACGGCGAAATCGTGCAGCAGGAAAACACCCGAAACATGATCCACAAGCCGGCCAAGGTCGTCAGCTATCTGAGCCGATACTTCACCTTCAACCCCGGCGACATGATTTTCATGGGTACGCCGGGCCGCACCTCCGCGCTCGATAATGGTGACGTCGTGACGGTCACAATCGAGGGCATCGGCACCCTGTCCAACAGGACCGTCAGGCCAGGCGGCTGATCGGCACCGTCCAGACACGCCAGGTCAGAGGGCATACCGGTTCTCGATCCGAACCCCGCACTTGCCCGCCGACCAATCCTTGCTAGGGTAGCGGAAGATCGGACCACATAGGATTCGGCGCGCAATTACACGTGTTCCCGGAGAACGTCAGATGGAAAAATTCGGTGTTGGCCAAAGTGTGCGCCGCGAGGAAGACCCGCGCCTGCTACGTGGGCGCGGGCTGTTCACAAACGATGTGAATCTGCCCAACCAGACCTACGCGATTATGCTGCGCTCGCCTCATGCCCATGCCGAGATCAGATCGATCGACACGGCTGCGGCCAGTTCCGCACCCGGCGTGCAAGGGGTTTTCACCGGCGAGAACGTCGCGGCAGACAATCTGGGTGTCCCCGGCATGCCGGCTAAATGGAAGCGCCCCGACGGCGAACCCATGAAGTATCGGCCGCAGCCGCCGCTAGCCCTGGGCCGCGTGCGCTATGTCGGCGATCCGGTCGCACTCGTAGTCGCCGATACCCTCGATCAGGCGCGCGACGCCGCGGAACTGATTGACGTGGACTACCAGGACCTGCCGTCGATCACGAACACGGCCAAGACGGTCGATCCCGACGCCGCGCTGGTGTGGGACGATTCCCCCGACAACGTCTCCGGCCAGTTCCAGGCCGGTAACGCCGACGCCGTGGAAGCGGCGTTCGCGAACGCGGCACGCATCGTGAAACGACGCTTCGTCATCAGCCGTGTGTTCGCCCAGTATATGGAGCCGCGCGGCGCCATCGGTGACTATGACGAGCATGAGGACCGCTACACGCTGCACGCCGACGTGCAGTACCCCCACCGGGTCCGTCAGCTCCTGTCCGAGAAGATCTTCGGCGTTCCCGAGCAGGCGATGCGGGTCGTCGCGCGCGATGTGGGCGGCGGTTTCGGCACCAAGGGCTGGCAGTATGCCGAGCACCGGCTCGTGCTGTGGGCCTCGCGCAAGATCGGCCGGCCCGTGAAGTGGAATTGCGAACGCAGCGAGGCGGTCCAGGCCGACGAGCATGGACGCGACAATGTCACCGAAGCTGAACTCGCCTTCGATGCCGACAACAATGTGATCGGC
>Ga0233430_1004899_pt1 | contig 12039 bp, 8 predicted proteins | sample SI_118_April2016_2_FD_179883 | JGI IMG/M metagenome (GOLD analysis project Ga0233430, IMG submission 179883) | Seawater microbial communities from Saanich Inlet, British Columbia, Canada - SI_118_April2016_150_MG | ecosystem: Environmental > Aquatic > Marine > Inlet | place: Canada: British... | reverse complement strand
AATTCTTCATAGTCCTTTGATATGTAACTAACATCATCAAAGGGATAGTAAGCAGGCAAATCTGTAACAATAACAGGCATTCCTGTTGCCAGAGCGTCATGGAATTTTACGGGAAAACAACCACCAACAGTGTAATCGCTTAATACATAAGGAATAATGTAGGCATCAAAACCACCGTAGTAATAGGGTAAACTTTCATATGGTCTAGCTCCTAAAAAGTAAATGTTATCAAAATCAGAAAAACCTAGATCTTCCTTAGTAGCGTCTTTATCCTTCAAACCACTTGGACCTATTATCACAAAACTAAAGTTAGGGTGATCAGAAACTATTTTTCGAAGTAAATCTCTATCTAGTTTATATTCATCAATAGCTCCAGCAAAGCCTAATATTGGTCTTTTTATACCCTTCATATCATCGGGTAATTGATCCTTATAACTCTTTGAATTAACAAAACGTTCATAATCACCCACATTTGGTGTGAAATGAACAACTTCCCTATATTTCTTTAAGTGCTTTACAAGACCTGGGGCAGTAGCAAATACAACATCAGCGTTACTGGTTAATGCTTTTTCTTGTTCTACAACCTTATCTTTGGATACATTGGCCGAGTAAAAAAGACTATTATCCGGAAAGGCGGTGTAATTATCTACACAATCATAAATTAAAACATCATGAGAAATTTCTGCAACAAATCTTTCTAACTCCTCAATCTGAACATGATACACCCAAAGAAGGGTTTTTTTACTAGTATCAAATTCTCTCTCAATTAAACTGTTAATTTTTTTAATATGCCAATTGGACGTTACCCTTGCACTAGGTACTGGTTTCAAAGGAGAATAAACCAAGGCCCCTTCCTTGCCACGATAGGTTCTTGAAAGCATCCTACTAAGCCCCCATTGACCACGCAATAACTGTCTTAAAAAAAGCCTACCTGTGTTGATAGGAGGGTCCACAAATAAAACATTATGTCCTTGCCCTGCTAATCTTTCCATAACAAGTCTTTTGTTTGTATGGAGTGGGAAATCCCATTGTTGGTTTGAAAGACAAATTATATTGTATTTTTCATTATTTTCATTCATAAAGGTAAACATTGAGGGCAGGCACGTTCCAATAGCCCTAATTTTACAAGTATACGTCGTATATTAAAAGCCGTTTCACTATCTCGTATAGACCAGAGCCAGGAAGTATTTCTAAACCCCCTATCATAAGCGGCATGCCAAATACTATCAAAAAATATTAGACCTTGTATTTGCACCATAATAGAAATTGTAAATAACACCCAAAACAACAACTTTGCCTTCTTATAAATAACACTTTTCATATAAGGAACAAGTAAAAGTATCATAAAGGGAATTACATCTGAAGCCATTCTATAACCATAACCATAACCACCATACCAATGTTTCCAAATACTTAGAACCAAGGTATGGGAAACAACAATGGCACCAAACACTATATACTTCAGGTTTTCTTCCCTCCTCCAATTACCCTTTCTAAATACAAGATATAAACCAACAAGAGAAAGTAATAAAACGGGAGAATAAACTAGTATTCCCTTACTTGGAGATAACCACATACCAAGAAAGCCTTCAGGGAAAGGAGATAACCAACTATTTAAAAGTTGACCGGAATAACCATTATTTGATAAATCTATATAATATTTGTTCGTATACCACGTAAAAAATAGATAGGAAGGAACAAACCCCAAAACAAAATTAACTATCTTTAACAAACCGCCTTTGAAATCAATTTTGGACCTTGCAAGGTAGTTTATTATTAAAAGACCAAGAAAGGGAACCAGTATAACGGCGGTGGGCCTAGATAAAATAGTTAAACCAAGCATTAAACCTGTTTCAAACCATTTTCTTTCAAATAGAAACCACAAAGCAAGAATTGAAAATAATTCTACAGTTCCATGCTGCCACAAACCTTGGGATAAAAGGGAAAGATTTATAGTTCCAAAGAAATAAACACCTGTAAGAAGAAGGGCTTTCCTATCCTTCAAAGAAAAATGCTTCTTTAACAACAGATATAAAACACCACCAGATACAGAAATTATAAGGGCAGACGAAATATGTCCCAGTAAAGTCATATTACTAAATGTCACAGGTAAACCTAATTTCAAAGGAATAAAATAAACAACAAGGGATAACAAAGGAGTTATAAGTGGAAAAGCAGAAGCATAATGAGTACCATCTGCACCTTCGATCTTCTTTATATAAAAGGGTGTTAATCCTCTAGTAAAGTCTTTGTCATCGGGGTGAGGATACTTGGATAGCATCAGGTCATAATATGAGTCCAAATACAGCGTACCCTCATTTATAACGGCTGCAGGTAAGAATATAGAAGGAAGAACATCTTCAGACTGTAAAGGTAAGGTGTTAATACCAAGTTTAAATAAAACAAACCAGGAGGAAAAAAAGATAGCAAAAGAAATGACCGTTATTTTTATAAACTTAAACATGTAAGACTATTCTAACAAACTGCTTAGGACTTGGTGCGAACAAAGGCCTCCGCCAATAACAATGCTGAGAATAGATATAAATAAGAACCAAAGAAAGTAGCTGAATCAAACCCTCGTGCCAATACAGAAAAAGCCATCAGAAATAGTGTTAAAAAGGATACTCCTAACACCCAAACATAAGCATTTGAATATTTAAGGCGAACTATAAAATATATAACTATAATTAGTAACTTTATCATTTATGTTTAACCCAAATAACAATACAACCTCCTACTGAAGTGACTATACCAATTACATAGAAAGTATTTGATATCAAAGAAGGAACAAACAATAGTAAAAACACACTGCTTGAGGTGGCTTCACGAACATGCCAGGTATTGGAGTAATCCTCCATATTCAAAGCAAAGCTAGATTGTTTGATACCATTAATAAACTCTGATATGGATGGGGTTCTATCAGGCAAGGAAATCATTAGCCATCCAGGATTATATGCCTCTTTAAATTGAATAAATACATTGGATAGGATTTCAGGTGTTTGCAGCCAAACAATACCAGCTGAAGTTCTGTCTGCAACTAAGGAAATAGGCATTAATTCAGAGTCTTTTTGTAACTGCTGTGGATATAAGACTATTTTTGGTTCTAGGGCCTCATAAATTCTCAGATCTTCTACCGTAAGAGTGCTGAAATCCGAAGGGCTATTTGAAGAGGCATTAATAACAACATAGTAGTTTTGAGGTTCTGCTTCAATATAAGGTCTATTACTTCTCTTATAATTAAATACCCAATTAGAAGAATCCCCACGTAATTTCTTTTCAATAAGTATGTAATCTTCATTAGTTTTGGGATTTCGCTCTACAATATATAGACGTCCCTCAAAACCAGACGATACCTCTCCTGTAAGAGTCACTGAATAATCTTTGTTGATATTAAAATCTTCTATTTTTTTATAATAAAAAACAGGGTTAGTACTAAACACCAAAGAATTATCAGATGATTCATAAGGTAATAATTCAACACCTGTATTAACTAACCATTGGGTATCTAGATTAAGATCCACACTCTCCTGATGAACTACATCCAAAGTGGAACAACACTCAGAATTGATATCAATAGTATCCTTCATAAATGGAGTTTTATCCAAAGCAATTTCATTAATAGGTATATCGTTAGGCCAAATAGACATTTTATAACTACCTGGAATAACATTAGTTAAATCAAAGGTGCTTGTTTCATCCTCACCAGAATTAATAATATAGGAGGGGTCAACTACATCTTTTTTAGAGTACACAGTAAAGATATCTGGATTAAATATACTTTCTAGTACTCCATGATCCAACGTTTCAACGGTAGTCACTTTTGATGCGGGGATAGCTGCTGCAAGGTTTTCATTCCCAAACTCAAAAACACTGTAATAGTCATTATCAGTTATTTTGTAATCAGAATACAAAACATCAATATGAGAAAAATCCCCAACATAAGGTGAATAAATATCTTTCTGGAAAAGAAGTCCTGATATATTGTAACGAGCCACAGTTTCCAAGAAAGCTGCCGGATCATTAAGCATAATTGAAATAATGTTTGCAATAGAATCCTCCACAAAAGGATTGGCTATATACCCTGGTGAAATACTAAGTTGCTTAGCATTTGAAAACATAAGGGGAGCATTACCCACATAACCGGAAGGCCAAAAATGTCTATCAGAAAAGTTTTTAGACGGATAGACTAAATAATTACCCTTACTAGTCAAAGAAGTATCAAGCATTTCAAACTCCTCTGGAATTTCAACAACATAGGAACGTATCCAATCATCATTTATCTGCCAAACAACCTTCCTGGACAAGAGAGGCCCTATGATTAGCAAAACAATCAAAAAGATAGAAGGGTAATACCAAGCATTTAAATAACTTACCTTTTTAGACCTTAGTAAATCATATGAAGTAATCATTCCCAGCACCATTAATACAGAACCAGTTAAAGACACAAGAGGCATAAATTTTGCATAAGGCTCTCTAAAAACCCAAAAGAAAGGAATGTTACTAAACATCCACGAATACAAATCCCCAGCAATACCGGAGGTTCCCTTAGCTAGGAAAAGAAAAATGAAGTACACAAAAACTAAAAATAAATAAAAAGGAGTTTTTGTATCCTTAGGCTTTTTAATTAAATGGTAGAGGGACCACAAAACAAAGAAATGAGGTAATTGCCTTAAAAACACTAACGGAAAATAATAGTAACCCTTATGATATGGGAAATAGTAATAATTATCATTTAATTTGGAATTAAAGGCCCAACTACCAAACTGACTAAACACTTCATAAATCTGGGTGGAAGATACAAAGCTGTACAGATCAGCACCAGACTTAATTGATCCAACAGAGAATAAAACACTAGAGAATGTAGGTATCAACCACCAAAGATTTAGTAAAAGAAAAAATATTGTAAAAAGAAATGTATCTTTTATAAAATTCTTTAAGGAAACTTTTATAAAGAAATGTTTATAAACAAAATAAAAATAAATTAGAAAAAGAAATACACTTCCCGCAGGTAAATTTACAAATATGGGTGACGCAAAAAACAAAGATACTGCTAGATAAAATAAATACTTAGAAGCTCCACTAAGAAAATGTTTATAAATAAATAGCAAAACAACAGGAAGAAACATAAATAACAATCTAGGAGGAGACATGTTAACTGCGATATTTAAGAAAAAAGGATTGTAAGTATAAAAAACTGTAGCAATAAACAATGCAAAACCTGGAACTTTCTTACCCTTAAATATAGTCCTTACGAGTTGGTAGAAAAACAATGCAGTTAAAGAATGGGTCAAAAAATACCACAGGATTTGACCAAAGGAAACACTAAAACCTAAAGCCTTAAACAAAGAAAAAACATATCCCTGAAAACGAAAAGGCACTAAAACACTTACGTGACCATAGTTAACAGTGTTGGCCCAAGTGTTAGCAAAGATCTCCCCCCAACGAGCATAATTAATTGCATAGAACTCCTCACCTGCAATAATATCCCCTCTAAGCCAAATAAGAGGGATTAGCCCTAAAAGCAAGGAAAGATACCTATAGATTCTGTATTCATTTTTCTTATAAAAATCAATCATTAAAAAAATCCAAATATTTTGAAATCATTTTTTTCTTGTCAGTTTTCTTAGCCCAATCCAAAGCATTTCTAGATAATTTCTCACACAGTAGGTCATCATTAAAGACCTTTCTTATGCTTTCCTCCAGTAAGCGCATCTTGGGTATTAGTATGCCTGCTTCATTTTCTACCATTTCTTCCGCAGTACTTGTTACATCATCAGCTACAACGGGCACGCCCAGAGTGACAGACTCTCTAATCTTCAATGAATCACCGTAATTCACGTGAGAATATAAAGGATTATAGAAAGCCAAAGAAATATGAGCCTTGCTAACATACCCTAAGTTTAAATCTTTTGGTATAAAACCTGTGAAAATAATATTATCTTTTAAGTTATTCTTTGAAATATATCTTTGTAGAGAAGATACGTACTTAGGAAAAGAAGTGATATCCCCTATCACTGTCAAAGTCACTTTGGGATACTCTTTTTTTAAGGCCTTAACAGTAGCTACTAATTCTTTTACAAGGTACTTCTCGGATACGTAAGAAACTGAGGTCACCAAAGAGTATTTAGTTCTCTTATCAAAAGGGAGCCTACATTCATCTAGAGAAGAAAAATCAAAAGAATTGGGAATATGTACACAACGCGAAAAAGGTACCTCTGACTCTAAAATGTCCTTAATTCTCTTGGTAACACAACCAACAAGATCAGCGTGCCCAACGCCAAATAACATTAACTTCAAATAAATAAAATCAAGCAATTTGTTGTCAAACCTGGTTTCAGAATAATCTATGAAATGGTAGTAGTGTTTCTTTAGTAGTCCCATCTTTCTTAGAAACACAGCTGGAAAACTGGTTAAAGGGTCAGATGTCATAACAACTTTAGAAAACAAAGCATACCTAAGCACATAGAAAGTACAAATAATAGGCTCCAAAACCCAAAGAAAAACGTTACTTTTTAAGGGAAGTCTAAATTGATGTAATACCTTTCTACCTTTACTGGAATAGGTGGCAACTACTATTTCATCGCGCTGTGAGGGACTCAGAGGAAACTCTATCAATAAAGCGGTCTTACCATCATTAATAAAATGATCAATAAGAATATCTAAGCCACCCTTTTTAGACACACCTCCAAAAACTATCCGATGTATAAAAACTACAAAATCTATTTTTGTCTTCATAAGCTCAACTTATTCTCGGCAGCCCAAACTTCCAACATAAATATTCTCCATAGGAAATACTCTTTCTGCATACCCATAATACTACGTGTATTTTCAGAAAATAGAGATTCCAAAAAATTATTGGAAAAGATATTTGAGGAAATAGAATTGGAGGCTAAGACATAATGCTTAACCTTATCGATATCAGCATATAGTACCTCCTTCATTGGAAGTAGAAATCCTTTCTTTTTTTGCATAGCAACTTTGTTGGGCAAGTACCTTTTTGCAACCTCACGTAGAATATATTTCTCATTTGATCTTGAAGGTTGGAAATAAGATCCTTTTAGTTTGTATTTTCTTGGCAATGCATAAGCAAATTCCACCACTTTATGATCTAAATAAGGAACACGGGCCTCTATAGAGGAAGACATAGTTCCCTTGTCAACTTTCATAAGCAAATGATTGGGAAGTTGGGCTTCAACCTCAGCGCGAGTGATATCAGAGAAAGTATCAGAGGGGTCTTTGATAAGGGAATTCCACAAACCTAAATACCGAAACACATCAACACTTAGATTTCTTGATATAGCATAGTAATACAATGCATTTCTAATAACTGAAGGTAATAAACTAAAAGGAAGTTGAGATAAACCAAACCAAGAATAGCCACCAAATATCTCGTCAGCCCCCTCCCCTAAAAGTAAAACCTTTATTCCCTTCTTTCGTATTTGTTCACATAAAAGTTTTGTACTAAAGATACCACCATCAAATGAAGACAGATCATCTAACAGATGAATATGATCTTCGATGTTAGTATTAATGCCCTTCGTGTCTATAAACAGCTCAGTGTGATTAGTGTTTAAACGCTTCGCTACTGCTCTCGCTTTGGCACTTTCATCAAATTTATGATCAAACCTTGCAGTAAAAGTGTTAATTTGACCCTGTGTCTTGTTTTTAGCAGCGATTGCAGTTAACAAACTAGAATCTAAACCACCAGATAAGAGTACTCCCACAGGAACATCTGATAATAAATGAGATGCCACGGTTTCATTTAACAACTCATCTAAATGATCAACGGCATTATCAAAGGATAAATTTGTATTTCTTTTCACGTCTCCTAAAGACCAATACTTCTTTGTTTGTAAACTATCCTTATTTATTAACATATAAGATCCGGGAGAGAGTTTGTGCACTCTTTTTATTATCGTTTTATCGGAATGGGGTAAAAACATAAAACCCAAAAGATCTTGTACTAGGTTTTCGTCAAGACGTTTATCAAGATACGAGAAGTTTGGGGAAAGAAAGGGTTTCACTTCTGAGGAAAAGAAAAAATACTTTGGATCATTAATAAAATACAGAGGTTTTATACCTATACGGTCTCTCGCTAGAAATAACTCTTTACGGCGAGCATCCCAAATAGCAATAGCAAACATACCACTAAGTTTCTGTAAAACATCAACTCCCCATTCCTCAAAGCCATGTATGATAACCTCCGCATCACAATTTGTTTTGAATTGATAACCCTTAGCAGAAAGTTCTTCTCTAAGTTGCGTGTAATTATAAATCTCACCATTAAATATAAGATGTTTTGAGCCATCTTCACTAATAAAGGGGTACAAATCTGGGGCCAAATCAATAATTGACAAACGGCGCATCCCTAAACCACAGACGCTATCCAAAAAATAGCCTTCGTCGTCAGGTCCCCTATGAATCATTAAGTTAGTAGAATTTTCCAGTAACTCTTGTTTGTTAGAAATACTACCTTCTTGTTTTTCTATAAATCCAAAAATACCACACATACTGCTACTAATACTATGCCACATAAGGTGAAATTGTCTAACTATAGGAAATAGTAAAAAATACGCTTCAAATAGAAAACTGTGAGTTAAAAGATAAGCTCAAATGGGGCTAAGTTTGAGCTTCTCTGATTTTTTTAATGAAAGGATTTCTAGCTATAATCAAACCCCAAAATCCTTTTAAAGCCTTAACAACAACTGCAGAGGGGAAGGGTGCCCCTTGTGAGTCACCAAAAACAATCGGAACAAGGACCACATTTTCTTTCTGATCTTTATTACAGGCGAGCAGACTCCAAAGAACCTTTGCTCGTAATTCTGTGTTAATCAGAGTTGTTGTGCTCTTTAGTGTTAACCACTGTTGCCAGGGACACGCGCCGTAAACCTCCCTTAATAAAACCGAACTATACCCTTCATAACCAGAAGCCATGTCAGGTATGAACATACCCAGCCGTAAAAAACAATTAGCAAGCAGTGTAATTCCTACTGATGCAAGCTTTCTCTGCAAAATAAACTTATGTTTTGCACCCGGTAGCATAAATCTGGAAGACATTACTGCTAATTTCCCCTCCAACAGAGGTTTTACAAACGCATCAATTACTCGGGGGTCATGATCCTCTGAATCAAGTTCTATAACATAATCCCCACGTAAGGCCGCTTCATAAAAGCCGCGCACGTAACGTCCCGCCCCAACGTCTGTAATCCCACCCCCCGTTGTCTCAATGATCAAAACCTCACTGTTACTAACTTCCTTTGCAACTTTTTGGGCTAAAGTTAAAGTTCTTGAGGAACCATCTGAATCATTTTTATTAGCAGTAAACAGGAAACTTACCTCAAGTTTGGAAGAAAAGGGTTCCAAAACCTCCTCAATACTCCTCCTCAAAGCGCTAAGCCCCTCAAAGGTGGCAGCAGAGGAAATGGGCACAAGTACAACTAACTTCTTTCTTTCAGTCACAAATTCCTCCTTTGTTTAGGGACACTTTGAAATGGCTATTTTTTAACACAGCTTATGTATAACAGTCTAGAAAATTTGTTTCCTAATACTGCAGCTAGTGCTTTCTCCACGTTTAACATTAAAACTTTCACAACCTTTTCAGGCAATAACACATAAAGAGGGTCAGGAATCTTTGAACTTTCTCTGATATTTATATCTGTAAAACCATTATCTTCTAGCACCTTGGTAATTTCAGAGATAGAACTTTTATAAATTGGTATGGCACCTTTGGAAAAAACATTAAGAGAATACTTATTGGGAATGGAGAAAATGAAATGCCCCTTCGGACGCAGTACTCTACTAACTTCACTAACAATCCTTTTCCATTCGGGGTTGTACTTTAAAACCCTGATGGATGTAGCAACATCAAAGTAAGATGAATCATAAGGTAATCCTCCAGTAGTGTCACAAACGTCCGCTTTCACAAAAGCTTTATTCTTTCCGTGACGTTTTTTGATGGCTGATACCATTTCAGCAGATATATCAAGACCATGATAGGAAAAACCGCCTACCTCCATACAGAAATCAGCAATTCTACCCGGACCACACCCAACATCAAGTGCTTTTAGATCAACCTTAGTTGAATAACTCTTTTTGAAATCCTTTAAGGAATCAATAACAAAATCTTTTTCAAACTTTCTTATATATTTCATTCCTGAGGTCATTTTCTCCCAACCGGAATAATAATCATCACCTACAGAATTATAGTGTGTAGCAATTTCGTTTTTCATCATAAAAGTATATCATCAATTTTTTCACATAAGGATTTGAATTTAGTGAAATTTAATAAAAATGTCTCAGGGTAATCTTGCCCATGACCAAAACTCTTTTCCTTTTCCAGGGTAGCAATATATCTATCCAAAAGCATCTGCATATTTGTCATCCATCCAGTGCCAAGGAAATTAAACATAGAATATGTGTTCAAATAAGACCGCATAAGAAGGCGATCCTTCAAACTTGTACAACTATCACTGTCAGCGAAAAAGGCAAAAAATACATGTGTTATCTGATAAGAAGTTTCTTTGTATCTTCCCTCCTCCACAGTAAGCTTCTCAGATGGTAGCGGAGGTACATAATAAACCCTGCCATCCTTTATTATTAGTTTATCTCCACTAATATATGTAGCACCCTTCTTTATCATGTAGCGTAATAAAGGAGATTTATAATTCCCACCAGGAGATAACATACATACAACCTTACCTTTGTATTCAAAGGCCATTCCATGAAAAGTTTCAAATCCTTTCTTTGCTAGATCATATACAAATATATTTGATAAAACCTTTCCTGTAGACCAAATGTTACCAAACTCAAAAGAAACTAAATGGTGATACAGCGAATTTGCAATAAATTCCCTCTTTTTGATGTTATATGAGTACTTTAAACTTACACCTGGGAATAAGGGGCGGTTGTAATAAATAAAATCCTCCTTCTTTGAAAGCCATCTGTACGTAAACTCAGAAGTTCCTACCAGTTCTTCTGGCGTACCCACCTGGTAGGTATAATGCGGTTTATCATCTAAATTGCCAGAAACATAATCCTTAAGATTATCAAAATCTGCATCAAACAATGTGAAACCTTTGATTTTAGATACTGAACTGGAAAGAGAAAATAAACCCGGAATGTCTATTTTATATTTTGATGGTACTTGATTCATAACAAAGAATAATTGCAATGTAGCATATTAGCAAGAAGCAGTATACTCAAAACACGGACCTCATATTAGACACAAAGGTTTCAAAAGTCAGTGGCCTTGTTATACCTTCCCAATAAGCGTCCACAACAGCTTTTTCACCCACTTCAAATCTTTCATAGGAACTAATTATATCTTCGGCACCAAACAGTAAGGTGCGCTTCTCCCAATAAAGACTTCTATCAGCAGAAGAAGTATAAGGTAACCAGTAATATCTTAAGAAACCAAGGTATTCACCCACTTCTAATTTCTCTTCTCCGGTATGGGTATCAGTAAGATCAATCAAATACTCTCTCTGTGCAGAACTTATGACAGCTAATACATCCTCCTCAACCAATTTTGAATACTTATCAATAAAGTTAGTATTTGATAGATCAAAAACCGGTATGAAACTATCATCTTGATCATCAACTATAACGGAAGCATATTCTGAAGTCTCGTACCTGAACTGAGCAGATGAATTCCACTGTTTGAATGGGGTATAGGCAAAGGAGGGTTTACGATATAGTAGGTAATCCCAACGTAATTCATCCTCATGCCCAATCTTACCTCTTACCTCAAGAGGTGTTCTGGCCTGATACCCATCAATAAGACTAGTCCCCATAACACTTACATTCTCTCCAGAGGCATGTCCAAAGAAACCAATGTTTGGCATATATACCAAAATGGGCTCTTCCACACGCTGTGCAATGTCTTTGTAATAATTACCTCGAGCAGCCCAACCAAACTCACCCGTAATAGGTAACTTAAGATACTCTCCCCATTCGTCAGGGGTAACATTATCAAAACCAAAGTGTGTTCGTTCATCGTTTATATAATTAATCTGCCTTCCCTTTCTAACGGTATAGGGA
>Ga0233430_1004891_pt1 | contig 12050 bp, 13 predicted proteins | sample SI_118_April2016_2_FD_179883 | JGI IMG/M metagenome (GOLD analysis project Ga0233430, IMG submission 179883) | Seawater microbial communities from Saanich Inlet, British Columbia, Canada - SI_118_April2016_150_MG | ecosystem: Environmental > Aquatic > Marine > Inlet | place: Canada: British... | reverse complement strand
TCCTCGAAGTGTGCGAACTATGGAGAGAGGTTATGGAAGAAGTTTCTAAAGACTACCCTGATGTGTCGCTTTCTCATATGTATGTTGATAATGCAGCAATGCAGCTTGTGAGAGATCCAAAGCAATTTGATGTCATGGTGACGAGTAATCTTTTTGGAGATGTGTTATCGGATTGCGCAGCTATGCTAACAGGTTCAATTGGAATGCTTCCATCTGCCTCATTGGATAAAAATAATTTTGGGATGTATGAACCTATCCATGGTTCGGCTCCTGATATTTCTGGAAAGGATATAGCAAATCCACTAGCAACAATCTTGTCAGTATCAATGATGCTTAGGTACTCTCTTAATCAAGGAGAATTGGCGGATAAAATTAACATAGCTGTAAGCAAAGTTTTAGATAAAGGTTATAGAACAATGGATATTGTAGCTGATGGCGACAAAGTGGTTGGAACAGAGCAGATGGGTGATTTAGTTGTCGAAGAGCTAGAACATTAGTAAAGAACTTCTTCACTGTCAATCGAGCGCCATAAAAACCAGCAGGCTACGCTCCTATATGGCCTCCACGTTTCTGAGATTGCAATTATTTTTTCTAAGCTGAGGGGTTTTCCTTCGCCATATATCTGATTCATTGCCCTTATAATTCCGATATCCTTAATAGGAAATATATCTTTTTCCAGCAAATAAAACATTCCAAACATTTCTGCAGTCCATGGGCCAACCCCTTTTATAGTAATTAACTCATCATAAATGCTTTGGAATGTTCGATCTTCCCAATACGAGTGACCCTTAATTGAATAGTTTTTAAAATGATTACAAATATTAGTTATGTATTGAACTTTTTGTTTTGATAATCCACAAGACTTAAGTTCATCAAAGCTTATTGAAAGAACGTTCTCTGGTTTTACTTTGCCAATCTTATTAGCTAGCTTTCCCCAGACACTAGTAGCAGCTTGAACCGAAATTTGTTGGCCAACTATTGATCGAAGAAGAGTTTCTAGGGCATCACCGCGTGAAGGAATTCTATATTGCTGGTGCTCTAGGATTAACCTTGCCAGCTTCGGGTCTGCCTGTGTTAAGTATTCTTTGGATTGCTGCCAATAACTTGGAAGAGACATTTAAAGATTGAAAAAGTTTATATAAGGAGATAAAGACAAGTGTTTGTTTAACTGTGAATGTAGTATAGATGACATTGTCGTATAATTTATACAAATTTTAATTACATTAATACAGGAACATTATGAGTAATAAAAGAAACGTAACGTTTGTTGGTTTGGGAACCATGGGTTATCCAATGGCAGGACACTTGTCAAGGTCTGGATTATTTAATGTAAGTGTTTTTAATCGGTCTTCAGAAAAATCTTCAAAATGGGGAGATGAATATAAGGGCAGAGTTGCAACAACTATTGAAGACGCTGTTAAAGATGCTGATGTTGTTATTACATGCACTGGAAGAGATGAAGATATGATGGAAATTGTTTTTTCAGAGGGTGGAATGATGCCACATCTCAAAAATGACTCTATCTTTATTGATCACACTACAACTTCTTTTAAGCTAGCAAAGCACCTCAATGAAGCATTGAAATCAAAGAATATAGCATTCATTGACGCCCCAGTAAGTGGAGGAGAGGCTGGTGCTATTAATGGAGTTCTAAGCGTTATGGCGGGCGGTGACCCTGACATATTGGATTCATGCGACTCAATCATTAAAACATATTCTAAAAGTATTACTCTGATGGGAGAATCTGGGTCTGGGCAATTGGCAAAAATGGTTAATCAGATTTGTATAGCGGGCTTGTTACAAGGTTTATCTGAGGGGTTGCTTTTTGCTGAATCTGAGAATTTGAATATGGATAGGTTGTTGTCTGCTATTTCAGGAGGCGCTGCACAATCATGGCAAATGGTAAATAGAGGAAAAACAATGCATCAAAGGGAGTTTGATTTTGGTTTTGCTATAAAGTGGATGGTGAAGGATTTAGGCTACTGCTTAGATCAAGCAGAGGGAAACAATACAAAACTATCTTTCACTCAAGAGGTCTATGACCGATATATTGCCCTAATGGATAAAGGGCATACTTATAGTGATACCTCTGTTTTAATGATGTTTGACGAGTTAAATAAATAAGTAGATTGTGATTCCAGTTGTCTCGGGTTCGAGCCCCGTTTCTCGCCTTAATTCTTATCTAGTAGCTAACTTATTTCAAGAGTGTGCTTTGTGATAACCCATGTACACTATTAAATGGCATAATGTCGGATATGAGAAAAAAGCCAAAATTATCAAATATTCATACAGTCGCTCGAAGTCGGATTTTTAATCTTGAGTCAATGGATGTCGAATTTTCGAATGGAGCAACTCGTGTCTATGAGAGACTGATGTCTCGAGGAAATGGAGCAGTTCTTGTTATCCCAATGCTCGATGATGATACCGTTCTAATGATTTATGAATTTTCTGGGGGTACTGAACGTTATGAATTAGGACTTACCAAAGGGAAAATAGATAAAGGTGAAACCCCCATTGAGGCTGCGGGCAGAGAGCTAAAAGAAGAAATTGGGTTTGGTGCAAATAAGCTTACCTTTCTCAAAACAATCACGCTTGCACCTGGGTATCAGTCAAGTGAGACGCACATTGTGCTTGCTGAAGATTTGTTTGAGGAGACTGCAGAGGGAGATGAGCCTGAACCATTGGAAATTGTACCTAAAAAGCTTTCAGAGCTAGAGAAACTGACCTACAACGAAGACTTAACTGAAGCGAGAAGTATTCTGGCTCTTTATATGGCAAGAGATATTATTAATAATCGATCAGAGTGATAGAAATCCCACAGGCATTTTGGCTGGATGAAGATCATTTAAAATTCCCTGAAATAGATTTGGCGCTCAAAGAGCCAAATGGATTAATCGCTATAGGCGGTGATTTATCATTAAACAGACTCTTGGAGGCCTACTCAAGAGGTATATTTCCTTGGTATAGTAAAGATGAGCCTATACTTTGGTATTCACCCGACCCCAGGATGGTTATCACGCCGAACACTTTTCATTTATCAAAAAGTTTAAAAAAAACAATCAATTCATCAAGATTTGATGTTTTAGTTGATACATCGTTCAATAATATAATTAAGCAATGTCAAGATACACCAAGGTTGGGGCAGTCAGGTACATGGATCGATGATGAGATGGTCAAAGCTTATACTAATCTGCATGAGGCAGGGTATGCCCACTCATATGAGGTGTTTGAGAATGGAGAGCTTGTGGGTGGATTATATGGGGTGGCATTAGGAGAGGTTTTTTTTGGTGAATCCATGTTTTCATTAGTAAGCAATGCCTCAAAAGTAGCATTCGCATTTTTATTGCAAAATAGTCACTATCAATTAATAGATTGTCAAGTGGAGAATCAGCATCTAGAAAGCTTGGGTGCCTACAATATCCCTAGAAACTTGTTTATACAACAGCTTAAAGCCTTTGTGTAAAATGTACCCTTTGAAAAAGGGATTGTTAAGCCATGAGAAAACAAATTAAATTCGTTTTACTAGTCTCGCTTGTTCTTATGTTGACAGCATGTGGCAGAATGGGTGATTTAGTGCCAATCAAAGATTCAGTCGAATCAACTACCAATACAAACTAGTAAAAATAAATTGAACGCATTCAATTTTCAAAATCAACATCTTTATGCTGAGTCTGTACCTGTTTCAGACTTAATGAACTTGTATGGTTCTCCGCTTTATATTTATTCAAAAAGTCAAATAGAATTCAACTGGAAAATATTTGAAAAGTCATTTGGAGAACATCCTCATCTGATTTGTTATGCTGTAAAGGCTAATTCTAATCTTGCAGTATTAAATATTCTTGCTAATTTAGGTTCTGGTTTTGATATTGTGTCACTTGGAGAGCTAGAAAGAGTTATTGCTTCAGGTGGAGATCCTAGTAAATGCGTTTTTTCGGGGGTTGCAAAAACTGAAAATTCGATACGTAAAGCGCTTGAGTATGGTATCTACTGCTTTAATGTAGAATCTGAGGATGAGTTAGACCGGATTGAATCAGTGGCATCTACTTTAAAAGTCCAAGCCCCAATATCAATCCGAGTAAATCCAGACGTAGATGCAAAGACGCACCCATATATTTCAACTGGACTGACTGAAAATAAGTTTGGTGTGAGTGTTGATGTAGCTTTGTCTATGTACAAAAAAGCGCACCTCTCTGGACATCTTGATGTGTGTGGGCTTGATTATCACATTGGTTCTCAAATTACAGATCTTTCTCCATTTATAGAGGCGCTTGAAAGGGCATTAGATTTGATTGAAGAGTTGAAATTAGAGAATATAGACCTTAATCACATAGATATTGGTGGCGGGGTTGGCGTGAGCTATGACCAAGAAAAAATAATCATTATTGAGGATTACATCAATACTGTGATTAGTAAAGTTGGTAGTATGAAAATTTTAGCCGAGCCAGGGCGATCAATTGTTGGTAATGCAGGTATTTTTGTAACAAAAGTTGAGTATCTAAAGCAAAATGATATGAAGTCATTTGCAATTGTTGATGGCGCGATGAATGACTTAATAAGACCGGCTCTTTATGAATCGTATCATAAGGCAGTTTTGATTGAAGACAACTCTAAAGGCATTACTGACTCATGGGATATTGTTGGTCCAGTTTGTGAGACTTCAGATTTCTTGGCGAAGGCTAGAAAACTGACGTTAGAGAAGGGAGACTATATTGCAATCATGACTGCAGGTGCATATGGATTTGTTTTGAGTTCAAATTATAACTCCAGACCAAGAGTACCAGAAGTAATGGTGAGTGAAAATAGCCATAGTTTGGTGCGAAAGAGAGAAACTATCGAATCACTTTTTGAGAATGAAACTATATTTAAAGATGAAGTTAACTAATAACCAAAAAAAATACTTAAGATCTTTAGCGCACGATTTAAAGCCATTTGTTATGATTGGTCAGCATGGTTTGAGTGAGTCAGTTATAGCTGAGATTGAATCAACAATGCTTAAACATGAGCTCATTAAAATCAAACTACGGGTTGGTGATCGTGACGAAAAGCAAGAAATCATTAACACTATTATTAAGTTTTCTAATGCTGAATTAGTCCAAGTTATTGGAGGTGTAATTGTGATTTATAAGCCTTTTGAAGATAACCCTGATATTATCTTACCTAGGTCATAATAAACTTAATAGCGTTCAATGTCTTCTTATAGTGCTTAATTGAAATGAAAATTGCCCTCAGTGCTGCAGAAACTTCAGGCGATCTGATTGCTTCATCTTTGGTCGCTGCCTTAAAACAAAATTATCCTCATTGTGAAATAGATGGGTTGGCTGGCGATAAGATGATTGAAGTAGGCTGTAAGAGCTTGTGGCATACTGATGAAGTTAATGTGATGGGTCTTAGTGAGGTATTGAAGAAGCTGCCATCAGTCTTAAAGTTAAGGACTAAAATCACTGAGCACTACATTTCTAATAAGCCCGATGTATTTGTTGGTGTTGATTCGCCGGACTTCAACTTTAGGATAGAGCATTCATTAAAGAAAGAAGGCGTTAAAACAATTCATTTTATTAGTCCCTCAGTCTGGGCTTGGCGGTCTAAACGTATCAAAAAAATCAAAGCTTCAGCTGACTTAATATTATGTCTTTTTCCTTTTGAAGTTGATTTCTTTACTCAACACAGTCAAAAAGCTATTTTTGTTGGTCACCCACTAGCGGAAACTTTAAAACCAAGGGAGGAACATAAGCCGAACAAAAGTGTTTTATTAATGCCAGGCTCAAGGGAGTCAGAAATTAAAACTCTATTGCCAGAATTGCTAGAGGCTGTGAAGATAATGCAGGCAAGAGACTCCGAATTAACTTTTAATTTATCTCTTGCTAATGAGCATCTTAAAGATTGGGTTGAGCAAAGTATTCAAGGTTTAGATATAAAAATGAGCATTGGTGATGCACACAAAAGAATCAGTGATTCTGACTTAGTCATTGTTGCATCAGGCACTGCAGCACTTGAGGTAGCCTTGCTGGCAGTTCCAATGGTTGTTATTTATAAGCTCTCTAATTTAAGCTATCAAATAGTAAAGCGTCTACTGAATACCGAAGAGATTTCACTTCCCAATAAGATCTTAGGAAAAAAAGTTGTACCAGAATTAATTCAGAAAGATGCTAATGGTCAGAATATTTCTAATCATGCTATGACATTATTAGAGTCTGATAATAGCCAACTCGTTAAGGAATTAGAAAAGATCCATTTTCTTTTAAATCATAATTCTAGCTCTAAATCAGCAGAAGCAATCATTGAGTTTATTAATGAAAAATGATATTGAAAAAATTGTTGAACTTGCATTGTCTGAAGATATTGGTCAAGGTGATGTGACCTCTGGTTTAATTGATAATAAGATTATAGAAGCTGAAATAATTTGCAGAGATAATGCAGTAATTTGTGGAATTGAATTCTTTAATTTATGCTTTTTATCAGTTGAGCCAAAAACTAAAATACATTGGAATGTTGAAGATGGCTCAAGGGTTAAGTCAGGTGAAATAATATGTAGTCTTAAGGGCAATACAAAAACAATAGTGACTGCTGAAAGAGCTGCACTTAATTTTTTGCAAATACTCAGTGCTACGGCAACACAAACTAATGATCTAGTAAGTCTCATTAGTAGTACGAATGCAAAATTACTGGATACAAGAAAAACAATCCCAGGCCTTAGAAAAGGCCAAAAATATGCAGTTCAGTGTGGTGGTGGAGTGAATCATAGGATGGGCTTGTATGACTGCATAATGCTAAAAGAAAATCACATTTTATCAACTGGCTCTCTAGAACAATTAATTAAAAACGCCGTCAGTCAATTTCCAAATACACCCATTATTGTTGAAGTTGAGTCTCTTGAGGAGCTTCGATTAGTTCTCTTAATGAAAGGTATAAAACGAATTCTGTGCGACAACTTTAGCCTTCAAGATCTTAGAGAGGCTGTCAAAATTTCAAAAGGAATATACCCATTAGAGGCATCAGGCGGAATTACTGAGAAAAACATTATGGACTATGCAAAAACCGGTGTGGACTATATTTCAATTGGCTCAATTACAAAGGACATAAAGTCAATTGATTTATCTTTAAGGTTTTGTTCTTAAGCTATCGCTCTAAAGGCCGGACTAATAATATCTTTTGTTGAGTTATATTTTAAAGCGTTATTATTCAGGTCGATAACCCTGCCTCCTGCGCCTTCAAGTATACAAACTCCAGCGGCAGTATCCCATTCAGAGCAACGACCAAATTTTGGATAATAATGATAGATGCCCTCTGCAATATGACAAAACTTGAGTGCACTACCAAGCTTAAAGGTTTCAAAATTTGTTTTATTTTTGAGATGCTCTTTTAGCCCTTTATTGTTATTTGAGTATCTTCCGACAACAATTTTTTCCCACCTTTTTGGCTTTGTTGTAAGTATCGTACTTTTTGTTTTGTTGACTAGCTTAATAGAAGAATTATTTTCAAGGCGATAGTAGTGTGTCTTATTGAAAGGTGAATAAATTAATCCAAAAATCGGATATTTATCGCGAATAAGTGCAATACTTATGCAAAAATCAGGGGAGCCATCAATAAAATCTCTAGTGCCATCTAAAGGATCAATTAGCCAATATTCATTCCATGATTGTCTAGTCGAAAATGGAATGTGTGATGATTCTTCGGAAAGGATTGGAATGTCAGGCGTTAATTTTTGTAACGTATTAACTATCAATTCATGAGAAGCCTTATCTGCTGAAGTCACAGGGGTATTGTCAGTTTTGATAGAGTAATTAACTGAATTAGCCCTCAGGTCCATAATAATTTCACCTGCTTGAGAAGTTAAATTGATGAGCTGTGAAAGGATTGCGGAGTTCATTGTTTTCATTATAACATTGAGTGTTGTAATTATTTATTCTCAGCTTCTATCTTAAGTAAAATTTATTTCACTAAAACTGATTTCAAATTTCAATATGAATAAGCATGTACTTGCAATGGGTGGAGGAGGCTTTACTTCGCAACCACAAAATCTTAAGTTGGACAAATATCTTTTATCTATATCAGACAAAAAAAACCCAAAAGTTTGTTTCATTCCGACCGCAAGTGGTGATGACGAGAGTTACAAAAGACGCTTTTATTCTTCATATAAAAAACTAAATTGTGAGACGAGCCATTTATCCTTATTTAGTCCTCCAGAAGGAAATTTAAGAGAGTTCATCTTAGATAAAGACATATTCTATGTGGGTGGAGGCAATACAAGAAACCTTATGGTGTTATGGAAAGAATGGAAGCTTGATAAATATTTATATGAAGCATGGTGTGACGGGGCTATTATGGCGGGTCTGAGCGCAGGTTCAATTTGTTGGTTTGAAAAAGGGTTAACCGACTCAGTCACTGGAAAACTCTTACCACTAGACTGTTTGGGTTTTCTACCAAACAGCAATTGCCCTCATTTTGACAGTGAATTGCAAAGGAGACCAGAATATCATAAGGCTATCTTAAGTGGCTCCATGATGGAAGGAATTGCATGCGATGATGGCGTTGCAGCGCATTTCGTTGATGGAAAGCTAAAATGTTGCGTTTCATCTCTACCCAATGCAAAGGCTTACAATGTTAGTGCAGATAATGGAAATATTAATGAATCCATTATTGAGCCACAATATTTGTAGGGATTTAAATGAATTTAGATATTAAAAAACCTAGCTAAGGCTAGGTTTTTTTATTTGGTGGGCCTACTTGGACTTGAACCAAGGACCAATCGATTATGAGTCGACTGCTCTAACCAACTGAGCTATAGGCCCGGGTAAAGAGCTACTCCAAAAAGCTTTGAAGTTTGTGAGCACGAGAGGGATGACGCAATTTTCTTAGTGCTTTTGCTTCAATTTGACGAATTCTTTCACGTGTAACATCAAACTGTCTGCCTACTTCCTCAAGAGTATGATCAGTGCTCATGTCGATTCCAAATCGCATTTTAAGTACTTTTGCTTCACGAGGCGATAAGTTCGCCAATAGATCGCCAGTAGTTTCTTTCAAACTTTCACGCGTAGTGACCTCAACAGGTGAAGAAAGTTTTTCATCCTCAATAAAATCACCAATTGTAGAGTCTTCATCATCACCTACTGGATTCTCCATAGATAATGGCTCCTTAGCAATTTTAAGGATCTTGTTAATTTTGTATTCAGGAAGCTCCATTTCCACTGAAAGTTCTTCGGGTGTAGCCTCTCTTCCAAATCTTTGAAGAAGTTGACGTCTTACGCGGTTGAGTTTATTGATCGTCTCAATCATGTGGACAGGTATCCTAATCGTGCGTGCCTGGTCAGCAATTGATCTGGTAATAGCTTGACGAATCCACCAAGTTGCATAAGTTGAAAATTTGTAGCCTCTTCGATATTCAAATTTATCAACAGCCTTCATTAGACCAACGTTGCCTTCTTGGATGAGATCTAAAAACTGTAAACCGCGGTTTGCATATTTTTTAGCAATCGAGATGACTAGCCTTAAATTAGCTTCTATCATTTGACTCTTAGCGTTTTTTGCTTTTCTGTCACCCTGGCGAAGTTTTTTGTTTATGTCTTTAAGTTCAGCAACTGTAATTTGCATCGCTTCTTCATTTTCTAGAAGGCTTTTTTGAGAATAGTAAATCTCATTTTTATTCTTATCTAGTGATTTGAGTGTTGCTTTATCGATATCAGAGTTTTTTAGCCAATCAAAATTAGTTTCATTGCCAGGAAATGACTTATAAAACACTTCAGAGGTCATGCCGGCATCAAGGCATGCATTGCGTATTAAATTCTCTTCTTTTTTAACTAGCGTGACCCTACTTGAGACGACTTCCATCATTGTGCTTACAAGTTTTGGTGCGAGCCTTAATTCAGAAATGCAGCTTGAAAATTTGTGTCTGGCTTTAACTGTCTTTGCATCAAGATAACCATTTTTTTCACAAGACTTAACGTAACTGTTGTAAGATTTTTGGATTTTGTCGAAGCGCTCATAGACTTCGCCTTCATCAGGACCAGTGTACTCTAGCTCGTCGAACTCATCTTCTTCATCTTCCAGCTCTTCAGGATCCTCATCAAGGTCCATTGCATCCAATTTCGCTTGTTTTTCATCGAGCAGTGCTTGCTTTTCAACGATTAGAGCTTGTTTCTCTTCGAATTCTTCAGCGTCACCCTGATAACCAATTACTACATCAGTCATCTTACATTTACCCTCTTCAAGTCTTGTGTATGCCTTAAAGAAATAATCAGATATTTCAGGGTATAGAGAAATTGCCTGCATAATTTGATAGACACCAGCTTCAATTTCCTTGGCAATCCTTACTTCATCACTTTGCTCTAAAAGCTCAACAACACCCATCTCTCTCATATACATTCTGACAGGATCTGTGGTTCTTCCAAATTCAGAGTCTAAAGCTGCAAGAGCAGCCACTGCAACTTCTGCTGAATTGGCTTCGGCCTTTCCACCTTCTTGCATAACTAGAGTGTCTGCGTCTGGCGCCTCGTCAGCGACTACAATATCAAGTTCCTCAAGAATTGTTACAATTGGTTCAACTTGTTCTGGAGTTAATAAGTCTTCTGGAAGTAGATCGTTTATTTCAGAATAAGTCAGATAGCCTTGTTCTTTACCTATCGTTATTAGACTATTAAGTGCAATTTTATGAGCTTCAGTAGTTGTTTTCATAGCATTGTTTTTTAAAAACAGAGGTCGAATTATACCTAAATCGTATAGGATTTTTTAACCATTAATTTATGGATATAACAGCGTTTAGTTAGTTTGATTCAGCAAAAATTGAGCTTATTGATTGCTCTTCGCTGATTCTGCGAATTACATCAGCAAGTGTTTTGGCAATTGTTAGTTGTCTTACCTTGCTGCATTTGTTAGCGTTGCCATTTAATGGGATAGTATTTGTAATAACTAATTCATCCAGCTTTGAGTTATTGATATTGTCTATTGCGCCACCCGATAAAACCGCATGTGTTGCGTACGCAACAACTTTTTTTGCACCCTTTTCTTTAAGTATTTCAGCGGCTTGGCAGAGTGTGCCAGCAGTGTCAACCATATCATCAACCATAATACAAGTTCGCCCTGAGACATCACCAATAACGTTCATTACTTTGACTAGGTTTGGTTCTGGTCGCCTTTTGTCAATAATAGCTAAGTCAGCATCATTAATTCTCTTAGCTGCAGCTCTAGCTCTTGCTACACCTCCAACATCTGGTGAAACCACAACCACATCTTGATAGTTCTGATCTAATATATCTTGGACAAGGACCGGTTGCGCATAAATATTGTCGATTGGTATGTTAAAGAAGCCTTGGATCTGGTCAGCATGAAGGTCCATTGTTAGTATCCGATCAACACCAGATGTTTCTATCATTTGAGCCACAAGTTTCGCAGTAATCGGAACTCTGGTTAGGCGTGAACGTCTATCTTGTCTAGAATATCCAAGGTAAGGCACCACAGCTGTAATTCTTCCCGCTGAAGAGCGTTTGAGGGCATCGACCATGATTAACAGCTCCATTAAAGTTTCTGCTGATGAAGGTCCACAAGTAGGTTGAATGACAAAAACGTCACAGCCACGGACGTTGTCAAGAATTTCTACTTGAGATTCGCCATCACTGAATTGACCTACAAAAGCCTTACTTTGGTTTATCTTTAGATTTGAAATGATTTCGGACGAAAGATCAGGATTTGCATTACCGCTGAAGATTTTAATTCTTTCTAAAGACATCTAGTTAGACTCTTATTGTTTGAGGTTGTAATTATACAAAGAAATCATATGACCAAATATAATAGTTTTTCTAGAAAACTAAAGTTTTATATTTTTTAAAGGAGTTCATTAATATACGGCTTGATGTCTTCAGGCTCCACTGTTGCGCTAAAGCGCTTATATGGTGCACCGTTACGATCGATGAGAAATTTGGTGAAATTCCACTTGATGCTGTCATTAAGTTTTCCTTTTAGAACAGATTTTAGGTATTTGTATATTGGGTGAGCGTTTGAGCCATTCACCTCGATTTTTTCTGACAATGGGAAAGTCACTCCATAATTAAGGTCACAAA
>Ga0233430_1004888_pt1 | contig 12052 bp, 12 predicted proteins | sample SI_118_April2016_2_FD_179883 | JGI IMG/M metagenome (GOLD analysis project Ga0233430, IMG submission 179883) | Seawater microbial communities from Saanich Inlet, British Columbia, Canada - SI_118_April2016_150_MG | ecosystem: Environmental > Aquatic > Marine > Inlet | place: Canada: British... | reverse complement strand
AAAAGAACCATTGTTTGTGTTAAGTCATAGTCCCATGGTATTTGATAAATTTTCAACCAAAGATAATGTTTTCATGTTCAGCGGTGATACCCATGGCGGTCAGGTGAGGCTTCCTAACTGGTTGTTTGAAATTATGGGATACAAAAAAAATGTGAAATACAATTATGGATTGTTTCAAGAAGGTAAAAAAAACATGTATGTAACAAGGGGAATTGGAACCAGTCATTTCAGATTCCGTTTATTTTGTCCTCCCGAAGTAGCCGTGTTCAGGTTTTAGGATGGGTAGTTTGGTTAAAAATAGTATTATATTGTTTGTTTGCATGTTTTTTATTGCTGCCTGTGAAAAAACAAATAATAAAGAACTTGTGCTGTTTGATTTTGAATCAGAGTCTGTTTTGGATGAATTTCATTGGAAATGCCATACCCTTTTTTCCCTTTCAGATGACCATGCGGTTCATGGGGAAAAATCCTTAAAACTTGAATTGTTTCCCTCATCATATCCTGGGCTTTCACCTAAGTTAAAGCATCATGACTGGAGAGGTTATGGATCATTTTGTTTTGATGTGGTTAATCCTTCACCTGAACCGGTAAGCATCGTTTTAAGGATTGATGATAAAAAAGAAGCTTAAATACAGAGATAGATATAATAAGGTTTTTATGCTGAAGCCTGGTGCAAATCAGTTGAAAATATCCTTGGACAGCCTTAAAACATCAATAACAGAAAGACCCCTTGAATTGAAAAATATTTATAGATTCCTTATTTTCATGTCCCATCCAGATAAAAAATATGTTTTATATCTGGATTATTTCCGGCTAGTTCGGACATAGACCCACTATTATTTGTCGAAAATGGCAGTACTGCCATTTTCGACAAATGCCGATTTAATCAGATGCCATTTCTTCAATAAAAAGATGCAAAGGCTTTACCATTACCTTTTTTGAAATCGGATATTCCTCCTTTACCGGGGCAATCACTATTGTTTGATCCGGAGATAGATATTCAACGGAATTCCAGAAACTTTTTGACAGTTTTGGGCTGGTGGATGACTTGATTTCTATTGCTATTGTTTTAATGCCTTTTGTCAGGATTAAATCTATTTCAGCACCATTGGATGTCCTGTAATATGATGCTTGCCACCGAGAGAATTGTGTTAAGATGTTTTCTATGACAAGGCCTTCATAGGATGCACCATAGTTTGGATTTGCAAATAGATCCTCTTTCGTTTCTATGCCAAGCAGGGAATGGAGAATTCCTGAATCTCTGATGTACACTTTGGGAGATTTTATCAGACGCTTTTTAAGGTTTGTGGAAAATGTTGGAAGTACCCTTACTACAAATGTCTGTTCAAGCAGGTCAATATATTTTCTGATGGTATGGGAACTGACCCCCATTGAGCCGGCCAGTTTTGAAGAATTGAGAACCTGCCCATGGCTGTGTGCGAGCATTCTCCAGAATCGGCCCAAAGTATGTGCAGGTATTCTGAATCCAAGTTGCGGGATGTCACGTTCCAGAAATGTTCGGATATAATCTTCGCGCCACTGAATACTTGTTTCTTCGTCTGCCAGAAGACTTCTTGGATAGCCTCCGTAAAGCCAATGTGAACGAAAGTCAGTGAAGTCCGCTTCCTTTTGAGTGAACGGGGTGATTTCGATATGTGAAAGTCTTCCTGCAAGGGATTCCGAACTTTGTCGAATCAGGTCTCTGGAGGCGGAGCCAAGGATTAAAAATTGTGAGTTTCTTTTGTTTCGGTCAATTACCCCTCGCAAAACAGGGAAAATATCAGGGGTTCTCTGGATTTCATCAAGGCAAATAAGATGATCTGAAAATTGGTCAAAAAAAGCTTCCGGGTCAGTGAGTTTATTGAGATCTGAAGGACGTTCCAGGTCCAGGTGTATTGCACCAGGGAATTTTTTGATGACCATTTCTGCAATGGTTGATTTACCAACCTGCCTTGCTCCAAGAAGTGCAACTGCCGGAAAATTATTTAACCTGCGGATAACAGTTTTGGTGACATCTCTTTTAATAATTTTATGCATATTTGAACTATATGTGCAAATATACATAATGTCAAGACGAAAAAAAGAGCCTTAGGAAGTAACAAAGGGAATCTTTAAAAATCATTTCAGTTAAATGCTGATTTGACTAGAGAAGTCCTTTTTTTGATTTTATTATGAACTTGACTAACTTGACCTAAATAGCTACTGTTGATCTAAATAGCTATGCATGTCCTAAAGATTTTTTAACATGGGAGTACACAATGATTATAAATGTATCTAAAGCCAAGGCAAACCTTTCAAAGCTTATTGATATGGCATATCACGGCGAAGAAATAATAATTGCAAAGAACAATTTGCCGCTTGTCGAGTTGGTAGCCCATAAGCCTAAAGCGAAGCGTAAGCTTGGCCTGCTTTCAGGGCAAATTGATATCCCTGATAATTTTATGGATGAGGATGAAGAAATTAATATCATGTTTTATGGTGAACAGGCGTGAAAATATTAATTGACACTCATATTTTTTTATGGATGTTGTCATGCCCTGAAAAAATTAACAATAAAAGACGGTATGAACTGGAGTCTCCGGCAAATGAAGTCCTCTTAAGTGCTATGAGTATTGCAGAACTTATGATCAAATCTTCGATTGGTAAAATTAAGATTGAGTTTGATCCGCTTGAAATGATGAAGAAAATGCAGATTGATGTATTGGATTTTTCAGGCATTCATGCTGTGGCTCTGGGTAAATTACCATTTCACCACAAAGATCCTTTTGACCGTATGATAATTGTACAAGCCCTTGTCAACAAGGTTGCCCTTATGTCTGATGATTCCAAATTTTTAAAATATAATTGCAAAATCATATAAATTCTTGAATGCGTATTCTGGTAGCACTATTTCTGCTCAACTTATTTCATTTGCGGTCCTAAACAATATGTTTTGTGTCTGGATTATTTTCGACTCATTTCCCTTGAACCTGTTTGAATAAACTGTTATTTTAGCGAAAAACTCTTCTAAGTATTGAAATTAAGGTAAAAAATGGAAAAAGAAAATAATAAACCTGCGCCTCCACAAATGAGCCCTTATGTGTTTACTATTTTATTGATAGGGTTTGGTTTGTGGTGTTTTTGGGACGGCTGGCTGACGACAGATGCCGAGATGGCCCAGCACACAACCTTTAACCGTGTGTTAAGCGCTGTACTACTCCCCTGGGGAGTTTATGATTATTTTAAAATACGAAAGAGACAAAGAAACAATAAACAATCTGAAGATTAATGCTTTTTAAGTATCATCAATTGCGGAAAACCTCAATCATTACAATATTGTAATATACTGTAATCATTAAAAATTTATCTAAACATCAAATTTTTTATTGATTAACTTGAAAAATACTGTTAGATTCCCACACTAAAATTTTGAAATACAAGGATTCCTTTTGTTAATGAACACAAAAATCATAGATAAAACTCTTTTAAAGGAAATAAATAAACGAAGAACCTTTGCCATTATCAGTCATCCCGATGCGGGCAAGACAACTTTGACTGAAAAATTATTATTGTTTGGCGGTGCTATACAACAGGCCGGTGCAGTTAAATCCAGAAAAATTGCAAGAGCAGCCACCAGTGATTTTCTTTCCATTGAACAGGAAAGAGGGATCAGTGTTTCTTCTTCTGTTATGAAGTTTAATTATAAAGGGTATGAGATTAATCTTTTGGACACACCGGGTCATAAAGATTTTTCCGAAGATACCTACAGGGTTCTAACTGCAGTGGACTGTGCTGTCATGATCATTGATAATGCCAAAGGGGTTGAACCACAGACCCAAAAATTAATGGAAGTCTGTAGGATGCGCAATACCCCCATTATCACCTTTATTAACAAACTGGACCGGGAAGGCATGGAACCTCTGGATATATTTGAAGATATTGAGGACAAGCTTCAGATAGAATGTGTGCCTTTGAGTTGGCCTATTGGGATGGGAAAAAGATTCAAAGGGGTGTACAACCTTGAAAAAAAAGAGTTGGGTATTTTTTCTGCCGGTTATACGCCAAAGGATAATGATGGCCTATTTATAGATGATTTAACAGACCCAAGGCTTGATGAGATGATTTCAGAAAGCCAGGTAGAGCAGCTCAGAGAAGATGTAGAACTGATCGTCGGTGCATCAGAGCCTTTTGATATGGATTTGTATTTGAACGGTACCCAAACTCCTGTTTTTTTTGGCTCTGCAATCAACAACTTTGGTGTAAAAGAGATGCTGGACGCTTTTGTCAAAATCGCTCCTCCACCCGGGAAACGGTCAACAGCCCAAAGGGATGTAGAGCCATTTGAACAAGAGTTTTCTGGATTTACATTTAAAATTCAGGCCAATATGGATCCTGAGCACCGGGACAGAATCGCTTTTTTCAGGATTTGCTCAGGAAAATTCACCAAGGGTATGAAGGTAAGACACCATAGGATCGGCAAAGAGATTAAATTATCCAATGCCACTATTTTTATGGCCCGGGAAAGAAATAATATTGAGGAAGCTTACCCAGGCGATATCATAGGGATACATAATCACGGCACTATCAAAATCGGAGATACCTTTACAGCAAAGGAACCTTTAAAATTTTTAGGCATTCCCAATTTTGCTCCTGAACACTTTAGACGGGTTATTTTAAAAGATCCCCTGAAGGCAAAGGCCCTGAACAAGGGATTGGTTCAGTTGTCAGAAGAGGGTGCCATACAGGTGTTCAGACCTTTGCTTGGAAATCTGCATATAGTGGGTGCAGTGGGGGTACTTCAGTTTGATGTGACCATGGCACGGCTTAAAGCAGAATATAATGTGAAGGCCAGCTATGAAATCATTGATTTGTCCGTTGCAAGATGGGTGACTTGTGAAGATGAAAAAATTTTAAAAGAATTTAAAAAGAAAAATGAATCAAATCTGGCTCTGGATTCAGAAGGGTGCCTAACCTTTTTGACTACAAGTGTTTATCAGCTTGGATTCACCATGGAAGAGTATCCACAGATAGTCTTTCATAAGACAAGAGAGCATAATTAGTGTTTGAACGAAAACTCACCCATCTACTGCGTTGCTGCAAAAGTTTGCCAAATTTTAAGAGTGGCCTCATGTACAGGAGTACACTCCGGTTTCAAACTTTCTTGCGCCTTGTATATGGGCAATTTTTCGCCCAAACACGGGTTTCCGGTCAGGCACTAATTAGTTAGACTCTAATTAAAGGCAAAGCGCTGATTTTTTTTAAGATAGATATTAACTAAAGTAATTTAAATTATAAGGAGAAATAAATGAACGACCAACGAATTTATAATTTCAATGCCGGACCTGCTGCACTACCGCTAAAGGTTCTGAAAGACATACAGGCCTCTTTTTTAAATTTTAATGGATCAGGAATGTCCATTACAGAAATCAGCCACAGGTCATCTTATTTTGATGATGTGATCAATGATGCAATAGATAGGGCAAAAAGACTTTTAAAACTTGACGACAGGTTTCATGTGCTTTTTTTGCAGGGAGGCGCTTCTCTTCAATTTGGCATGATCCCAATGAATTTTTTGTCTGAAGGTGATACTGCTGATTATGTCAATACAGGCACATGGTCCACAAAAGCTATTAAAGAAGCACAGATTCAAAAAAAGGAATATCGTGTTGTGGCTTCTTCTGAAGATAAAGATTTTTCATACATCCCAAAAAATATTGAATTTTCAAAAGATGCCAAATATGTTCACCTGACATCCAATAACACCATTAAGGGAACCCAGTTTCATGAATTTCCAGACACAAACGGTATCCCCATAGTTTGTGACATGTCATCAGATATTTTTTCAAGACCCCTTGATATGGAAAAATTCGGTATGATTTATGCCGGGGCTCAAAAGAATTTGGGGCCGTCTGGTGCCTGTATGGTAATTATCCGAAAGGATATGCTGGATATGGTAAATGAAAATCTGCCATCCATGTTAAAATATTCCACCTTTGCTTCAAAAAATTCAATGTATAATACACCACCCTGTTTTGGAATATATACAATTGATCTTGTATTAAAATGGATAGAAGAAGAGATGGGCGGGCTTGAGAAAATGGAAGAATATAATGTTAAAAAAGCCGGGATTTTATATGATCATATTGATGCAGGTTCTTTTTACAGGGCCACAGCAGAAAAATCTTCAAGGTCTTTAATGAATGTTACCTTCAGGCTACCCAGTGAAGAACTTGAAAAACAATTTATTTCAAAAGCCATAGAAAATGGATTTGGAGGACTGAAAGGACATAGATCAGTTGGTGGATGCAGGGCTTCTATTTACAATGCAGCAACAATGGAAAGCATTAATGCTCTGGTTCAATTTATGGCATCTTTTGAAAAGGAGAACAACTAATGAAAGTTCTTATCAGTGATAACATGGGGCAGGCAGGAATTGATATTTTTGAAAATCAGGAAAACATTGAGCTGGATGTAAAAACCGGTCTTTCACCTCTGGAGTTAAAGCAGATTATCGGTGAATATGACGGGCTTGCCATACGCAGTGCCACCAAGGTAACCAAAGAAATTCTCGAGGCTGCAACAAATCTTAAAGTTATTGCAAGGGCAGGGATTGGTCTTGATAATGTGGATATTGACGAGGCCACTAAAAAAGGTGTGGCAGTTATGAACACCCCAGGGGGAAATACCGTCACAACAGCAGAACATGCCATTGCCATGATGATGGCATTGACAAGGAATATTCCACGTGGCACTCAGTCTTTAAAGCAGGGCAAATGGGATAAAAAACTGCTTCAGGGAAAGGAAATTTTTAACAAGGTATTTGGCGTAATTGGTTTTGGGAATATAGGTTCTATTGCTGCTGGCCTGGCCAAAGGTCTGAGAATGAATGTTATTGTTTTTGATCCTAATATTTCTTCTGAGCATATTGAAAAGGCGGGATTTGAATATGTTTCTCTGGACCAATTGTATGAACGTGCAGATTATATCACCATTCATGTTCCCAAGATGGATGCTACCGTTGATTTGCTGGATGCCGGAGCCTTTGCCAAAATGAAAAAAGGGGTCATGGTCATTAATTGTGCCAGGGGTGGAATTATTAATGAGACTGACCTTTATGATGCCATTCAATCGGGTAAGGTTGCAGGGGCGGCCCTTGATGTTTTTTCCACAGAACCTCCGGGAGAACACCCTTTATTTACCCTTGAACAGGTTATTGCAACCCCTCATCTTGGTGCATCCACAAAAGAAGCCCAGACAAATGTGGCAGTTGCCGCAGCAAACCAGATTATTGCTTATCTTTTGCATGATACAGTGATTAATGCGGTAAATGTACCTTCTGTTACAGGAGAAGTATTAAAACAATTAAGTCCTTTTATATATCTTGTTGAAAAAATGGGTATAATGCAGGGCCAGATTAATCAGGGCGGGGTAAAGGAAGCTGCCATAGAATATATTGGTAACTTACCAGATCTTGATTTAAAACCCCTTACCATATCGTCAGTCAAAGGACTGCTTTCACAGTTTGTTAAAGACGATGTCAATACTGTAAACGCAATTTCCCTTGCCAATGAAATGGGAATTAAAATTTCAGAATCAACTTCAAAAGAAGCGGGCAATTATCTAAATCTTATACGTTTGACCATTGTCACGGAAACGGAAACAAATATCCTGGAAGGAACCATTTTTGGAAAGGATGATGCAAGGATCGTCAGGATTAATAAGTTCCGTTTGGAAGTCATTCCCCAGGGCCATTTAAGTCTTATCCATAATGTGGATAAGCCGGGTTCCATTGGTTCCATTGGGAACACTTTGGGAAAACACAATATAAATATTTCCCGAATGATGGTGGGTAAAGAGGATGAAGGCGGTAGCAACATAATTTTCCTGACAACAGATTCCCCTGTACCGCCAAACGTGGTAAAAGATATCGAAGGCCTGGACCTTGTTGTTAATATGAAAACCTTTGAACTATAAGAATGATATTGACAGATCCTCCAGGTGCCTGCAAAGGTGTGTGGAGGATCTTTATCTTTAAATATGAATCTTGTTCTTTTAAACCTAAAAGATTTTATTGACCCTGAGCATGTCAGGATCAATGACAGGCGGTTTAAGCATTTAGTCTCCGTCAACAGGGTCAAGGAAAATGATCATGTTGTCTGCGGTCTTTTAAATGGTAAAATCGGTACCGGTCTGATAAAAAAAGTTTCACATGATTTTATTGATATGAAAATTTGCCTTGACCATGATCCACCAGAGCCATTGCCCTTGACACTTGTGTTGGCCCTTCCAAGACCGAAAATGTTAAAACGGATTATTGAGAGCGTCACAAGCCTGGGGGTTAAACATATTTATCTGATCAATTCATGGCGTGTGGAAAAAAGTTTTTGGCAAAGCCCATTACTGAATGACGATCAGCTAAGAAAACATATGATCCTGGGATTAGAACAAAGTCGAGATACTGTATTACCAAAGATTTATAAAAGAAGATTTTTCACCCAATTTGTAAAGGAAGAACTGCCGCTGATTGCAAAAGATAGCCTGTGTATGACAGCCCATCCAAAGACCTCAAACATTTGTCCTGCCGGCGTAAATAAAAAAATTACCCTTGTGATAGGGCCAGAAGGTGGGTTTATTGATATTGAGATTGATACTTTGGAGCAATATGGTTTTTCTTCATATCATATCGGGCCAAGAATTTTAAGGGTTGAAACTGCGGTTCCGTATTTGATATCGCGATTGTACTCAAAATAATTATTATGTTTTCGATCAGACATTAAATATAAATTGGGGTCAGGCTTGCATAGTTGCGTTTATCGAACAATAAACGCAACTATGCAAGCCTGACCCCTTATATAAGGGATTTTTAAATGAAAAATAAAAAGAAAATAGACAAAGAACGACAAAAGTCCTACGACAGTTTGCCCCCAAGTGTTAAAGACAATTTGACTGAAGAAGAAAAGCAGCTTTTTCTAAATGCGGAAGAATGGCCTGAATCTTTGTTTGAAAAATTAGAAGAATTTATTATCAAAGAATAGGCGATTGATCTGTACATTCCTTTTTTTTGTCTTCAAGGTCTTCCCATCTTTCATACAGGGCCTGGGCTTTTTCTTGTGATTCTTTGAGCAGGGAACAATAGTTTTTCATTTCTTCAGGATTTCTGATTATTTCAGGCTGTTGAATTTTGTCGGACAATGATTCGATCTTTGCCTCTGCTGCCAGGATTTTTTCTTCAATATGGTCTAATTCGTATTTATCCTTATATGAAAATTTTTTGGAAGGCTGTTTTTTATTTTCTTTAGATTTTAAAATTACTGATTTTTTAATTTTTTTGGGTTTTTCACTTAATGTTTTGCGAAAGTTCAAAATTTGATGGAAATCTTTAAAAAATTTGGCATCTGCATTTGGGTCAAGATATAAGATTTTGTGACAAACTTTGTCCATAAGGTACCGGTCATGGGAAACAATAATCACAGCGCCTGGAAATTGGCGGATACTGTCCTCAAGAACTTCTAAGGAGAGAATGTCAAGATCATTTGTGGGTTCATCCAATAAAAGGAGATCACAAGGTGTGAGCATTATATTGGCAAGAATGATCCTTGCTTTTTCCCCGCCTGAAAGACTTTTTACAGGCATATCCAGCTGATCCGGCATAAATAAAAATCGTTTTGCCCAGGTAACAATATGAATGGACCGGTCATTATAATTAACACTGTCGCCACCACCCGGGTTCAGGGCTTGTTTTAATGTTAACTCAGGATTTAACGTTGAACGGTTTTGATCAAATATAGATATTTTTAGATTTTCAGCCCATTTAACCTTACCTACATCAGGTAAGGTTTTTTTTTCAAGAATAGATAAAAGTGTGGATTTGCCAGTTCCGTTTTCTCCTACAATTCCAAGACAAAATCCAGGGCCGATTTCAAAGGTAATGTCAGAAAACAGTTTTTTGCCTTTAATATTTTTAGCAAGATGACGGACACCTAATAATTTTTTGGTTTGTCTGCCCGTAGCCTGAAAGTCAATATCCATTGTGGCTGTCTTTTTATTTTGGTCTTTTAAGGTATGCAATTCTATTTTTAAATTTTGAGCCTGTTCAATTCGATATTTTGCTTTTGTGCTTCTGGCTTTAGCCCCTTGCTTTAGCCAGTCATCTTCTCGCCTCATTTTACTGGATAAAGAGGATTGCTTTTTTTTCTGTGCAATTAAAAATTTATGCCTTTCTTTTTCAAATGTTTTATACCGGCCCTGGATTTTAAAATATCCGGAAGGATAATATTTCCCTATTTCCATTACATTGGAACAGATGTTTTCAAGAAAAGCACGATCATGGCTTACAACAATAAATGAAAATCTGGCAGTCTTTAAAATTTCTTCAAGCCATAAAATACCATTAATATCAAGATGATTGGTGGGCTCATCCAATAATAGGATATCGGGTTGGGAGCAAAGTGCGCGAGTTATGGCAAGTTTTTTAGCCCATCCGCCGGATAAAGTTTTTGATTTTACATTTGCATCTGTAAAGCCGCCTTTTCCCAGTGAAGTTTGAACAATTTTATGCCGCTTTTTTTCATCAAACAAACTATTCTTTATGCTGTCATATAAAATTTGTTCCACTGTTTGATCCGGATTAAGCTGATCTTCCTGGGAAAGATAAATAACTCTTAAACCTGTTTTTGTAATCAAGGTTCCTGTATCAGGCTTGGCAATATTTGCAATGAGCTTTAAAAAAGTGGATTTGCCGGACCCGTTCATTCCAATAAGTCCCAGCTGTTCATTTAATTTAAAATCTATAGAAAGATCTTGAAAAAGGGTATCATCACCATAGGTTTTTGAAACATTTTTTAAACTGAAAACAAGACTCATGATGGCTGTTCTTTGTTGTCGGGTGGATGATTTATCTGCCTGTAAACCCTGACCATTTTGATTGGAAAACTTATGAACAAAGTTAAACTGATCAATATGACAAAGCTTGCTGCAAAAAAACTCATCATAAAACTGAAGGGATCGTTAAAAGAATATGATCCTACCATCATGTCAATCCCAAAGAATAGAAAGAAGCCTGACACAAAGGTATAAATAATTTGGACCAGCCACCACGTATGTTTCATATAAATAAAATTTCCTTTTCAAAATGCAAGGGGATTTTTAAACAGGGCAATTCTACAGTGTTGCCATCAAAAAATCAAATTCATTTATAAACCAGAATTTTAAACCATAATTTAAAATCGGTTGATTTGTATTAACAAGGCATTATAGTGTCTTTAATTAGTGATTGAACAAAAACTCACTCATCTGCGGCGTTGATGCAAAAGTTTGCCAAATTATAAATCGGGCCTCATGTACAGGAGTACACTCCGGTTTCAAACTTTTCTGCGCCTTACATATGAGCAATTTTGTGAGCTTTGCTCCTCTACGATCCTCCCAATCACGGGTTTCCGGTTAGTCACTAATTAACAGACAAAAAAACAGGAGCGCTATCATGAGAATCCTTGTTGTTGAAGATGATTTAAAAATTGCCCAATTTATTTCTAAGGGCCTTAAGTCATCCGGGTTTGCTATTGATCATGCCTCAACAGGTAATCAGGGTCTTGAAATGGCTTTTTCAGCGCCTTATGATACGCTGATTGTAGATATCATGTTGCCTGAACTGGACGGCATATCCTTAATCAAAAAGATCCGGGCAAAAAGAAACAACATCCCGGTCATCATTTTAAGTGCCAGAAACCGCGTTGATGACAGAGTTAAAGGTCTTCAGGCAGGGGCAGATGATTACCTTACAAAACCCTTTGCTTTTTCAGAACTTCTAGCAAGGATACAGGCATTGATACGGCGGGTTGGGAATGTTATTGATCCAGTAAACCTTTCATATGCAGATCTTAGCCTTGATATCTTAAAGCGCCAGGTAAAAAGAAAAAATGAAACTATTGAATTGCAACCCCTTGAATTTTCCCTTCTGGAATATTTGTTGCGCAATAAAGAACGGGTTGTGTCAAGAACCATGATTATGGAACATGTCTGGGATTACAATTTTGATCCAATGACCAATGTTGTAGAAGCTAGGATCTGCAGGCTC
>Ga0233430_1004887_pt1 | contig 12056 bp, 9 predicted proteins | sample SI_118_April2016_2_FD_179883 | JGI IMG/M metagenome (GOLD analysis project Ga0233430, IMG submission 179883) | Seawater microbial communities from Saanich Inlet, British Columbia, Canada - SI_118_April2016_150_MG | ecosystem: Environmental > Aquatic > Marine > Inlet | place: Canada: British... | reverse complement strand
TGTTTATTTAGGGCGGGCATTACAAAATCTGATCCGCAATGGAGCACGTTATGCACAATTGCGTGTAGATGTAATTATTGAACTATGCCAGGATAAGATTCGAATATATGTTGATGATGACGGCACGGGAATTCCTGAAAAAAGTAGAGCTAAGATATTCGAACCTTTTTTTCGAATTGATGATAGCCGTGCCAGAGAATCAGGAGGGTATGGACTCGGACTTGCTATAGTAAAAAGGATTATTGTCTGGCATGGAGGTTCAATAAATATTTCTCAATCTCCTTTAAAAGGAGCCCGTTTTACAATTAGTCTGCCAATAATTGAGGCCCCATACCAAACTATTAAGATTTCCAATACATGATCGTTGTAATTCCTTAATCAAAAAAGCGCAACATCATTGGAGACAAATATAGTTCGGTTAGGCCATGTGAAACGCTATGATTCTTTTGGAAATTTACCGGGGAAAAGGATATTATATTTTTTTAATTTTTCATAGAGCGTGCTGCGGCTGATACCCAAATGACTAGCAGTTGACGTTTTGTTCCAGTTGCAATCATTTAAGGCCTGGCGAATTAAATTTTCTTCATTAGCAGTGAGAACTTTGGTTTTTTTTGTGGGCTGGGTCTTAACTTTTACAATTAAATTGTTCGGTAGATCAGATATAAATATTTTGTCAGATTTTGATAAAGTTACAGCATGTTCCATGCTATTTTCAAGTTCCCTGATATTTCCAGGCCAACGATAATCCAAAAGTAACCGCATAGCCTCAGGATCTATTCTATCAATGTTTTTCTCTTGTTCTATTGCAAATTTTTTTAAAAAATATTTAGCCAATAGGGAAACATCATTTTTTCTTTCACGCAAAGGTGGCAAATCAATTGGAATGACATTCAATCGATAATAAAGATCTTCTCTAAAATTTCCATTTTTGACTTCCTCTAAAAGGTTCCTATTGGTAGCGGCTAATACCAGTGTATTTACCTTGATAGATTCATTGCCCCCTATTCGTTCTATTTTTTAACTTTGCAAAACCCTCAACAGCATGGTTTGAGCGGATAATGAAATTTCACCGATTTCGTCTAAAAATACTGTTTCACCGGTTGCCTGCTCAAATCTTCCGGTTTTACGTTGTACTGCTCCAGTGAAAGCTCCTTTTCCGTGTCCGAACAATTCACTTTCCAGTAATGTGGCTGGGTAAGCTGAGCAATTGATTACAACAAATGGATTGTCTGACCGGCCACTCACATCGTGAACTGCTTTGGCCACCATTTCTTTACCTGTGCCGCTTTCCCCTTGTATTAAAACGGTTGCATCGGTTGGGGCAACATCCTCAATCAACTTATAGATAATTTGTATTTTAGGATCTTTTCCCACCATTCCTTTATATCCTGAGACTTTATCAATCTTCCTTTTTAATCCTTTGATCTCTTTATCATGTTCCGATGCCCTGTAAACGGCTCCAGAGGCTTGTTTGAGTATCAGGTTAATAACATCCATTTCAGTTTTCACACACACAATCATCCGGGCATGAAATACAAAAAAGGGAATAATTAGACAAATTGCCAGTGGCTTCCAATTCATTACAAAGGCGATTTTCAACACAAGAACCCAACCAGGTTTGGGTGGGTTATATAACCTATATCTGGACCTCAGAGGGATGGTTGTATCTGTCAATTGTTCTGGATTTATTCTCTCGGCAAATTGTGGGCTGGGCAATGAGCAACCGAATAAACAAAAAACTTGTAATCGATTCCTTGTTAATGGGGACCTGGCACCGCAACCCCGGACCGGGATTGATCTTTCACACAGATCGAGGAAGTCAGTATCGCAGTAACATTTTTCAAAAAGCCCTCAAAACTCATCAAATGCTCAGTAGCATGAGCCGTACCGGTGACTGTTGGGATAATGCAGTGGTTGAGAGTTTTTCGCCAGCCTGAAAACAGAAAGAGTGTTCTTTAATAATTACAAAACAAGGGAAGAAGCAAAAAAAGACGTCATTCTTATTTGGATAATATCATTCCAAAAGGATATGAGAAATTGTGGGAAATGGAAAAAACAGCTTAGGAAAAGTGTCCGTTTTTACTTGACCACTTCATACAGACCCGTTGATCAATTCGGTTTTTATAATTTGATTTTGTTGATTGATCAGGTTACTATCCTCTTGATGAAAAATTGCTTTTATTAAATGTTTCAGTTCGAATATATTCATTTAATTTGGCTTTTTTAGGACTGAAAATTGAGGGTTTATGATGAGTAATTCAAAACAGATATTATTAATTGTTATTTTTTCCCTTCTTTTCTTTTTTAGTTGTGAAAAAGGAGAGACCTCGAAAAAAGTCAGTCTTGAGAATAGATCCCAAAACTTAGAACAAGATATATTGGCATCTGATCAAGATTGTCTCAAATTTGGTTTTGATTTACGGCTTGGGCCAAAAGATGATGTTAGAATATATTTGCCTTTTTTGCGATATTTGGAGCGTGCTACAGGGGAAAATTTTTGTCTTCAATTTACTGAAAGATACGAAGAGAACATAAAAAATCTTGGTTCAGGAGCTATACAATTTGCAGCGCTTGGTCCAGTCAGTTGTGTTATAGCAAAAGAATCTTATAATGTTGATTGTCTTGTGATGGGTCTTAACTCCAGCGGAAAGGCGGAGTACAGTGCATTCATAATTGCAAAGAAAGACTGCCCAATAAATGATATTAGAGACCTAAAAGGTAAATCCTTTGCATTTGGAAACAAATTTTCAACCCAAGGCCATCTCATTCCCCGCAAAATGCTTGAAGACTCTGGAATTTCCCTACAAGATTTAAACAGCCATGTATTTACAGGATCACATGCAAATACTGCCAGAGCAGTTTTAAAAGGAGATTATGATGCCGGAAGCATTCAAGATAATTTAGCAAAAAGATTGCTGTCACAGGGAAAGATAAAAGTCCTTGGTATTTCGGAGCCGTATCCAAGCAGTTTGATTTGCTACAACAAGAATGTCGATCCTGATACTTTAAAGGCTGTAGAGACAGCTTTATTGGCATTTGATCCGATAGGCAAGCACGCAAATATCCTTGTAAATTGGCAATTGACTGAAATGCCAAATGGATTTGCCAAAGTAAAAACTCCATCTTTAAAAAAAATATATCACCTTTCCAAGAAATATGGTTTGTTGCAATGAAGCTTTGGATTAAAATTTCGATTCTAAACGGAATTATAGTTGTAAGCCTTGGTCTTTTGATCGGCCTTGCCTTAAGAAGTATAGTTACAACATCAATGAGGGATGAATTAACACGCCAAGGAAAATCTATTTCAAGAAATCTATCCGACCGTCTCAGTGACTTGGTCCTATTAGATGATTTTTATACTGCCCAGCAATCAATTTCAGATGTTTTAAAAAAAGAACAGGATATTGAATATATATATATAACCAATCAAGTTGGCCAGGTTTTTGTTCATACTTTCTCCAAAGGTTTCCCGCCAGATATTCTTCATTGGAACCCTCTTTTGGATAAATCTTTTTCTATTCAACTGCTTGATACTGAAAAGGGATATATTAGGGATTTGGGATTAAAAATTTTTGAAGGCATGCCAATTGATCTGCATATTGGAATACGAGAAGCAAGAATAAGACAGACATTGAAAAGAATTCGAAATGTAATAATTGGCCTGACCGTTTCGGTTACTTTAATGGGTGCAGTTTTATCTTCCGTTTTTTGCCATTTTTTAACAAAACCGCTTTATAAGCTTGTTGATTTTGCTAAACTTCTTTCTAAGGGGGAGTTTGGCAAAAAGGTTGAGGTTGAGTCTAAAAGTGAGATCGGATACCTTGGGAAGACAATTAACGAACTGTCCGTGGAGCTTAAAATATATAAACAAAAAATGGAGGAATCTTATAGAAAAATGCTTCGTACAGAAAAATTAACTGCGTTGGGTAGGCTTTCAGCGGGGTTAGCACATGAACTCAGAAATCCTCTTACTTCTCTTAAAGTGCTATTCCAGACCTTAAGAAATAATCCTAAATTGGCAAAGGAGGATATAAGTATTGTATTATCCGAAGTAGATCAAATGGATGGTCTTCTTTCAAAATTTTTGAATTTTTCAAAACGTGAGGAATTTAATTTGGAAGAGGTGGATATTAATAAAATTATTAAGCAGGTATTAAATTTGACTCGTTTCCAAATGGAGAATCAGTCAATAAAGCAGAATACAAATTTTTCTGAATTCCAAAAAATCAAGGTTGATCGTTCAATGATTGAGCAAGTTTTCATGAATCTTATTTTAAATGCCATCGAATCTATGCCTGATGGAGGCTCTTTAGATATTGCCAGTTCATTAAATAATGAGTATGTGGTTGTTCAACTAAAGGATTCAGGTAATGGCATCCCTGAAGAAATGCACGAAAAGGTTTTTGATCCCTTCTTTACAACAAAAAATGATGGCACTGGACTTGGACTTTCGATTGTGTATAATATTGTAAATCTTCATAAAGGAGATATTAACCTAACCAGCAATAGGGAAGGAACAACGATTACTTTAAAATTTCCGGTAGAAATATGAAAAAAATCCTTGTCGTTGATGATCAAAAAGCAATTTGTTACTCTTTAAAGAGATTTCTGGAATCTGAGAACTATGCTGTTCAGACTGCTTGTAGCGGTAAAGTGGCCCTGGGTTTAATAAAAGATTCAGAACCAGACCTTGTATTGATGGATGTAAGAATGCCTGAAATGAATGGTCTTGAGGTGCTACATAAAATAAAAGCTTCCTATCCCGCGGTTCAAGTGTTTATGATGACAGCGCACAGCTCTACTGATAAGGCCATTCAAGCTATGAAGGATGGAGCACATGACTATTTGATGAAACCCTTTGATAACCATGAATTACTCATAAAGATAGAAGATGCACTTAAAACAAAAGCAATGACGGCAGAGATCGTTTCGTTGGATTCTTGCGAAGAGGATACTTCTGGTGATAGGATTATTGGGAAAAGTCAAGAAATGCTTGAAATTTACAAGCAGGTGGGGAAACTAGCGATCACAGATGCAACCGTACTTATCCTTGGAGAAAGTGGTACAGGCAAAGAATTAATTGCCAAGGCAATTTACAATTATAGTAATCGATCAAAAAAAAATTTTTTAGCAATTAATTGTGCAGCAATACCGGCGCAGCTTTTAGAAAGCGAGCTATTCGGTTATGAAGCTGGAGCTTTTACTGGTGCAAATTTTAAGCGTATCGGGAAATTTGAACTTTGCAATGGCGGAACCCTCTTTTTAGATGAGATTGGAGATTTGCCTTTTGTTTTGCAGGCAAAGCTTCTCCGTGTTTTGCACGATGGCAAATTTTTCCGATTAGGAGGTTCCCAAAAGATACAATCAGATGTCAGAATAATCGCTGCCACACATAGGAACCTTGAAGAGATGGTAAAAAAAGGCGCTTTCAGAGAGGATCTCTTTTTTAGAATAGCAGTTGCTACCATTACCATTCCTCCTTTAAGGGAAAGAAGAGTAGATATCAAATCTCTTGTCCAATATTTTATCCAGAAATATAATAAGAAGCATGGTAAGGCAATTAAAGGCCTTACGATAGATGCACTAAAAAACCTGGAAGAATATACTTGGCCAGGTAATATCAGAGAATTAGAAAATACTGTCCAGAATTTGATGGTATTTTGTAACAATGACTATCTTACCATAGAGTGTTGTGAAAGTCCCTTAAATAAGAATCGCTGTTGTTATGAAAACATAGATGAAGCGATTAAAAATATAGTTGATATGGTTTCTAAGAATAAGGCCTATGGAACCTTTCCAGGATTAATAGAAAAAATTGAAAAAAGCATGGTCCAAAAAGCATTAGAGCTAACAAAGGGAAACCAGGTACAAGCAGCAGAACTATTAAAAATCTCCCGCAATACACTTCGAAAAAAAATGAAACAAAGCCACCTGTAAACACCTGATCATTCTTTGAACACCTGCTCAATGTTTGAACAGTTATCCGTCTAAAAAAATCAATAACCCATTGAAATTTAATATAAATTTATCTGGCACGATTATTGAGTGCATCCTTGAGTGGTATCAATTTTTTTTAAAGAGTGATGAATAAAATTTACCATAAAAGGAGGCGTTAATCATGGTTGAAAATGAAAAAAAAGAAAAGTCCAGACGCGATTTATTTAAAGCGGCAGGTGCTTTGGCTATTGGTGCAGTTACCACGAATCTGCTTTCTCCAAAAGAGGCAGAAGCTGCCCAGGCAAAAGCTCCCAGATGGGCGATGGTCATCGACATTAGACGATGTGTTGGATGTTTTTCATGTCAAGTAAGCTGCAAGATGGAAAATGCATTCCCCATGGATATTTTTGGGGCTTGGGTTCTGGCACTGGACAAAGGCCAATACCCTGATGCACAAAGGGTTTTTTTACCTAAGTTGTGCAATAATTGTGAAGGAAACAAGGAAGATAAAATTCCTCCTTGTGTAAAAGCATGCCCTGAATATCCAAAAGAAAGGCAAGAGTTTATAACACCAGAGGGCAAAAAAATCCGATACAGAGATGGCGCAACATACAAAAGACCGGATGGTCTTATCCTCATCAATAATGAAGCATGTACAGGATGCGGAAAATGTATTGAGGCGTGTCCTTATGGGGTGCGTTCCTTTGACAAAAGGATAGTTGCGGGAAAAGACAAAACAAAGCATGGGGTGACAAAATGTAACTTCTGTCAGCCTAGGATAGATGCCGGATTAGAACCCTCCTGCGTAAGGAATTGTGTTGGAAAGGCCAGAGTTTTTGGTGATCTCAATGATCCCAACAGTGAAGTCTCAAAGCTTATAAAAGAGAATACTACAAAAGTGCTGAAACCAGAAGAGAAGACTAGTCCATGTGTCTATTATATAGAATTGGATGATGACATCGCTAAAATAGAGGACAACACAAATCCAAAACCTAAAATTACTGAAACCCAGGGCTAAAAATTTTTTATTTCTAACAAAGGGAAAATAAAAAATTTTCAATAGCAGCTATTTAGGAGGCTTACAATGCATTTTTCAAGAAGACAATTTTTAAAATACTCAGGAATGTTTGCAGGGTCAGCGACCCTGTCTGGAACTGGGCTTATGTCGATGAAGACACTTTCTCCAAAAGAAGCCCACGCCATTGAACAGGCAATGGATAAATATGAGATAAAATATACAGCTTGCAGCATGTGTCCTGCTGAGTGCGGTTTGGAAACGTGGATAAAGGATGGAAGGCTGGAAAAAATCTATGGTAATGAGGAAGTTCCAATGAATGCGGGAACCTGTTGTGCCAAAGGTGTAGCAGCTACACAGCTCATATATTCCCCTTACCGGCTCAAATACCCGATGATCCGGGTTGGCGAAAGAGGCGAAGGCAAGTTCAAACGTGTAAGTTGGGAAGAGGCGATTGATTATATTGCAAAGAAATTAACTAACATTAAAAAGGAACATGGACCGGAATCATTTATAGTTGACGCAGGTGATGTGACGGACAGGGATCAATATTGGCGACTCGGATTTGGATTTGGGACACCTAATTGCGCAGAACATGGCGCTATATGTGACACCCCCAGACGACATGGTCCCAAGCTTATTTTTGGCGGGAAGCGAGTGGAGCCGGATATCATGAAACCACAACTAGTGCGACAATCAGACGGTTCCCTGAAAAAAGACTATTCTTACAAAACCAAACTCATCATATACTATGGCTGGAATCCTTTTGTAGCCACTCGAATCTTTTATGAAAACAGAGGTACAGTCGCCTCTCAGATTGAAAATGACTGTAAGGTAATAGTGCTTGATCCAAGCTTGAGCAACACCGCATCCAAAGCCGATACATGGCTTGCCCCCCGAGCTAGCACTGGCGGTGATATTTTTGCGGCAATGCTAAGATATATCCTTGAAAATGACAACCCAAATAATCCAGATAAAAGATACATTGATTGGGAAATGAAAAAATATGTTGTTGGATGGGATGAGTTTATGGCGGAATTTAAAACATGGTGGGAAAAGAAGGACCCAATCAATAATTTAAGTTATTTTAGTCTTGACTGGGCAGCAAACAGGTCAGGACTGTCAAAGAAGCAAATCCAGGAAATAGCCCATCAATTCGGTATTACCAAACCGGCAGCCCTTGTTTGGGGTATGCAGGCTCCCGGGCATAATTATAATGGATACTGTACTGCTATCTTGGGGACCGTTTTAAATGTCATAACCGGCAACTTTGATATACCCGGAGGAGCCATAGACACGGAATTGGTAAAAGCTAGCAAAGGTGGTAATGCAACTGGAAAATGGATGAAAAAACGCAAGATAACACGTATTGTTAATGGAAAAGAGATCGAAGGTGAAGTTGAACATTTACACATGGATGGGTTTGGGAGTAAACATCCTGCAGCCTGGGACGATTCCGTGGCTAACTACCCAAATGCTTTCATGGATGGGGTTGATTTAAAATATGGCCCATTCCGGGGCCACAGATACCCGATCAAAGCATTTCTCATCAGAACCGGTAATCCCGTATTAACCGGAGGCGCACCATATAAATGGAAGAAGGCAATAACAGCAAAAGACAGTGCTGGGAATTATAAACTGGAATTGATGATATTTGTCGACTCGCTGGACCTTGAAACCGGCCTTTATGCGGATGTTATATTACCGGAGGCAAGCTTTGCTGAACGAATGAGTTTAAGTGATATATATCCGTCTCACCAGGTAATCTATAATCGTGATGCTGTGATCAAGCCCCTTTATGAGTGCAAGAAACCTACTGAAATCATGAACATGCTCACAAAGAAACTTTATGAGCTCGGCGATAGAGATATAAAGCCGGAAGATTTCTGGGCGAAGTACAAGACTGAAGAGGATTTTGTCAACGAAATGCTCGCTCCTTCACCTGGCAGACCTCATCTTGGAACGCCCCTGCCCTATCCAAAATACCCGGAAGGTTATAAGCTTATCGGCACACCAGATTCGCTTGAAAAGGGTGAGGTAACTATTGACCATGAAAAGAAAAAGGTCATTGGTAAGCCCCTCACTGTTGAATGGCTCAGGAAAAATCACGGTGTGGCAGTCTGGCCAATGAGTTGGAAAAGATATAAAAAACATAATGCAGACGAGCCTAACAGAGCCTTCCCAAAAACGTCTACTAAGCTTATAGAGTTTATCTGGGATTTTGAAGAAGGTGGTAAGCGTAAGGGCCGATACTCAAAATATAATAAAAGAATTGAGCAGGCAGGGGGAGATGTTCCTGAAGGTCTTAAAGAAATCGGCTTCAAAAAATTCCCAAAGACCTTTTATTGGTTTGAAACCATCTGGAACCCGCACACTAATCCCAAATATATTAAATATTCGAAGGATTATCCCTTCCAGTTGATCTGCGGCCGCGTGCACCATACCATGAGTGGAACTCAGATGGTTCCTTGGCTTGGACAATTAAAAGCTGAGGGCACCTGGCAGCCGATGAATAATGAATTCAAAGCCGAGGTATCTGAGCCCAAGCTTTCCGGTGAATTGGAATCTTTAAATAGAACTTTTAAACCCAATTCCTATTCAGTTGGTACTGTATGGATGAACACTTCAGATGCTCAGAAAATTGGTGTAAAAAATGGTGATTTAGTTGTCGTTGAAAATCCCTTTGGGAAATCAACCAATGGAAAAGCATTTGTGTCTGGTGGAATGAGACCAGGTGTTGTCAAGTTTGGGTTTGCCACAGGCGGAAGATTCAGCCCTGGTATAGGCCCGGCTTATAAAACTAGAAAATATACACCGAGCCATAATGAACTTGTTGACCCAGATGCCATGAGTCCAATCATGGGATTTCCACCATACGCGGATATGCTGATAAATGTTAAAAAAGCTTAACTAAAAGGTGATACAGCCCAATGGGTAGAAGGGGGACTTCCTAAACCCCCCTTCTATCCAACATTTTTTAAGTGTTTCATTTAAAAACGGAAATCAAAAAATATAAAAAATATTTTATATATACACTGCATATTTTGTTAGCGATAATATTTATAACCAAAACATATATTGAAAGCAGGTAGAAATTATGGAAACTATTATAGGGTCACCCCTGATTGCGGGTTTAGAAGAAGAAAAATACATACTTAGTCTTTTAAAACATATTTTTCGGGCAGAGCCAAAGCTGGAATTTCTTAAGGAAATAAAAGATATTCCAGAGATTAACGAAGAAAAAAAACTCGATAAAGAATTGAATTTAATAATAAGGGCCGTAAAAAAGAATCAAGGACGGTTAGCGGAATTTGCCGAAGAACTTGCTATCGAATTTGCAAGATTATTCATTGGTCCCAAAAAGCCACCTGCTGTTCCATTTGCTTCTTTTTATCTTTCCGAAACTAAAACAGTTATGTCAGAAATTACTACATATGTCCGAAAAAAATATTTAGAGGCAGGAATGGCAGTTAAAAACCTTTACAGCGTGCCTGAGGATAGCATCGGGATTGAGTTGGAGTTTATTTTTTATTTAAGTGTAAAAATAGGCAATTTATACGAAAATGGAAATGAGGATGAGGCGTCCAGACTTTTTGAAATGAAAAATAATTTCTTAAATGAACATATGGCATTATGGGTGCCGGCTTTTGCAGACAAAATATTATTGTCGACGCAGGAAGATTTTTATAAAGGTGCAGCAGCAGCTCTTCACCGAGTTATACAACATCAAAACGAACTATAGTTTGGCGTTAAATGCAAAATCGAAGGGATTGTTATGTATAAGGATTCTGTTGCGAGTTTGATTGTCATTGTAAGAAAAAAGAATGATGAGTATAAATCGTTGAATAGTATGCTCCAAGAATAAGGATATATTGGAATTATTCTTGAAATAATTTAAGCATTGGAAAAATATTTGTCTGAAAAAGAATGCCTGGCCGTTTTGATTGATATTGATATGATTCCAGTTGAAAATAGAGATTTGAGAGAATTAACCTTAAAATATCCTTGAAGCCCTTTTTTATATATGTCGAGCGACAAATATCACCCAGAGTTCAAGGAAGCGATCTGTTACCATGTTTATGCCTGTATTAATAGACCTGTAAATTCTGATGAACTATTTTATTTTCTTAGGAGCATAAGGAATGAAAACCAGTAAAAATTTTGTGAAAATCAATTTTCGAAGTTTTATTTTTTTTTTATATATTATTGGAGTTCAAACGTTTGGATCAATTATATTTGCAGCTCAGCCAAAGGCTGAGGATCTTAATAATCTGCCATCACCTGCTCCCCCAACGCCCCAGTTTTTCTGTGGTTATTGTCATGTGATTACTTATCCGAATATTGTTCAAAAAAGCTATGAACTCTGGAAAAAAGATAAACATAAGGATGTCGGCTGCGTGTCATGTCATTATCCCCCGGGTGGGCTACAAGCTCAAAAACTAAAAGAGACTGTTCAAATTAAACCAGGAATAAAGCTATCACAAACCCATATCCCAGCTGTTCGCCCGGATCATTTTTCTTATCTTAATTTGGGAGGAGAATCAGTTCAAACTCGTCCAAGGGTTGTCGATGCAAGTTGTATGACATCTGCTTGCCACGGCAAGCCGGACGACAAATTTAAAACCAAAAAAATTGAATTTACAGAAAAAGTTGCATTTGTTCATGTTTCTCATCTTGATCCCAAAAAACAAATAGAAGGCCAAAAGCTCCAATGTACTTCTTGTCATCAGCACGAAACTAATCAAAAGAAATTTGAAGTCACAAAAGCCTCATGCCATCAGTGCCACTTTACAAATGAGACATTTAATAAGGACCGCGCCAAGTGTACCTTGTGCCATGAACTTCCAAAAGAGCCCATTCAAACTTCGGGTGAAAAACCAATTACCCATGAGATACTTCAAAAAGCAGACGTTTCCTGCACTAGTTGCCATATTGACCTGATACAGGCCACAGGCGGAGGGAGAGTTGAAGCCTATTTTGAGAAAGGAGTGCTTCAGGTGGCTCTCAATCTCGGGACTGATACGATTAAAAAAGAAAACTGTCGATCCTGCCATGATCGCCCGGAGCAATTAAAAGAAGATACTAACATAAAACTAATGCATGA
>Ga0233430_1004883_pt1 | contig 12065 bp, 10 predicted proteins | sample SI_118_April2016_2_FD_179883 | JGI IMG/M metagenome (GOLD analysis project Ga0233430, IMG submission 179883) | Seawater microbial communities from Saanich Inlet, British Columbia, Canada - SI_118_April2016_150_MG | ecosystem: Environmental > Aquatic > Marine > Inlet | place: Canada: British... | reverse complement strand
CACGCGATCACAACCCAGCAATGGGCGGTTCTGGGTGCCCTGTCCCGCGAAGACATTGAAACCGGTTTGAGTGTTGGTGATCTGGCAAAATTGCTGATGGTCAGCCGCCAGAATCTGACAGGTGTTCTCGCCCGGTTGGAAAAACAGGGTCTGGTTGAGAAATCCATTGATCCCGTCGACGGGCGTTCACGCAGAATTCAGCTGAGCAAGGAAGGCCGAAGCCTCTGGCATGAAGCCCTGTTACCCAAGATTTTTGGCTACTATGAGGAAGCGCTGGACGGCTTTTCGATCAATGACAGGGTCGCAACACTGAACGACTTCAACAGGCTGCTTGAGAACTTCAAGGCGCTTGATCCGAATGACAGTGCCTCAGAGGATCACGAATAGTCTGTCATCAACGTAATTTGTCCGTTATCTGTTCAAATGTCAGAACTCGATTATTGTCCAGATAGATAAAATTCTCATCCGGCAACCGGGGCAAGTCGGCTCCGAACCACTGCCTGAAAATCGTCCTGAACGTATTAACCGGTGTCATCGTCGGCGGAAGTTTCGCCAACCCTTTTCCCGTGGGGAAATAGATCGCATGGAAGATGGCCTGTTTTTCCAGCAACTCCGGACTGCTGAGTGATTTCCATTTTACCGGTGTTGTATCCATACCAACTGTATGCTCATCCCCGGCAATGCGTTCGGGCCAGGGGCCTTCATCGGCTTGCAAAATGATAATTGCCGCACGGTCCGGGTTGCCCTGAATGTGGCTGACGAGATCAATCAGTCGCTTGTTTGTATAGCGGACCTGATCGATGTAGTTGTCCGTTCGGCTGCGCGCTTTCGCCTCGACTTCGGGGAGGCAACTGCCGTCTTCTTTCAGCACAAATGGTGGGTGCGGCATCAGGAAGTGGGCAAACACAAATTTTGCCGCGCCATTTTCCGCGGCAATCGTTTCAAGCCGGTCAAACTTGGTGCCAACACGTTCGCATTGTAATCGGCGATAATCCATGGCCTGCCAACCCGCGGCCCTGGCCAGTCGCCCAGGTAAGCTCTGGTCCCGGAGAAATCGTTCAAACGTTGGCACAACGTTCCAGCTGAAATTCCTCTCAGCAAAGTTGTTTGTTGCCGTTGGCGTCCACCAACTGCCGAGGTGACTGTATTGATACCCAAGGGGCTTGAGGGCACGCCAGACTTTGAAGTCTTCCAGCAAGCGGTAGAGAATGACCCAGTCAGGCGAGCCTGAGCCACTAATTGCCGACGCAGCATCCAGATAATCAAGATTTAGCGTCGATGCGAGGGAATGTGCCGTGCGCTGATAATTCGCAGTGCTTTGATCCAGCACATGAAATCCCTTCGTCGACAAAGCGCCGAGAAAATCATCATTGTCGAATTTGTACTGCGACTTCAACACATCGGCCCGGGCATACCGGTCCAGCACGACATACCAGATATCAGGCAATTCACCGTTGGCAGGTCGGGTCAATGTGGGTACCGGCTGGTTCATTGCTGCAACTGCGTCAGACTGAACCTTCTGTACTTGCCAGGTGTGCCAGCCTACGCCAAGCACTGGGATTGCCAGGAAAAGTACTGCTGCTGCATTCAGGACGGTCGTCGCGTTAAACAAATCACTGTCACTTCGTGAAACCACACGCCCGACGAACAACAACAGGGCTACCCAGACAACCGCGGCGATCCAGATATTGGGACCATCATCGATCACCAATCCCAGGGCACCGTCAAAGCGTTGGAAAAACAGAAGTGCTACAACGATCAAAAAAGTGTAGAGGGCGGCGCGGCACCACTGACCACAAACAAGGCGACACATCAGCAAGATCAGGAAAGTCAAACCCTCGACAACCAGCAGCGGCCACAAAGTATCGACCAGAGGCACCTTGCTGACATTGTTTAGTAACAGGGAAAGAACAGGATGTGCCGCGAACAGGAAGGGATAAAGCGGCCAGCTACCGAGGCGCACCCTTGCAGACATCAGTCCGCCCCCAGTCGACGCGAGTACCGCACCAGGCGGCGGCCGCTTTCCGAGATTTGCACATCACTGACGATATCGGCCCGGGAGCCGATGACTGTGATAAATGTCTCGAAGGAATAGCTGTCAAAGATATCTTCGCGCAGTACCAGCAGACGCTGCACCATCGGATCTTCTTTTGGTACAAATTCAATGATGCCCTCGGGTGCGCGATCCATCAGCCAGTTCAGCAATCGCAGCAAAGGAATGTTCTTGCCAATGGCAAGGTGATGAATGAAAGCAAGCGCCAACAAGGCATCGCCTTTTGCCCGTGCCGCAAATCCAATCCGTTCCCCCTGGGCCCAGCCTTGATCCGGTGACGGGTTCGCCGCATCAAAATACAATGGAAAAAATTTTAGGTCCCTGGCCTGACTACGGGCGAACGCTGCTTCCAGTGCCCCGAAGTCAACATCGAAGCCAACTACCTGACCAGCCCCGGCCTCGAGGGCGGCAAAGCTGTAATCCCCTGAATTACAGCCCAGATCCAGCAAAAGACCTGGTTTCACTTCAGCAACCATTTCGCCAACCAACCGCACTTTTTCGCTGGCTTCCGAGCTGGCATAGCTGTTGTCACCAGCATAGTTCTGCCAAACAGTGGCACCTGAAGGAGGCTGCAAACCGGCGATCCAGCTTCGCAAACCTTTCAGCATATTGACCAGAGAAGACTTCGGCAAACGAGCTTTGGACATCGCCCCGGTATCGACATCGCCCGATCCTGAAACGGCGGTCCGGTCGAGGCGGGCCTGCAGGAAAATGTGCATGAATACGGACCAGGAAAACTTGTGTCTCAACGGGATCAGGCGGGAGATATCTGCGGTTGGCAACCCCTCCTGGGTGCCACGATACCAGGCATTGGGCATCACCCCGGCTTTGGCTGCCAGAACAAGAGGATTGATGAATTGTTCACAAAACTGGAGATGCCCGGCCCATATTTCACCGTCGACATAGGGCCGGAATGACAGGTGATCAATGAAGACGGGTCGCGCACCACGAAACTGAATGTTGTAGGCAGAAGCGTCGCTGAGTGTGAAGTCTCGCGCCAGCGCTTTCAGATGCACATCCAGATGCAGCAAGGCTGCGGATTTCAGCATCGAAAATGACCATTCGAAAGGCCAGGAAATAAAGGGCAGCTTTTCTGTTTCGAACAGGTGAGCCGTATTTTCGGGATTACCGGCAGCCTCCGGATTAACTCGCTGCAAAGGCAAGACCATGCCTTCAGCCGCCAGATCAGCAATCAGGTCCTGTTCCCAAACCCTGGAAAAAGTTGTCCAGCCATGATCGGTGACGGTCCTGAAAACCTTGTTATCCAGATGCAGGACCTGCCCGGCAGGATCCCGAAAGGAGCCCGGATCAATCCCGGATTTCGTGGCAGCAGTCACGTGTCACCGGCCCCCTGCCCGTCATCTGATGATTTTGCGCCAGGCGAAAACCAGCCCTTGATTCTCGTCCAGTATAGTTTGAAAACCACAAGACCACCCGCCACGCCCCCCAGCAACATTTGCAGAAGGATGCTGCCTGTACCCGGATCTAGGTAGGCCTGGGCCGGGCTTGTTTGAAAAACCAAAGTCACGGCGATCAGGGCGATGGCGAATATTAGCAAACGTTTCAAGCTTCGTCCTTTGTGTTTTTCGCCACTGGTATCAATGACGTTGCATCCTTTTTAGATGGCTTGCCAACCCGCTTCAAGCCATGGCGGTCTTGATAAAGTCTGCGGCACGTTCACCGATCATGATCGCCGGTGCATTTGTGTTGCCGCCGATCAGGGTCGGCATGATCGAGGCATCTACCACGCGCAAGCCATCAATGCCATGAACTTTCAGCTTGTTGTCGACGACAGCCATGTCATCTGATCCCATTTTGCAAGTCCCAACCGGGTGGTAAACGGTATCGGCGCGATTACGGATCATCTCTTTCAGGGCGCGTTCGTTGTTGTGATCAACCTTGTACAGCTCCTTGCCGCGCCAGGGTGCCAGGGCTGGCGCTTCCAGTAACTGCCGGGTCAGTCGAAGCCCTGCTGTCAGAGTATCCAGATCACGTTCATCGGACAGAAACGCCGGGTCTATTCTGGGATCCTTTTTTGGATCGTTATTGTTCAGACCAACTGTGCCCCGGCTTTGTGGTCGCAAAACACAGATATGGCAGCTGAAACCATTGCCCAAATGGGGTTTGCGATTGTGGTCATCAACAATGCCGACCACAAAATGCAATTGAATATCTGGCCGAGCCAGATCAGCGCTGGTCTTTAGAAACGCACCACCTTCCGCAAACGGCGTTGTCACCACGCCGGTTCGCTGACGCCGCCATTCCATGATGCCTTTGACGATCGCAATGGTGCTGGATGGGGAAAACCCCAACAGATCGCGTGAGGGCGATTTATAGGCGGTGGTATAGTCGACATGGTCCTGCAAGTTTTGGCCAACCCCTGGCAGTTCATGCACAACTTCGATGCCATGTTTTTGCAATTCATCGACCGGGCCGATACCTGACAACAACAAGGTCTGGGGGCTGCCAAAGGCACCACCACTGACAATGACCTCCTGCTTTGCCCTGGCTTCAACCCGCTTGCCGTTGTGCAAATAGGCGACCCCGACTGCCCGTTTGTCTTCGATCAGTATTTTGGCCACACGGGCCCTGGTCACGACCGTCAGGTTGGGGCGCGACAGGTGCGGCGTTAGATAGGCCTTGGCGGCACTGTGGCGTTCGCCGTCTTTTTGCGTGACCTGATAATAGCCGATGCCTTCCTGCTCAGGTCCGTTGAAGTCCTCGTTGCGACGGGCCTGAATTTCGCTGCCAGCCTCAATAAAAGCATCCCCGATGGAGCGAGGGGAGCGCTGGTCAGCGACATTCAGGGGGCCGCCTGAACCATGAAGATCATCGCCTCCACGTTCGTTATTTTCCGCCCGTTTGAACCACGGTAAAACATCATCCCAGGCCCAGCCTTCGTTCCCCAGGTTGGCCCAGTCATCGTAGTCACTTTTGTGGCCGCGGACATAAAGCATGGCATTGATCGAACTGGATCCACCCATCACCCGGCCACGCGGCTGATACCCCTGGCGACCATTGAGGCCCTTTTGGGCCGTCGTCTTGAAGCCCCAGTTATTGAATTTGATCGGCAAGATCGCGGCGACACCCATGGGCGCATGGATCAACACGCTGCTGTCCGGCCCCCCGGCTTCCAGCAGACATACGGATATGTCGGGATTTTCTGTCAGTCGACTGGCAACAACGCAGCCAGCCGAACCACCACCTATAACGATAAAATCATACATGCGTTCCCCCCGCCCAAACTTTTGGTTCAGCAATTTTCCTGTTTCATTATGCAAAAATAAAGCTCTGATCCCTACATTACAGGTGATACAAACCCGCGTCGGTAATAAAATACCCAAAAATACACTTTGGGTTGTATGGAAATTTTGAATTATTCGCCCATGCAGGGTAGTATCGCAAGATCGGATCAACTGACCAATGTCTGAGCGTATGATTAAAACATTTGCGAAAACCTTTGCCATCTCGTTGTTTGGCCTGGCGGCGTTGTCAGCCTTGGCGTCGAAATCTGCCACGGCGGGGCGGTACGACGTCGCTGTTGTCATTGGCAACAGCAATTACGGCAAAGGTATTCCGGAAGTCTCTTATGCCAAACATGACGCGGACGCGATCCGTCACTGGCTGATCAATGTGCGTGATGTAAATCCCGACAACATCATTGATCTGCGCGACGCCACCAAGGCCCAGCTGGAAGCCACCTTTGGATCTGAAACCAATCCTCGTGGCAAACTGTGGCGCTATGCCGATCCCGACAAGGACGGTGAAATCCTGGTGTTCTATTCGGGCCACGGTATTCCGGGCCTGGAAAATCGCGAAAGCTATTTATTACCCACTGATGCAGAAGCAGATTATGTCGAGCTTAGCGGCTATCCACTTTCGCGCCTGGTCAAAAATCTCGGTATCTACAAAAAGGCGACCTTGCTGATTGATGCCTGTTTTTCCGGCACCTCGGACGGCGGCACCTTGTTTCCATCATCGTCCGGTATTCTGGTCACCCCCAAAGCCATCAAAGGCACAACGGGTTTGACGATCCTGACGGCATCGACTTCCAGCCAACTGGCGAGTTGGGATCACCGTTCCAAACATGGCCTGTTCACCGAGTATTTTCTGCGCGGTGTTTACGGCGAAGCCGATAACAACAAAAACGGCAACGTCACCGCCGCAGAACTGAAAGAGTTTCTGGACGAGCATATGACCCGCATCGCGCGGCGGACCTATGGGCGCGAGCAAAACGCTTCCCTGTCCGGGTCTCCCTTGCGGGTGATGGCATCCTTTGATCCGGGGACGCGCCCTCGTCGTCCCGTGATCACAGATAGCAATGTGACCCCGCGGCAGGAAACGGTAGCACCAGCACCGACACAGCCCCCACCGCCGCAGCCTCAGCCACAAGTTGCTTCAAGGCAACCGCCCCCGAAGTGGCAGCCACCAAGACCTGAAGTACGTCAGGACCGAGCGATTGAGCGCCTGAATACGACTTTTGTTGCCAATAGAAAGATTTCGGTTTTCCGCCGGCCAAATCCAGGTGCCGCCCGCGCCGGAGTCGTCAAGCAGGGACGCCAGGTACGGGTCACCGGCTGGGTGCGTCGTAACGGCTGGCTGCGCATCTCACGCAAGAACGGACGCGAAGGATTTATTCCGGGCGACGCTTTGCCCAACCGCCAGGCCGCTGAGGTTCGTCGCTGGGAGAAAGCCAACCAGTCAGGTCGTGCACAGGATTACATGGACTATATCCGCCACCACGCCAACGGCCTGTTTGTCGACCTCGCCCTGGTCTTTGTTCGGGAACTGGCGCAAAAGGCACTCGGCGGGAATAACTTCCGACCCCAGCCCAGGCCCAGAAACTAGAATACGCCCTGATCAATCGCCGGGTTGCACGATCGTTCCCGCAGAAACCAGATCAGCGATTTCCTGATCTGAATAACCGATCTCGCGCAGGAAATTGGCACCGCCTTCACCGACGGCTGGTGGCTCGTTGCGTAATGCAAAACCCTGGTCTTTCATCTGCAAGGGCAGCTTTGGCAATTTTGCCGGGCGGCCATCAGGCAGGACAGTATCAACCAAAGCACCGGATTGATTGAGGTGCGGATCATCCGCCAGTTCGTCCGGGCGATTAACCGGCGCAAAGGGAATACGGGCGGCATCGCAGGCGGCCAGAACCTCAGCCGTTGACCGGGCCGCAATTTCCTGTCGCAGGCTGGAGATCACTTCCTGTTTGTGTTCGCGACGTCCCGCCTCCAGCTCAAACCGCGGGTCGGCGGCCAGAACACCCAGCTTCATTTCCCGGCACAAGGCCGCCCAGTGTTTGTCGTTGATAATGCCGATGCAAACCTGGTCGCCGTTTGCGGTTTCAAACAGCTCGTAAATCGTCCAGGGGTTTTCGCCTTCCGGCATTGGTGGCAGAGGTTCTGCCGTGATGGCGGCTGTGGACATATGTTGGCCGACCAGAAAACCGGTAGCTTCAAACAGGGATGCTCGCACATTTTGTCCTTGCCCGGTCTGATCCCGTTCCCGCAAGGCAGCAATTACGCCCAGGGCACCGTAAGTCGCGCCCAGTATATCCGTCACCGATGCCCCTGCCCTTAGTGGCTGACCTGTTGGGCCCGTCATATAGGCAAGGCCGCCCATCATCTGCACAAGATTATCAAGACTGGGGCGATGTTCATAAGGGCCGGGCATGAAGCCCTTCAGGCTGCAATAAATCAGACCCGGATTGATTTTTTTACAATCCTCATAACCAAAGCCCAGACGCTCCACGGCACCTGGACCAAAGTTTTCAATCAGGACATCTGCGGTGGCGACGGCTTTGCGAAAAACATCCTGGCCTGCCTCGCTTTTCAAATCGATTGCCAGGCTTTGTTTGTTGCGATTGAAAAAATGAAACAGGCCCTGGCCAAAGCCGCCGAAACGCCGGGTATCGTCTCCGTCCGGTGCGCGCTCAACCTTGATAACCTCGGCCCCCATATCGGCCAGCACCAGGCCACAGCAAGCTCCCATGACCACATGACCGAGCTCAAGCACACGAATTCCGGCGAGCGGTAAAGGCTGATCAGTCATATTAATCTTGCAGGTGCTGATCGCAGGTGAAGGTCCCGATCAGCACACAGTCTCCGTTACAAAAACCTAAAACGTATATAAACATACCTTTTGCACGCTGAACAGCATTGACCCCTCATCCACTTCAGCAATCTTCTACCAAAGCAATCTTCCGCCGCCGGTGTTTTCACGTCATCATGTGTCAAACGTTCTAACACCTGGGGAGGGTCTGGCATGTCCGGCAACGATATCTACGAAATTTTTGCAATTCGCTATGGCAGCATGGATATGCGTTTCCGGCGGGACAATTTCATTTCTGACCCACATCATGATCAACCCATGCCCCTCGATTATTTTGTCTGGCTGATCCGCAACGAAGACAGGGCAATTGTTGTCGATACGGGCTTTGACCACGCAGAAGCCAAAGACCGGGGCCGGGAGCTGGTTCGTCTGCCGCGCGAAGGCCTGGCCATGATGGGCGTCGATGCCCACAAGGTGGAAAACGTTATCGTCAGTCACATGCATTATGACCACGCCGGAACCCTGGATGATTTCCCGGCAGCGACATTTCATCTGCAGGAAAAGGAAATGAATTACGCCACTGGTCGGCACATGTGTTCCGATCCCATGGGCCATGCCTATTCGGCAGATCATGTTTGCAACATGGTGCGAAAGAATTTCGAAGGCCGGGTCGCCTGGCACGACGGCAGCCGTGAAATTGCCCCCGGCATTTCCGTTCACCTGATCGGTGGCCACACCATGGGCGTACAATGTGTGAAGGTGAAAACAAAACGCGGTGACGTGGTACTGGCATCAGACGCCGCACATTTTTATGAAAACATGCAAATCCCCTCCCCCTTCATCATCGTGCACAGCGTCGCCGACATGGTCGACGGCTTCGCCAAAATGCGCGACCTCGCGTCCTCGGAAGACCACATCATCCCCGGCCACGACCCCCTGGTCCGCCAGATGTACGCTGCCCCAAGCGCCGACCTTGAGGGGATTGTTTCCAGACTGGATGTTGATCCGGTGAAATAGGAAGAATAAATTTCGGGCACTGCAATTTTGATATTTCTTTATACGTATAAAACGTGTATATTGGTTAAATATATGATGGATTTCGACGCCTGTCGGTCCATCAAACCAGTCCTGATTCCAGCATTACTTCGCTTGGCGAACAAGAAATACCGGACTGGTCAGTAAATTGAACAGGATTTGATCGACCTGTTTCAATGCTACCAGGCTACCGATCAATAATTTACATACACTCAAAATTTAACAGGAGTATCGCATGAGCCCCCGGTTCACTGACGAGCAGATCGCGCATATGCAAGGGCTGCTCAAATCAGGTCTGATAACAGACTATTACGCATTTCAACGAAATTATGGCCGCCGATATGCCGATTTCGCCCCTAATGTAAGTGGAAATTCCACTTTCGATGGTCGTATGGCCGTTAACATGCTGAAACAAGGTGTTGGCGAAGAAACCGCCCAGGAAATACATGGTGAGTTGGCACAAGCGCTGGCTGAAGCCGACTTGAATTCCATCCGCAAAAAAGGTGGTAGTTTCCCGACCCAGAAGGAGATTGAAGATTACCACGCTGAAGTTTTCAAGAACAACAACTCCAAATATATAGATCGAAAGGATTTCAAAATACCGCTTGAAACTTTTGGTGGTGCGCTTCCATCAAAACACGGCAAAATTCCATCAATATTTGGATTTGGCTGGGGAGATTATGTCGCAGACATGCCTTCTGAAGAAATTGGTGACGAGACGAGCAAAACCTTTGACGATATTGATAGTGTTGATGCTGTCAAGAAGTTCGGGAAGGCAGCGGTGGACACTTTCAACGACAAAGTGAAAATCGATTTGCGAAAAGGTCTAATGCCAAAAAACTTGCACAAAACAGTCGAACTAAAAGACTGGACCAAAGGCGGAACAGTTACGGCGAGTGGAGCTGTCGTTAACGAAGGTGATATATTGGGTACCACGCTGTTTGTGGATAAACCTTTTGAGGAAACGCTCACCCTTCGTCAGCAACAAAACCAACAGGCCATGAAGGAAGAAGAGGACCGAAAGGACCTGGCAAAGAGACTATATAATGGAGGTACAATCGGAGACTAAGAATCGTTCTCCATAATTCTGTCTCGACTGCGGGCCTGGTAGAATCTATATCGGGCCCGCAGTCGTTTCAGGGTCCAAGCCGTTTCGCAACCCAATCAATATTCTACGCACGTCAAAAAATACGCCTGATCCTTGCATATCCAATAATATGGTCCGGGCGCGAAATAGAATTACACGGTTTTTGAGGGTTTTTCTGATGTGGGAACAAATGATGGACGTAGCATTTCTGGCATTGGCGTTATTTGTTGTGGTACTGAGCCCTGGAATTGCCGTTGCTCTGACTATTTGGTTGATCACCGTGGTCGAAAACCGCACCCCACATGTGATCTCATCCCACAGCATCAAACCACTGACCAAAGGAGTCAGCGTCGTTGTTTGCATTGTATTAATCATTATCTATAGCGGAGTTGCTGTTTTCACCGGCATCAAGGGTGCTCTCGCATCCGGCTATTCAATGCAGCTACTTATTTTCGTTCCAGTCTTGGTCGTACTTTTGATGTGTACGCTCGGCCATCTTTTGCTCGTAAAAATCAAAAAACAGAAATTTGCGCACTATACCATCGCGTTGATTATCATCGTTGAAATCCCGAAGGAGATATTCTCTGATGGCGTAATAGGCAACTCGCTAATTGCAATCATCAATCTCTGGAATACCCCCCATTTGATGGACAGATTGCTGAGTATCTTGCTGGGGTTTATTTATCAATCACTCTTGTGCGCAGCCCTGGCAGGCATATTCTGGCTGATCGCGATCAAAGATAATCCCCGATACGACCTGCCTGCTACTACGCAAAAATCGAAATAGAGAACTGGCCGGGAAATCATGCCCGACCAGTTTGTTCTTTTCAGTCTTTCTTGTCCGGATAAAAATCCGACACGGCTTGTGGTCCGGCGCGGACGAGGCCTTCGTTGAAGCCTTCTTCGTTGCGGGTGCGCCAGCTGAAGCGTTCGGAATAGAACGGCACCAGCTGGTCCTTGATCTGGCGTTCCTTGCCATCGATATAGGCGTTGAAGGCGTCTTCAACATCCTCGACGCCTGTCCAGGCACCTTTGTAGATGATGATGCCGCCACGACCGATAATCCAGGTCATGTTGGGCAGAATGCCATAGGCCTGGTGGCAGTCACCGTCCACCGTATCCAGCAGGATCGGGCGCTGAACGTTTGAATGCTCCTGATAGGCTTTGGCGTTAGCGCGTTTATCATCCATCGTCGTGTGGTGACGATAGTTTTCTCCGGGGTGGGCTTCACGGGTGTATATAAATGCCGAACTCACAGTTCGATCTGCCAGGCGAGCAGCGAGGTCATCCATCGCTGCTGTCGCCATGGCGCAATACGGTCAGGTGAAGGATCCGAATTCGATAATCGCCGGGCCTTTTTTCCAGAGCGAGCTGAGCGGGACGGTCTCGCCCGTTGTCAGGTCCTCGAGATCAAAGTCGGGGGCCTTTTCGCCGACGAACAATTTGTTGCGGAAATCGTCAAACGGCGGCATCTCGCGCGCCATCTCGAAATCCTTGTAATTATAGTCTGTCACTCAATTCTCCCTTTGCTGATATCCTTAATTCGAAACGATATTATCAACTGTCGTCGTTCGTTGCCTTGACGATGACCGGCCAGTAATTATCTCCATAGCCCAGGTCCTGCGCCTGGCGCAGGGCAGCTTCGGCATTTTTCGCACCCGTCGCAGCAACGCCGGTTTCATCGGCGAGATCCAGGGCATAGGTCATGTCCTTCAGGGCATAATCAACGGAGAAAGCCTTTTCCGGAAACACCCCCGGCAGCATTGCTTTCATGCCGTGGTTGCGCAAGGCAAAACTGTCGGCTGAGCCGTTCATCAGGGTTTTGAACAAAAC
>Ga0233430_1004878_pt1 | contig 12083 bp, 11 predicted proteins | sample SI_118_April2016_2_FD_179883 | JGI IMG/M metagenome (GOLD analysis project Ga0233430, IMG submission 179883) | Seawater microbial communities from Saanich Inlet, British Columbia, Canada - SI_118_April2016_150_MG | ecosystem: Environmental > Aquatic > Marine > Inlet | place: Canada: British... | reverse complement strand
ATCAAAAATAGACAATATTAAAGTTGGTGTAGCTGATTCTAGCTACTTAACATTGCCTCGAAACCAGTTTAAATATACTACCCAAACAATTAATCTTGAAGGAGACTTAATAGCCCCAATTAACCAGGGTGATCAAGTTGGCACTCTTGCTATTAGCTTTAATGATGAAGACATCGCTACGCTTCCTCTTATAGCTCTAGAAAATGCTGATGAAGCAGGCTTTGTGTCAAAAATGATTGATACTGTGAAACTTATGTTTAGATAATTTTGATTTATTTAAACGGCAACTTTATACAAAAAGATAAGGCTTATATATCCATTATGGATCGAGGATTCCTCTTTGGGGATGGAGTCTACGAAGTCTTCCCAGTTTATGGTAATAAAATTCTAGGACTAGAACCTCATTTAAATCGACTCCAAGATGGTCTTGATTCAATCAATATAAAAAATCCTCATTCTAAAAATGAATGGACAAATCTCATCAATAAGATTATTGCTCTTAACGATAAAAATTCGAATCAAGCGATATATTTACAAATTTCTAGAGGCTGCGATGAAAATAGAAAGCATACTTATGGGGAATTAAAACCAACTATTTATATACAATCAAGCGGCATTGAACAAAGAGATAAAAATGACCTACTTAAAGGGAAATCAGCCATCACCAGAGAAGACATTAGATGGTTAAAAAGCAACACTAAAGCAACCTCTTTACTTGCAAACACTCTTTACGCACAAGAGGCCAAAGAATGTAATTCAGAAGAAGCCATTCTTTATAGAGATGGTATAGTCACTGAAGCTTCAAGCTCTAATGTCTTTATTGTCAAAGACGACTGCTTGTACACCCACCCAAAAGGGCCAAACATTCTTCCTGGAATAACCCGAGATGCTGCAATACATTGCGCTAAAGAATTATCCATTAACGTCAAAGAGGAGAAATTTACTAGGGAACAATTAATGCAAGCTGACGAAGTTTGGGTTAGCAGTTCAACCAGAGAAATTCTTCCAATCACAAGAGTTGACGGCATGCTGATTTCAAATGGACATTCAGGCCCATTTTGGTCATCAGTCTACGATCAATACCAAACCCTTAAGTCCTAAAATAAAATACTTAATCATTCAATATAAAATAATAAGAATAATCATTTCAAGTAAAATCTTACTTAGTGTCGAGGGTAAACCGACAATAAATAGTTATGAACCCCGCCAGGCCTGGAAGGGAGCAACGGTAATAATTTTTTTATGTGTTGGATTCTATTCTCGGCACTACCTTAATTCAATGACCTAATTAGAAATGAGTGAACACTACGAAGTTTTAGCTAGAAAATATAGACCTCATAATTTTAAAGAACTAGTTGGTCAAACTCACACCATAAGAACTCTTGTTAATGCATTAGACAATAACAACCTCCATCATGGTTTTATATTTACTGGAACGCGTGGCGTTGGAAAGACAACAATTGCAAGAATTTTTGCAAAATCAGTTAACTGTGAAGAAGGTGTAAGTTCGAATCCATGTGGAAAATGCCCTACCTGCATTGAAATTGACAAAGGTCAATCAGTTGATTTAATTGAGCTTGACGCTGCATCTCACACTGGCGTGGACCATATGAGAGAAATTCTTGACAATGCACAGTACACGCCTACCAAAAATCTATACAAGATTTACCTTATTGATGAAGTCCATATGCTTTCAAAGAGTAGCTTTAATGCGCTTTTAAAAACTTTAGAAGAGCCTCCTTCTCATATTAAATTTTTACTCGCCACGACAGACCCCAAGAAACTACCAATAACAATCCTATCACGCTGCCTGCAATTTAACTTAAACAAGCTTTCCCATGCTGAAATCCTTAATCATCTTAAGTTTATTATGAATAAAGAAAAGCTTAAGTTTGATGACAATGCGTTATCAAAAATTGCTGAACTTGGAAATGGCTCAATGAGAGATGCTCTAAGTCTTCTTGATCAGTCCATATCTTTTGGAAATGGAAGTGTTTTAGAAAAAGATTTAAAAGAAATGCTTGGGCTTGTCGATCATGACGAAATAACTAATCTTGCCTCATTAGTATGTGAACGAAATACCGAAAAAATTTTATTATCTGTAAAGGAAATGGCGCATAAAGGAGAAAACCTTTCAAATGTGCTAAAAGATTTAACTTCACTATTTCACAAAATTTCCATAGCTCAGATAATTAATGATCAAAAGCAAACCTCTCCTGAAATATTAGATCTTGCTAATAGGTTTACTGCTCAAGATTTGCAGCTTTACTATCAAATAGCAATTAATGGTCAAAAGGATATAAACCTTTCTCCTAGCGGGCAAATTGGCCTGGAGATGACTCTTCTGAGAATGATTACTTTTCATCCCGATTTTGAAGAGAGTGAAAAAAAAACTCTAAATCCTTCGCCAACTAATACTTTAAAGAAAAACCCAAGCACTGATAGTCCTGTTATTGCTTCGACAACCTCTAAAGAGCTTAACGATATTCCTAATATAAAGGTCAACCACTTAGATATCAAAACGCATGAGGAGTGGGAAAAAATCATCACCAATCTTGACTTTAATGGTGCAGCGAAAATGCTTGTAAAAAATACAGTATTTAAATCACTCATTAAACAAAATCTTACACTGACGCTAAGTGAGGAATTTATCAACTTACATACGACTAAAACTGAAGAATCAATTAAAAATGCGCTCCATAAGCTATACCCAGCTTTAACAATAATGATTGAGCCAGGGGAGACTAATGGCAACTCTTTATCACAAAAAGAATCAATTAAAAATGAGCAAATACAAAAGCAAACCGAGAGTCAATTTTTAAGTGATGATGGACTTAAAGAGCTTCAAGAGGTCTTTAAATCTCAGGTCGATTTAAAATCTATCAAATCAATTAAGGAGTCTGATAATGTTTAAAGGTGGAATGGCAGGAATGATGCAAAAAGCCAAGCAAATGCAGGAGGATATGGAAATTGTTCAAAAAGAAATTAAATCACTCACTTGTGAAGGTGTATCAGCTTCAGGAGCTTTGAAAATCGAAATGAATGGTGACTATAAAGTTACAAATATTTTTATAGATGAAACAATTATGTCTGACAAAGACATGCTTGAAGATTTGATAATGATGGCTGTGAATGATGCTTCATCAAAGATAAGCGAGATTTCAAAAGAAAAAATGAAAAATGTAACTGGTGGACTTAACCTGCCTTTCTAGTTATTTAATTCTCCAATATTATGATTGAAAAACTAAACAAAGCGTTCAGTAAATTGCCAGGAGTAGGCTCAAAAACTGCACAGAGATTTATTTATCATCTCCTAGAAAGAGACCGCCTAGGAGGATTAGAGCTTGCTAAAGCGCTGACAGATGCAATGGAGAATGTTAAAAACTGTGAGAAATGTAGAACATTGACAGAAAAAAACATTTGTGAAATATGCTCAAACGATGTTCGTGATGACTCACAGCTCTGTATCGTTGAAACCCCCTCGGACATTCACGTTATAGAACAAAGTGGTGTCTACACTGGTAAATACTTTGTCTTAAGTGGTTATCTCTCTCCAATCGACGGGATTGGCGCATCAGAATTAGGGCTGGATGAATTAGAAAAACTATTAAGGAATCAAAGTGTCAGCGAGCTCATCTTAGCCACTAACGCGACAATTGAAGGTGAAGTAACTGCGCACTATATACACAACCTTGCAAAAAAATATCAAATAAGAACGACAAGAATAGCGCATGGAATTCCGCTTGGCGGAGAATTAGAATATACAGATATTAATACAATTGCTCACGCTCTATCTGGACGAAAAGATTATAACTAGCTAGTCTTTAAAGGGTTATTTCAATCTAGGTAGTTATTGTATAATATGTCAGTTTTATCCGACACATCGCCTCCATGGAAAAAACATACAACCCTGAACTTATCGAACAAAAGTATCGTGATGTGTGGGAGACAGGCGACCTCTTCTCTTCAAAAACGAATTCTTCGAGTGAAAATGCATACAGCATTGTTCTGCCTCCACCTAACGTAACAGGAAGTCTTCATATGGGTCATGCATTCCAGCACACCATAATGGATGTCTACACTCGTTACAATAGAAGTAAAGGAAATCAAACACTCTGGCAACCTGGAACAGATCATGCAGGAATAGCCACTCAAATGGTTGTTGAAAGACAACTGGGACTTGAAAATATTTCTAGACATGATTTAGGTAGAGATAAATTTACTGAAAAAGTCTGGGACTGGAAGTCACAATCTGGAGGAACTATTACCTCTCAAATGAGGCGTTTAGGTGCTTCTGTTGACTGGGAAAGAGAACGCTTTACAATGGACGAATCTCTTTCTACAGCTGTAAGGAAGGTGTTTGTTGATCTTTATAACGAAGGTTTAATTTATCGCGGCAAAAGACTCGTCAATTGGGACCCTGTTCTCTTAACCGCAGTATCTGATTTAGAAGTCATTAGTAAAGAGGAAAATGGGTTTTTATGGCACATTAAGTATCAAGTCGCTGACTCTGATGAAATACTAGTTGTTGCCACTACAAGGCCAGAAACAATGCTAGGAGACTCTGCTGTTGCAGTTCATCCAGAAGATGTGCGCTATCAACATTTAGTTGGAAAGTACATTAACCTGCCTCTTTCTGATAGAAAGATTCCAATCATAGCCGATGACTATGTCGATATGGAGTTTGGTACTGGATGCGTCAAAATTACTCCTGCTCATGACTTTAATGACTATGAAATTGGACAAAGGCATAATTTAGAAATTATTAACGTTTTAACTGATGACGCTAAAATAAGCGCAAATGCCCCGACTAATTATCAAGGTTTGGATCGATTCGAAGCAAGAAAAATAATTGTCAGTGATCTAGATAATCAAAACTTAATCGTAAAAATAGACCCGCACACGCTAATGGTTCCAAGGGGTGACAGAACCAATAGCATTATTGAGCCTTACATGACTGATCAATGGTTTGTTAAAGTGAAACCATTGGCTGAGCCTGCCATTGATGCTGTTAAAAATGGAAGTATACGTTTTGTCCCTGAAAACTGGGAGAAGACATACTTTAACTGGATGGAAAATATTGAAGATTGGTGCATCTCTCGTCAAATTTGGTGGGGCCATCGCATACCCGCATGGTACGACAAAGAAGGTAACTATTATGTCGCAGACAGTATTGAAGAAGCTCAGGAGCAAGCTGGTCAAGATGCTGAATTAACGCAAGATGAAGATGTATTGGATACATGGTTCTCATCTGCATTGTGGCCCTTCTCAACACTTGGATGGCCTGAAGAAACACCTGAAATGTCTCGTTTTTACCCAACCAGCGTTCTTGTAACTGGGTTTGATATTATATTTTTCTGGGTTGCTCGAATGATAATGTTTGGACTTAAATTTGCCAATGATGTCCCATTTAAGGATATTTATATTACTGGACTCATTAAGGACGGTAATGGACAAAAAATGAGTAAATCTAAAGGAAATGTGCTCGACCCGATTGATCTGATTGATGGCATTAGCCTTGAAAATCTTCTCGAAAAAAGAACACATGGCATGATGCAACCAAAACTTGCTGAAAAAATTCAAAAACAAACTAAAAAAGAGTTTCCTAATGGAATCCCTTCATTTGGTACTGACGCTATAAGGTTTACATTTACTGCTCTTGCATCTTTTGGGCGTGATATAAAATTCGATCTAAAAAGAGTTGAAGGTTACCGTAATTTCTGCAATAAATTATGGAATGCCTCTCGCTTTGTATTAATGAACCTTGATTCAAAATCAATCAACTTTGATGCAGAAATATCAAACCAAGATAAATGGATACTTTCAAGACTTCAGCATGTTAAGACTGAAGTTGAAAAGCACTTGGCAGATTATCGATTAGACCTCATGAGTCAGACACTTTACGAGTTTGTTTGGCACGACTACTGTGATTGGTATCTTGAATTATCTAAGCCTCTTCTAGAGAACGATAAAACTAAACAAGGCTGCGAGGCCACACTGTTGAAAGTTTTATCTGAGACTTTAGTTTTACTTCACCCAATCATTCCATTTATTACTGAAGAAATATTTGAGCAATCACAAAAATTACAATCTAATTCAACTGCTAAACTAATCTCCCAAGCTTTCCCAGAGCCAAATAAAGATCTTTTTAATACCGAGGCAGAAACTGAAATAGACTGGTTAAAGGAGTTCATCCTAGGTATAAGAAAAATTAGAGGGGAGATGAATATTTCTCCTGCCAAACCGCTTCCTTGTTTTGTTAAGAGTTATAGTGCAAAAGATCAATCCTACATCAATAATAATAAGGCCATGCTGTTTGCATTAGCCAAGCTCGACAGTGTAAATCTACTCTCGCGGGATGAAGAAGAGCCAGAGTCTGCAATAGCATTAGTTGGTGAAATGAAAATTTTAATACCACTTGCTGGTTTAATCAACAAGGGAGCTGAACGAGAGAGGCTTAATAAGGAGATTGAAAAGCTAGCCAAGCTTAAATCTCAATTTGCAGCCAAACTTAACAATGAAAAGTTTATTCATGGTGCACCTGAAGCAGTTGTTAATAATGAAAAAGAAAAGTTGGCATCAACTGAAAATGCTTTAAAAGACCTAGAGCAGCAATTAGAAAAAATTTCTAAGCTTTAAAGGTAAAGGGAAAAGTTTTAATTCATTGAAAAAACATAAAAAATATATTTTAAAAGCTGTCAACAATATAGAATATCGAGTAATTTTATGATTAAATTTATAGCACTTTTTTTAGCTTTAATAACCCTAACTCTCAAGGTTGGTGCAGAATCTTTTGTCTATATTACCGATCAACTTGATTTGCCTATTCGCTCTGATAAATCTTTTGATAACAATATAATTAGACTCCTTCCCTCAGGAACTGAACTTTCGCTTTTGCAAAGTACTGAAGATGGATGGGCTCAAATTCAGTTTGATGACACTATTGGATGGATTAAATCATTTTATTTGTCTCCAGACCCTTCTGCAAGAGAGAAACTCAAGAAATTAACAAGGACCTACAACGCGAACAAACTGCTAATCTCTAAATTAAGTGGCGAGAAAGAAGAATTAGAGAGTCAGCTTTTATCTATAAAACAAGAAAACACAGATCTGGTTGTTCAAAGTTCAAAATCGCAAGCTGAAAAAGAACATATTGAGCAAATCTATCAGGATGCATTGAAACTAGAGCACGAAAATGAAAAGCTTACACAGGAGAAATTACAGTTAAAAACCGAGCTCCAGCTAGCGGTAAATAATACTCAAATTCATAAAGACACAAGCTCAAGAAACTGGTTCATAGTAGGCGCGATTGTGCTGTTCTTTGGAATGATAATCGGTTTTATTGTTCCAGGCCTTCTTAATAGAAGACGGTATTAAATTTTAGGAGAATGAAATGAAAGAATTAAAAAAAGCACTTACCTTTGATGATATTTTGTTGGTACCTGCTCATTCTGAAGTACTCCCTAAACAAGTGAGCTTGAAATCTAAACTTACACACAAAATTACCCTGCAAACGCCAATCATTTCTGCTGCAATGGATACAGTCACTGAAGGTAAACTTGCCATAGCAATTGCTCAAGAAGGAGGAATGGGTGTTATTCATAAAAACATGTCTATTGAATCTCAAGCCAAAGAGGTTAGAAAAGTTAAGAGATTTGAATCAGGAATTATTAGAGATCCTATTAGTATTGATCCATCTGCCACTATCAAAGATGTTTTTGACCTTCAAGCTCAGCATGGTATTTCAGCAATGCCGGTAGTGTCAAATAATACTTTAGTTGGCCTTATAACCAGTCGAGATGTTTTATTTGAAACTCGTCTTGATGAAACTGTACAAAACGTAATGACGCCTCAAGAATCTCTTATTACGGTGTCTGAAGGTACATCAATGGAAACTGTTCGAAAACTTCTTCAAAAGCACCGTATTGAAAGAGTTTTAGTTACCGATAAAAAATTTAAATTAGGTGGAATGATCACTGTAAGTGACATCAAAAAAACAAGTGACTTCCCTAAGGCAGCAAAGGATGACCAAGAAAGGTTAATCGTTGCTGCAGCTGTTGGCGTCGGGAACGAGTCTAGTGAGAGAATTAGAGCCTTAGTTGATGCAGGTGTTGACGTTGTCGTAATTGATACCGCTCATGGCCACTCTCAAGGTGTTATTGATCGGGTTAAGAAGACCAAAAAAGACTTTCCAAACTTAGAAATTATCGCTGGCAATATTGCAACTGCAGAAGCTGCAATCGATTTAGCTAAAGCAGGTGCTGACTGCGTTAAAGTTGGAATTGGACCTGGAAGTATATGCACAACTCGCATTGTAGCAGGTGTTGGTGTACCTCAAATTAGTGCAATCTCTGATATTGCTGAAGCCTTAAAAGATACTCAAGTTAGTGTGATTGCTGATGGTGGCATTCGTTATTCCGGAGATGCTGCAAAAGCTTTTGCAGCAGGAGCACATTGCGTCATGCTAGGATCAATGCTTGCTGGAACTGAAGAGTCTCCTGGTGAAGTTGAATTGTTTCAAGGCAGGTCTTATAAAGCTTATCGTGGAATGGGCTCTATTGGTGCGATGGGTCAAGCTCATGGCTCCTCAGATCGTTACTTTCAAGCAGAGCTTGCTGCTGAAAAGCTAGTTCCCGAAGGGATTGAAGGAAGGGTTCCTTATAAAGGCTCAATTAGGCCAATTATTCACCAGATGGTTGGCGGCATTAGATCATCTATGGGCTATACAGGATGTAAGAATCTTGATGCTATGAGAACTAAAGTCAAGTTTGTACAGGTAACTTCTGCTGGAATGACAGAGTCTCATGTGCATGACGTTTCAATTACCAAAGAAGCGCCGAACTACCACCAGTAGAAAATTCTTTTAGCCTTTACCTGACACCTCAAAAGTTTTTAGGGGTTTCTTGTGTCCAGGTTTAGCAAGAATCTCTAAATAAAAGGATTTTAGATTTTCAGCCTCTGCCTCTGTAATACACTTGCCAATTTCTGAAGTTAAAATGATTTCAGCTTTAGCTTCTGTTGGGCCATACTTGCAATCAAAATCCCAATAATCAGCTCCTTCAGGCAATAATTTTCTCTTCTCTCTTTTAATGTATTTTTTTACATCACGTCTGACCGCTTCAATAAGTCTAGCTGGTTTTATTTTGGGATGGACTAATTGAAATGTTTTTTTCATGTTTGTATGAGTTCAAAAAAAATTCATTTTAATGATTTAATTAGCGTCATTTAGATTACTTCAACAACACAGTAAATACCCTTAACACTTTTTTTTATCATATAGTCTTTCTTACTAAGCTCTAAAACCTTCCATACACTCCCTACCTCTAGAGACTTAATTGCATCATCAAAGCCATAGGATTCGTAAACATCCTCATTAACTGTAAAACATATTATTCCCTCAGGCTTGACAACTCTTGCAAGCTCCTTGAGCCGACTGGGGCCAACATGACCATGAGTAAAAACTCCAACACAAATTGCCGCTTCATATTTATTACTCTCGACAGGAAGTGACTCATTGAGATTTCCAAGAAGTAAAGATTCATAACCCCTATCAATTGCAATATCAATCATCTCTTTTGAAATATCTATACCATCAAAGTTTTTATACCCAAGTTTTTTAAGCTGTAGACCAACTAAACCAGTCCCGCAACCAACATCAATTATGTTTTTGGTTTTATCTTTAACATATCTTTGAAAAATTTGAACAGAGTTAGACTGCGATACAGTTCCTAGTTCGTCATCATTATCTTTGTCGTATAACGTGGCCCATTTTTGATAAACATCCAATAACTTTTCTTCATTCTCGCTCTCTGAAAGATCTAGAGAATCATATAGCTTTAATCCCTTAGTATTTTTTTTCATAAAAAATCAATAAAGCTTTCCAAAAAAGGTCATTCTTGCTGATTCAGAGAGACTCACGTTAGGCTTTGAGTTGTAGGCTAAGACTGATAATATTCGAGTTCTATTTCCAATTGTTGGCGTAACTCGGTGAATGGCGTCCCTTCCCCTAAATAAAACGAGAGTGCCATTTTCCATTGATAATTTTTCTGGATTGCAACTACCATTAAGTAAATCTAAGACACCATCATAGTTGTTGTCATTAATATCAGAATTCCTAAATTGTCTAATATATTCAAATTGACCTCCATCTATTGGCTTTTGTATTAAGAGGGTAATCGCAAATGAAGAGTTGTCAAAATGCCATCCAAGCTCTTGCCCTTCTTTTGCATAGTGAATATTGATTGAAGATAAATTATCATCGTATTTATATAAAACTGTTTCATCAAGAACAGCACACAGAAAACCTTTAAATTTTGGCGAGTTATATAGAGCTCTTAATGATGATTTTTCAGGAACTTGATCATCTGTTATGCAGCCCTTTGAGGAGATTACTGTTTTGTTTCGTGGATGAGACCTGTTCAGTTGTTTGTCGAAAAGATCGAGGTAAACATTATGCTCATTAACGCAATAATAAGCTAGTTTCTCTTGTGCTTTAGCTTCAGCAAGAATACTCTTGACAGAGCTCTCAAAAAGAAAATTATCTAGTACAAGAACGCCACTTTTATCTAACTTGGTTTTACATTTTTCCCTGTAATGACTTTCATCAATAGGATGCTTTTGCAGGTCAATAATTGAGGCCAATTTATTTTTTTCTGGAATCACCATGTTAATAACAAATAGTATAAAAAAAATTATCTTTAATAATTGAGAATAATATTCTAAAAAAGTTTATATGTTAATAGATAATTAATAAAAAAAATATTAGAAATAAAATGATTCATTTTGGCGACATTTCAAAAGAAGAATTCTTAAAAGAGTACTGGCAAAAAAAACCACTATTTATTAAGAATGCAATTCCTGACTTCGTTTCACCTTTATCTCCTAATGAGCTTGCTGGATTGTCTTGCGAAGATGAATTTGAATCTAGAGTCATAAAGGGTTCAGTTTTACAAAATATCTGGACCCTTGAGAATGGTCCATTTAATGAGCTTTCTTTTAAGAATACCCCGAATAATGAATGGACATTATTGGTTCAGGGAGTGGACAAACATATTCAAGAAATCTATGAGCTGATAGATGAGTTCGACTTTATACCGAGATGGCGATTTGATGATGTAATGGTTTCGTTTGCATCATTAGGGGGGAGTGTTGGCCCTCATTATGATTATTATGATGTTTTTTTACTTCAAGGACATGGGAAAAAAGAGTGGCAAATAAGTTCTATTGACTGCAATCCCAATAATTATGTTTCAAATAGTCCACTTCGCATTATGGAAAGGTTTGAAATGGAAACAACTTGGGTTGCTGAACCTGGAGATATTATTTATATTCCACCTGGAATTGCTCACCATGGTGTAAGCATCGACAATGAATGCATTACCCTCTCAATTGGCTATAGATCCTACTCAGCGAATGAAATGTTAGAGTCACTTGAACTAACTACACATAAACATAGCAATGCCTACTATGCAGACCCATTATGGCTAGACTATGGCGGTTCTTCCGAAATACCAAATTCAGCCATTGATAAATCAAAAAAATTAATTAATAACATGGATTTACCTGATACTTTTTTTGGGTGTTTTGTGACAAAACTTGACCCGTTAGATGAAGAAAAATTCAACGCGATAGTTGCGTTTGAAAACCCCGTAATCATTAAAGAGTCTTTAGTTTACAATCTTCATCCTTTAAGTCGAATTGCGTATCAATTTATTAATAGTGAGTTAGTGTTGTTTATTAACGGAAATACTCTTCAAATAAATGACATTTGTGATGATTTTATTATTGATTTTTGCAACACTAGAAAGATTAATGTTAATAATCAGAATAAGTCTCTTGCCCTTCAATTATCTGCTCTATCACTTTTAGAGGAAACGCGCCCTTAAATATGAGCAAAATATACTAATCAATCGCACTATTATGCACTCTAACAACTAATAAATTAGTTTATTTGAGGAAAAAATTAGGGGATAATTCAACTGTTTTATGGATTTAGGTAAGTTTTATCTCAAGCATACCTGCAAGGTATGTTTTATATAAAGCTTATTGCGTTAAACCATAAAACATTTTTTATTTTATTGGAG
>Ga0233430_1004877_pt1 | contig 12085 bp, 12 predicted proteins | sample SI_118_April2016_2_FD_179883 | JGI IMG/M metagenome (GOLD analysis project Ga0233430, IMG submission 179883) | Seawater microbial communities from Saanich Inlet, British Columbia, Canada - SI_118_April2016_150_MG | ecosystem: Environmental > Aquatic > Marine > Inlet | place: Canada: British... | reverse complement strand
ACCACCTTGCGGTCGCGAAAAAAGCTCTCGCCGAAATCAAAGCGGGCGTAGTTGCCGATCATCATGACGAAACGTTCGTGAAGGGGCTTGTCGAACCCGAATTGCCGTTCGATTTCGGCGATGATTTCGGGGTCCAGCCCGCGCGCGCCGCGGTATTTGCTATCGCCGCCCCCTGTCGGGCGGGCGGCTACCTCGCCGCCACCCGACCCGCTGACCCGGGCCGTGGCTTCGACCGCGATGCCTTGTATCTGCGCAATCATCTGCTCGACCGGGCCGCCGGGAGCGGCCTGCACGATGATAAAGTTGATCACCATGATCCCGAACAGCGTCGGGATAATCAGAAATAGGCGGCGGATGATATAGGCGAGCATCGGTTAGCGCTTACTCCGGCTTTAAGGCCTTCTTACCTGCCTGGGTGGCTTGCGCCTTATCGGGAACGATCCACCACGCGGTGAACTGCGCGCCGTCCTGCGGGGTAACTTTGGGGCGTCCGAAGATGTCCCAATAGGCGATGCGGTCCGCGCCCAGATGGAATTGCGGCACAAGGTAGTGGCCCCATTGCAGCACCCGATCCAAGGTCCGGGTGTGCGCAACAAGGCTTTCACGGTCCGCCGCGGCGATCAATTTTTCGATCAATTCGTCGACCACCGGATCGTTGATGCCGATGAAATTGCGGCTGCCCTTCTGCGCGGCGGCGGCCGAACCCCAGAAGTTCCGTTGCTCGTTGCCCGGTGACAATGACTGACCCCAGATAAAGGTGATCATGTCGTAGTCGAAGCTTTCCAAAAGCCGCAGGTACTGGGCGGTATCGACGGTGCGCACGCGCGCCTCCACCCCCAGCCGTTTCAGGTTCTTGGCGAAGGGTAGTGAAATGCGCTCAAACTCGGGACTGACCAGAGTAATGGTGAAATCAAGCGGCGTTCCGGTTTCGGCGTGAACGCGCTTGCGGTCCTTGATGATCCATCCGGCGTCCTTGAGCAGCTTGTCGGCGGCCCGCAGGTTGGACCGGATGCGTCCCGTCCCGTCGGTTTTGGGCGGCAGATATTCTTCTGTGAAAACCTGATCGGGAATTTTGCCGCGGAAGGGTTCCAGGATTGCCAGTTCATCCGCGCCCGGAAGTCCCGTCGCCGCCAGTTCGGAATTGTCGAAATAGCTGCGGGTGCGCTGGTACTGGCTGTAGAAAAGGTTCTTGTTGGACCATTCGAAGTCAAACGCATAGGTCAGGGCGGCGCGGACCCGCTTGTCCTTGAAGATGTCGCGCCGCGTGTTGAAAACGAAACCCTGTATGCCGGACGAACGCTTGTGCTTGAAGGTATCCTTGACCAGCAATCCCTTGCGCACGGCCGGAACGTCATAAGCCGTGGCCCAGTTTTTCGATGAATTTTCTATCCTGTAATCAAATGCACCGGCCTTGAAGGCTTCCAGCTGAACCGTGCGGTCGCGATAGTAGTCGTAGGAAATCTCATCGAAATTATGACGCCCGACGTTCACGGGCAAGTCTTTGCCCCAGTAATCGGTCACGCGCTCGTAAACGATCCGGCGTCCGGCCTCAAACGACTTGATACGGTAGGGCCCGCTACCCAGCGGCGGCTCCAGGGTCGTTTTCTCGAAGTCGCGTCCTTCCCAGTAGTGCTTGGGGAAAACGATCAATTGACCCAGAATTAGCGGAAGTTCCCGGTTGTCGCCGGGTTTGAAGACGAACTTGATGGTCCGCTCATCGATCTTTTCGGCCCGCTCGACGCTGCCGTAATAAAACCGGTAGAACGGCTGGCCTTTCTCGCGAAGCGAATTGAACGAAAACAACACGTCGTCTGCAGAAACGGGCATGCCGTCATGCCAGCGGGCTTCTTTGCGCAGGGTAAACTGCACCCAGGAACGATCCTCGGGCGTTTCGATGGTTTCGGCCAAAAGACCATAGTGGGTGAACGGCTCGTCGGAGGACCCTTCGGTAAGGGTGTCGTAATTCAGGCCCAGTCCGATAGCCGGTTCGCCCTTGATGATGAAGCCATTGAAACTGTCGAACCCGCCAGTGCTCGCCATGCGCACGGCTCCGCCCTTGGGCGCGTCAGGATTGACGTAATCGAAATGTTTGAAATCGGGGCCGTATTTGGGCGCGCCGTGCATGGCCAGGGCGTGGCCCTTGGCGGCTTGGGTCGGTTCGATGTTCCATAAAAGAAGTATTGCGGCGAAAAAAACATACCGGCGCATGAGCAGCATTCCCTAACCCGTCAACAATTTTACCGCAGCCTTGTGCATGGCGGCGTCACCAGCCGCCAGAACCGTGCCGTCGGACGACAATCCAAGGGCTGCCCCGTTCCAGTCCGTAATCATGCCACCCGCGCCCTCAATGACCGGTACCAGCGCCAGATAATCGTAAGGGTTCATGCCGGCTTCGGCCACCAAATCAAGATTTCCCGAGGCCAGCAGTCCGTAGGAATGACAATCGCCGCCCCATACGGTTTGCCGGGTGGCGGCCTTTAGCTTGGCGAAAGCGGCCTCGGTTCCGCCCGTGAACATTCCGGGCGAGGTTGAGGCCATCCAGGCATCTTCCAGATTTTCGCAGGTCCGCGTTGCGATTGTGTTGCCATTGTGCGTGCTCGGGCGGCCGTCAACACCCAGCCAGCGTTCATTCAGGGCCGAACAATCAATGATGCCGATAACCGGTTTGCCGTCCCGCAACAATGCGATCAGGGTGCCGAACAGCGGCTTGCCGATAACAAACGATTTGGTTCCGTCGATGGGGTCCAGAACCCACACGTATTGGGCGTCGGTGCGCACCTGTCCGTATTCCTCGCCAAAAATCCCGTGATCGGGAACTTCGGCCTCGATCATTTCGCGCATGGCGGCTTCGGCCTGACGATCCGCGATGGTCACCGGCGAGGCGTCGGCTTTCTTTTCGGCGTCAAGGGCCGTGCCGAAATGGCTCATGGCGATGCGACCGGCCGTGTCGGCCAGTCGGCAAGCCAGATCAACCAGGGTCGCTTCGATGGTCATGGCAGTGCCGCCGGGGCGTCGCTTAACCCCCGCAAATAGGCGATCACGGCAGCCCTGTCGGACGCTTTTTTGATGCCCGCGAAAGCCATCTTGGTGCCTGGCGCATAGGCCTTGGGCTTGCTCAGGAAGGCGTTCAACTCCTCGTACCCCCAGTTTCCACCGAGCCCGGCCAGGGCGTCGGAATATTTGAAGCCGTCGCGTTTGGCCCTGTGTGCGCCAACCACGTTCCAAAGGTTCGGCCCCACCTTATTGGCCCCATCTTTGTCAATGGTGTGGCAGACCTTGCATTTTTTGAAAGTCTTTTGCCCGGCCTCAGGTGATGCCGCAGCCAAAAGCGGCCCGATTTCCTCGATGGGCGCGGGCGCGGCTTTCGCCGAACTCCGCTTGGCTGACGCCGACGCCTTGGCCACCACCGAAGATGACTTCGCCATTTCAGGCTCGGGTATCAGCAATTCGCCGATCATATGGCTTCCCCAGACCACCCATACGGCCACCAACACAGCGCCGCCAAGTTTTTGCATAAAACTGAATTTCATCATGCTTACCTTTTACCCCGTATTCCCGGTGCACGGGAATTAACTTCGCTTCGTAAATGACGTTTTACGGAACTGTCTGCGCGGGTATATGGTACCTACACCGGCCCAATAAAAGAAAGTCATGTTCATGAGTTCGCCGAAAAACCCAATCGTCATCATCCCCGCGCGCATGCAATCGGTTCGCCTGCCGGGCAAGCCGCTGGCGGACATTCACGGCGAACCCATGATCGTTCACGTGTGGCGACGCGGCATGGAGGCCGATGTCGGCCCCGTGGTCGTGGCCTGCGCCGAACCAGAGATTGCGGCGGCCATTGAAGCGGCAGGGGGGCGCGCCGTTCTAACCCGTCCCGACCATGCGTCCGGGTCGGACCGCGTGTTTGAAGCCCTCAATCTGGCCGATCCCGAGCGAAAACATGACGCCATCGTCAACATTCAGGGCGACCTGCCGACCGTCGAGGCCGAGGTGGTGCGGGCGTCACTGGTGCCGTTGGCGGACGGATCGGTGGATATCGCGACCCTGGCGGCGACCATCACCGAACCCGCCGAACGGGCCAATCCAAACGTTGTCAAGGCGGTGATTGGGCTGGCTGCCGGTCAGACAGTGGGGCGCGCGCATTATTTCACCCGCGCCACCGCGCCCGCCGGTGACGGGCCGCTGTATCATCACATCGGCCTTTACGCTTTTCGCCGCGCCGCGCTTGAGAAATTCGTGGCTTTGCCGCGGGGCGTTCTCGAAGCCCGCGAAAAGCTGGAACAGTTGCGCGCGCTGGAAAACGGCATGCGTATCGACGTGGCACTCGTTGACACGGTCCCGCTGGGTGTCGATACTCCCGCCGACTTGGAACGCGCCCGCGGAATGCTCAGCGCGTAAATTTAATACAAAGGCAACTCGATCCAATGACCACCGTCCCGCAAAAGACCATCGCTTTCCAGGGGGAGCCCGGAGCTTATTCCGATCTCGCCTGCCGCACCAGCCGACCCGAAATGACCACCCTGCCGTGCCGGTCGTTTGAGGACGCTTTTGAGGCGGTGCGTAGCGGCGAGGCGGCGTTGGGCATGATACCCATTGAAAACTCCATCGCCGGGCGGGTCGCCGATATTCACCAGTTATTGCCCAATTCCGGCCTGCACATCATCGGCGAACATTTCCAGCGGGTCGATCACCACCTGTTGGCGGTCAAGGGCGCGAAGATCTCGGACCTTACCCACGTGCACAGCCATATTCACGCCCTCAATCAGTGCCGCAACATTATTGCGGAACTGGGCCTCACGCCGGTGGTGCGCCGTGACACGGCGGGAGCGGCCAAACGCATTGCAGCAGGGGGCGACAAGACCCAGGCGGTCATCGCATCGGAACTGGCGGGTGAAATCCTTGGCCTGAAATCGTTGAGGGCAAGTATCGAAGATGCCGAGCACAACACGACGCGGTTTCTGATCATGTCCACCGAAGCCATCGTGCCGCACCGCATGGCGGGGCCGTGCATCACCAGTTTCGTGTTTCGTGTGCGCAACGTCCCGGCGGCGCTTTTCAAGGCGCTGGGCGGCTTCGCCACCAACGGTGTCAACATGACCAAGCTGGAAAGCTACATCGACGGCAAACAATTCGTCGCCGCCCAGTTCTATGCCGAAGTCGACGGTCATCCCGACGACCGCGGCGTTCGTCTGGCGCTGGAGGAACTGGGTTTCTTCACCCACGAAGTGAAGGTGCTGGGCACCTTCACGGCCCACCCCCATCGCCAGCACAACGCGCCGGATGACGGCGAAGACTAACCTCTGCTGCGCGAGAAACCGCCATCCACTGGTATATTCTGTCCGGCGATGTAGGTGTTTTGGTCGCTGGCCAAGAAGGCCACCGTTCCCGCCACTTCCTCGGTGCCGCCGCAGCGGCGGGCGGGTATCCGTTTGGCCATTTCGGCCAGTCCCGCTTCGCCCAGATTGGTAACGGACAGTTCCGTGCGGATAAAACCCGGGGCCACGCAGTTGGCGAGGATGCCGTCCTGGGAAACTTCCGCCGCGATGGACGCGGTCATCCCGTCGATGGCAAATTTGCTGGCGGAATAGGCTTGGCGGTGTTCCCGCGCGCCCAGTCCCCACAGGGAAGAAATGTTGACGATGCGTCCCCATCCCTTCTTTTTCATGCCCGGAATGACGGCCTTGCACGTAATAAAGGGCGCGGTGACGTTGACCTGCATGATGCGTTCGAAATCCTCGACCGCGTAGTCCTCGATGGGGCCGACCTTGTTGGTGCCCGCGTTGTTGACCAGCACGTCGAAGTCCATTGCCGCGACTTTCTCGGCGAAAACAAGTGTCGCCGCGCGATCCGAAAAATCGATGGGCAGATAGCCGCATCCCTCGGGCGCCTGGCCGTCGGGTTTGGTCCCGGTGACGGTGACGGACGCGCCGTCGTCGCGCAGCTTTTCCGCGATGGCCCGTCCGATCCCTTTGGTGCCGCCGGTAACCAGCGCTTTTCTTTGTTCAGCCATTTTTTTGTTTCCTTCAGGTTTCGGCCAGCCATTCATTGATCAGCCACAGGGCAATGGAAGCGGGGCGCGGCAGGCGTTTGCCGGTTTCGGGCATGCGCGCGATATCTTCCCTTGTGAACCACGCCGCGTCGCCCAGTTCCTCCGGATCGATGTTGATGTCGAAGGTGGTGGCGACCGCCCGGTAGCCCAACATCAGGGAAGCCGGAAACGGCCACGGCTGAGAGGCCCGGTAGCTCACGTCCGTTACGTGAATGCCCGCTTCTTCGAAGACCTCGCGGGCGACGGTTTCCTCCAGGCTTTCACCGGGCTCGACAAATCCGGCCAGCGTTGAATACATGCCCTGAATAAATCCAGGCTTGTGTCCAAGAAGGCACGATCCACCATTGGGCCCGGGGCGCGTCACCAGCATGATGACAGCCGGGTCGGTCCTGGGAAAATGGGACTTGGCGCAGCCCGCGTTGGTGCACTTGCGAACGTGACCCGCCTCGGCACTAAGCGTCGGGTGACCACAGTCGCCGCAAAAACGGTGCCGCCGATGCCAGATCAAAATCCCCTTGGCATAGGCCAGAACCGCGCCGGCGTCCCGCGCCATCGTGGACCCGCAGTTGCGAATATCGGTGAACTCGTCCACTCCGCACAGCTTGGCCGCCGCGTTTTCGTCCATGGACGAAATATCGGCTGCGAAATAGGGCGTTTCGCCGCGCAATCCCAACAGAACGATTTCGTCAGCCCGCACGACCACCTCTCGCGCCGCATCGCCCGTAAGATGAAGGCGATCATCGTCAACAAGGTTAAGATCGCGCCACACCGGAAAAACACAAGTTCCGGCGTCGGCAAGCTGCCGGGCGACCCACCCGGCGTCCCCGCGCAAACGATCGGCCCGGTCCAGGCCCGAGCCGGTAAAGAAAATCGGTTTCGACATGGCGGGAACCTGACACAACGTCGCAATTTTCGCAACGCCGAGAATGAATTGCCTTTTCTCGCCCTGCGGGGCACAATCCGCGCACGGAAATTTTGATGTACGGAAACATGATCCTTAGAACGGCAATTGCGTTTTTGGCGGCATTTGGACTGGTGGCATGTACTTCCACCGGCGATATGGTGGTGTCGACCGAGGGCGGTTTCGATATTCAGGTTGTCGGCGGAACGGTTAACACCGTCGATGCCGTTACGGATGCCGACTGGGAAATGGCCTTGAGCAGGACCTTGCGCATCCGCCAGGGCGAATTTTCGCCGAGCCTGATGGTTCTGCGCGTCGGAACCCCCTATGTCCTGACCTTGCAGAACGGCGATGACGTTCCGCATACCTTTATTGCAGCCGATTTTTTCAACTCGGTGGCGGTGAAATCGGTTGTTCCGGCGGAAGAGGAAATCTCCGCCGGTTCGAAACTGGTGTCGTTGCATCTGGCGCCGGGCGAGAGCCGCGAAATGTCGTTTGTGGCCGTGCGTGATGGCTACTACTACTTCAGAAAAGGGCCCACCTACGTCCTCGACAAGGTTCATTTCTCGCCGTTCGGTACCGGAGAGGGTGGCGCGTTTTTCATCGAATAGGTGAAAAGACTCTCTTTATTTGAGCGGATCGTCGCTGCTATATTGCGCGCGGGAGGCTGGCGGCGGACGGGCCCCTCGCCAACCCGGTCAGATCCGGAAGGAAGCAGCCGTAACGAGTTTAGGCCCGGGTCGTTTGTTCAGTCTCCCACCTAAGTTTCCCACCTGGCGGATAATATCTAACCGATGGAAACCGACCAGCCCCAAGCAAAGCCCTACCGCGTTCTGGCGCGCACCTATCGGCCGACGACGTTTTCCGAACTGATCGGTCAGGTGGCGATGGTGCGCACGCTGACCAACGCCATCGCCAAGGGCCGGCTGGCGCACGCCTTTATCCTGACCGGCGTTCGCGGCATCGGCAAGACGACGACGGCGCGCCTTATTGCCCGGGCGCTCAATTGCGTCGGCGCGGACGGCAATGGCGGTCCTACCATTTCGCCCTGCGGCGTATGCGAACACTGCGTTGCCATCGCCGACGACCGGCACATGGACGTCATGGAAATGGATGCCGCCAGCCGCACCGGCGTGGATGACATCCGCGAAGTGATTGACGGCGTTCAGTACCGGCCAACCTCGGCGCGCACCAAGATCTACATCATCGACGAAATCCATATGCTGTCGAAGAACGCCTTCAACGCGCTTCTGAAGACGCTCGAAGAACCGCCCGAGCATGTGAAGTTCATTTTCGCGACGACCGAAAGCCGCAAGGTTCCGGTGACCGTGTTGTCGCGTTGCCAGCGCTTCGATCTGCGCCGGGTCGATGCCGAAGAACTGGCCGAACACTTCGGCAATATTGCCAAGAAGGAAGGGGCCACGATCAGCGACGACGCCCTGCATCTGATTGCGCGCGCCGCCGACGGCAGCGTTCGAGACGGCCTTAGCCTGTTGGATCAGGCCATCGCCCATTGCGCGGGCGATGTGGGCGAAGATCAGGTGCGCGCCATGGTCGGTCTGGCTGACCGGACCCGGACGTTGGATCTTTTCGAAGCCGTCATGAAGGGCGAAGCGGGTTCGGCCCTGGAGAATCTGAGCCAGCAATATGCGGCAGGCGCGGACCCGGCGGTCGTTCTCGAAGACATGCTGGAACTGGTTCACTGGCTGACACGGGTGAAAGTGGTTCCCGAAGCCGCCGACGATCCCGGTGTTCCCGAAGCCGAACGGGTGCGCGGCCGGGGCATGGCCGGGACCCTTTCCATGCCGGTGCTGACCTTGTCGTGGCAAATGCTGCTCAAGGGATTGGGCGAAGTCCGCACAGCACCCTCGCCCATGCAGGCCGCCGAAATGATCCTGATCCGTCTGGCCTTCACCGCCGATCTGCCGAGCCCGGCGGACGCCGTGGCCCAAATCAAAGGCGGGAATTCCCCGGCACCATCGCAGGCGGCTTCATCGCAGGCGGCTCCTCCGGCACCATCCGGCGGTGGTGGAGCGGTAGCCGTAGCTGTGGCGCCTGATGCTGTGGAGCATGAGGCCGTAGCGCAGACGGCCCCCGAAAAACCGGACCCGCAAAGTTTCGCCGAGGTCGTTGAACTGGTTCAGGCGAAGCGCGAGATGATCCTGCACACCAACCTGACGTCCAATCTGCATCTGGTAGCGTTTGAGCCCGGACGGGTTGAATTTCGCCCCGGCGAGCAGGCCCCGGAAGACTTGGCGCGCGATCTCAGCCGCTTCCTCAATGACAATACGGCGCGCCGCTGGCTGGTCACGGTATCGAGCGAGCTGGGCGCGGCCACCCTGCACCGGCAAAAAGAAGACGCCGCTGCCTCGCAAAAAAGCGAAGCCGCCCAGGACCCGCTGGTGCGTGGCGTTCTGGATGCCTTTCCCGGCGCCGAAATTACCGACGTTCGCTAAACCTAAAGCATAAACGTGTTGCCCGACGCCTCGGCCCAGGCTTCGAGGAAGGCGCTCAGGTGCGGCCGTTCGGCCCCTTCCGCCTCGATCAGCGAAATGATGTCGGCGACGGCCCGGTTATAGCCTTCAAGCGATAATCCGCCCGCGTGAAGCCGGTGGCGCAGGTATACCAGATAGGTGTTCAGCACGTCGGTTTCGCAATAGTCGCGAATTTCGCCGATGCGCCCGCTATCGAACATGTCGGCGACCTTGCTGCCGTCCACCCCGAATTTGCCCGGAAATCCCATGATCGCGCAGGCTTCGTTCAGCTTGATGCGCGCCGAAGCCCCGTAATCGGACAGCACCTCCAAGAGGTCGCAATGCCAATCGGCGGAATATCGGCTGGTGTAGCTGTTCCACTTGTCGCCCGCCGAATGCAGAAATTTGGCCGACAGACCGTGCTTCATAGCCCGGTACTTCAGCACCGGCAGATCAAACGTCCGCCCGTTGAATGAAACCAGACGCGGCTTGTGGTGTTCGAAAAACTGGAAGAACCCGGCGACCAGTTCCTTTTCGCCGGACTTTTCGGTGCCGCCCGTGCGCAATTCCTGCAAATAAAAGGCCTCGCCTCCATCCTCATAGACGATTTCAGCGCGCAGGAAACTGATGGCGACGACCTTGTGGAACGGCTGCCGGGGAAAGGCGTTTTTGCCGCCGGTGACTTCCAGGTGATAGCGCTCGATCTCGGCGTGCCGGGCATCCGTATCGGGATCGTCAAACCCCGTCAGGTTGAAGGCGGCATCAGTGTCGGGTACGGTTTCGATATCAAAAACCAGAAGATTCCGGTGCTGCATGACGTTCCCCCCATTTCCAGCAATGTCCGGTTATACACGGAGTTCCATCACAAACGAATTTCCCGCCTGGACCCGCATTTCAGGGGATGCTTTAGACGCCGTCTAAAATGCGCCGCTGACCACGTTGGCGGGTTGTCCATCGACGAAGGCTTCGATGTTATCGATGAGTTGATCGGCCAACGTTTGCTGGGCCTCGTGGCTGGCCCAGGCGACGTGCGGGGTGAGGATGAAATTTGGGAGATCCAGCAACTGAAGAAGCGGATTGTCGTCGGCCGGTGGTTCGGGGGGCGTCGTTACGTCGAAGCCCGCGCCTGCGATTTGGCCTTGTTTCAAGGCGGTCGCGAGATCGGCTTCGTTGACGAGACCGCCGCGGGCCGTGTTGACGATAATCGCCGAAGGTTTCATGCGCGTGAATTCGGGCATGGCAATCGTGTTCTCGGTCTGCGGCAAGAGCGGGCAGTGCATGGTGATGACGTCGGCCGTTTCGATCACCTCGTCGAACGGGGTGTAAAGCGGCCCCAGGCCAGTGACACCCTTATGCGCGGCGAACAGCGGCTTCATGCCGAAGGCCTTGCCGATTTCGGCGACCGACTGGCCGATGGAGCCCTCGCCGATGATGCCCAGCACGTTGCCGGCCAATGCCGTGATCGGATGTGTGAAAAAGCAAAACTGTCCCGAACGCTGCCATTCGCCGTCAATGACGTCCTGCCGATAACCAATAAGACTGCGCTTCAAGGCCAGGATAAGGGCGAATGTGTGTTCCGGCACGGTCGAGGTCGCGTATCCCCGAATATTGGACACCACGATATCGTTGGCGGCGCAGTACGCCTTGTCGATGCAGTCGGTGCCTGTGGCGGCGACGGCGATCATCTGAAGGTTGGGCAATTGAGCCAGGGTCTCGGCACGAAGCGGTACCTTGTTGTTGATAATAATGGTCGCCTCGCGAGCCCTTTCCACCACCTGATCCGGCGTTGTTTGCCCAAATTCCTTGTAGGTGTGTTCGAAGGCGGATTTCCGCACCTCGACAGACGGCGCAATGGTTTCGCGATCAAGAAAGACGATGTGATGGGACGTGATGGCGCGCATGATTACTCTCGGTTAGTCGGATTGGAACGGTATGAATGAGGTGGGTGGCGGCGATCAGGCTTTCAAATGCTCGGCGATGGCATCGAACTGCGGGTATGTTATTGACATGCGCCGGAGGGTTCAATAGCGCCTTCGTCTTTTCGGTGCTGCATGACTTCCCCTTGGCGTCCTGTTATATACTGGCGACATCCAAACTATAGGCCGGAGACCACGTTATAATGAAGAACCTTGGCGATATGATGAAAAAGGCCCAGGAGATGCAGACCCGCATGGCCGAGATGCAGGAGCAACTGAGCCGCATCGAAATGAGCGGGGCTTCCGGGGGCGACATGGTGCAAGTGACCCTTTCGGGTAAGGGCGAAGCGCGCCGGGTGAAAATCGACCCTTCGCTTTTTGCCGGTGGTGATGCCGAAGTGGTCGAGGATCTGGTGGTCGCCGCCTTCAACGACGCCAAGGCCAAGGTCGAGGCTCATGTGGCCGACAAGATGTCTGAACTGACCGGCGGCATCCCGCTTCCGCCCGGCTTCCAGCTTCCGTTTTAGAGAGCACTCATGGCTGTTTCCGAGATCGACCACCTGATCGGACTTCTGGCCAAATTGCCGGGCCTCGGGCCGCGTTCGGCGCGCCGCGCCGCCCTTCATTTGTTGAAAAAGCGCGACGTGCTGATGACGCCGCTGGCCCGCGCGCTGGCCGACACGGCGGAAAACGTGAAGGCGTGTTCGGCGTGTGGCAATCTGGACACGACCGATCCCTGCGC
>Ga0233430_1004869_pt1 | contig 12091 bp, 13 predicted proteins | sample SI_118_April2016_2_FD_179883 | JGI IMG/M metagenome (GOLD analysis project Ga0233430, IMG submission 179883) | Seawater microbial communities from Saanich Inlet, British Columbia, Canada - SI_118_April2016_150_MG | ecosystem: Environmental > Aquatic > Marine > Inlet | place: Canada: British... | reverse complement strand
CTGTAAAGCTGTAACTGATTTTATGTTTGCAGGAAGTAGATATTCAGAGGTTAAAAAAGTTATATCTGTAAATATTGTAACTTTTGATTTAGGGCAGGGCGAGGATTATATATATAAAGGTTCTACCAATTTTACAGGTATGAACAAACATGACAATCTTAAATTAAGCTTAACCCAAAAACAGCATTATAACAGAGATGATATATCTGATATTTATCCTGAATACTATCTTTTAAAAGTTAATCAGTTTAACGACTATGCAAAAACAAAGCTTGACCAGTGGGTTTACTTTTTGAAAAACAGTGAAATTAAAGATAATTTCACTGCTAAAGGCCTGACAAAGGCTAAAGAAGTTTTTAAGGTTATGAATATGTCTGATGATGAAAGAAAAGACTATGAAAAACATTTGGATTTTCTAAGTTATATGGCAAGTCTTGAAGAAACCAGGGTTATTGATATGGAGGAAGCAGAGAAAAAAGGCATTGAGCAAGGTGTTGAACAAGGTATTGAACAGGGCGAATATAAAAAAGCTTTAGAAATTGCCAAAAGCCTAAAACGAAAAGGGATAGATTTTAGTATAATAAATGAAGCTACAGGCTTAACAGTGGAAGAAATCGAGAAATTGAAATAAGTTGAAATATTTTAAAATCCACTCCATTACGAAGTGGATTTTTTCTGCCCCTTTTTATCTTAATCTTGCTTCGCTGCAATAAACATAAAAACCTGCAGCCCCACCCGTGGTCGGCTGGCTCCAAACCTAATCCTAATCCTTGCAGGACAACCAAATTAAGTTTTCCGCCAGCCTCCGTGAATAAATTGACCTAAGGCAGCCAATTTATTTTTTGGGAATGGGCTCTGCCCCTACAACCCCGATATGTTAATTTCGTTTTTAGTTGAATTGATTTTGAAGAACTGTTGTTAAATTCATCATAAATCCTGATTGTGTATAATCCATTTCCCTTTATCTTAATCGGCTTTTCCTTGCTTTCAAAGTTCGTTTGCCCTACAGAAAATCTATTCAATTCATATAAAAAATTAGTTCCTAATTTATTTCTATACCTCTAGCCAGCAGAGCTGTCGTCATTAATTGAACAGATTTTTGCTTAACGGTCAAAATCGCTCACTTATCGGCACGAGGCGGAAAAGCCGACTAAGATAAAGGGAAAAAATTTAAACTAAGGAATATATCAAATGACTAATTTAAATCATAACAGTTCTAATCTTCAAAATCAAACCAACACAAACGAGGAAATCCAAACTAGAACAGAGAAATAATTAGAAAGTCAAAACCAAACATTAGGCACAAATGTAAATCTTTTTAAGCAAAGAGTCTCAAATAAATAACAGAATCAAGGAGGGATAACCTATGCACTACAAAGGGTTAATACACAAAACAGCAGGCAATATGTCAGGAGAAAGATTTCTAAACATATGTGATTCTTATTGCTTTGCTACCTATGGAATAAATTCAATAGACTTAAGTGAAGAACACTTAATAGAATACTACAGAAATGATAAAAACTGATCTCCTTATGAAGCTGTTGAATGTCTTGCTGCTAAATAGGGATTAAGACCTATAGAAATTATCTGGCAATTTAAAGAAGATGAATAATAAATACAAGCTATTGCATACGCTAAACAGTTAATAATAAACGCATTAAAGATTAATAGATATTTGTAATAACCCTCAATAACAAGTATATTATTATAGTTCAACGGAGAAAAAGGAGATACATGTAATGTCAACAAATGAGATTTTTAATCAGATAGATTTAGTAGAACTAATTAATGCTATAGATCCATCTCTCAATCCAAAAGATAAAGGCGGAAAAATTAGCCTTCTGTGCCCTAAATGTAACGGTGGATCTGATAACGAAGAGTCAGGATTTATTTACAAGAATAATCCGGGATATATATTTTGCCATAGACAAAATAACTGCGGAGAAAAGACAAGTCTGTTTGATCTGTTTAAAGAGGGTAGGGGGTTTGATAACAGAGAGACTGTTATAGAATTAAAAAAAATGGCTGGCATGGAAATAAATGAAACAACAGCCAGCGACTCATATAACAATTATTATTTTACAAAAAAGTTTTCAAAAACTTTATTTACAGAAAAAGGTACAGATGAGCTTCAGTATCTTTTGAATAGAGGATACACAATAGACGAAATAAAAAAGATGGGGCTCGGTGCTTTTGTCCTGGACGCTTTGAATGAAACAGAAAAGAAAAGTTTATATAAACTTGGATTAGGTTTAGAAGGTTTAGGTGATACACATACACTTGCAATTCCTTTCAAAGGTATTAATGGAAATATTATAGGTTTTTCATTTAGAAGTATTCTTATAAATGAAATCTTAAAAGAACGGAAGATTCAAAAATATAAGAATTCATATGGACTTAAAACATCAGCACAGTTCTTTAATTTTAATAAGAATTCTAATAGTGAAACTTTGATTTTAGTTGAAGGATATTTCGATGCCCTTTATTTGACGGCAAGAGGTATTAAAGGTGTTGCTGCATGTGGTAAAGCAATACCGTCTGATGATCAACTTGCAACAGCTGTAGAAAATGGAATCAGTGAATTTATTTTTGCATTAGATACAGATACAGCAGGCATGAAGGCAACTAAGTCAGGGATAAAAAGATTAGACCAAATGGGTGTTACATCTAATGTGATCCAAGGACTGCTAGGATGTAAGGATCCTGATGAATTGGTACTTGAAAAGGGAGTTGAAGCGTTTGAAAATATCTTAGCTGCAAAGGTTCCAGGTTATCAATGGTTGGCTGACTATATTGCTGCACCTTTTTGGAATATTAGTGACACATTCAAGGCAGCAAAAAAAGAGTATTTTGAAACAAAATCAAACTTCAATAAACAAATATTTATAGAAGAAACTTCAACAATAACAAAGATGGATAAGGATGAGATTCTTGCTGATTTTACTCGATATGAAGTTGTAGCTAAAAGTGAAAAAGTTATGGTTGATTTTCTCCTGGACAAGAAACTTCAAACTAAGCTCAAGAAGTATCTTTATAAGAATAGAATTGATATAAATGAATTACTATCAAATGTAATTGATGACAATAAATAAACTGGGGATGGAGATGATGAAAGGCGGTAGTGAAAAGCAGATCAATTTTGCAATTAGAATAAAAGAATTTATGCAGGAAAAATTATCAGAAAAAATGGACAAAGCTCCTGATGTGGTTAAAGAGTCTTATGAAAAAGTTATAAATAAAACAGACTGTATTTTTTGGATAGATAATTTTAAATTCTACAGTACAGCGAAAGGTTTATTTAAAAAAATACATGAACTGGCTGTTACCGGTGAACTAGATCATGAACATATTCCCTGTAGGTTACGTTATGGCAAAAAAACAAAAAAAGATGTTAAAAAAGCTCCCAAAAGAAATCTGCCTAAAAATGCAGGAGCTGTATGGACAGAAAATGAAGATGCAGCATTAAAGGATGATTATTTTGCAGGGTTAAGTGTGAAACATATTGCACTTGCAAACGAAAGAACCTTTGACAGTATTAGATCACGTCTTAAAAAATTTAATTATTATGAGGAAGTAAACAATGAACAAAATATTTAAAGTATTACAGTATTTATTTTTTTTGAGAATCCTATTGAATAGAAGAATAATTGCATTAGTAATATTGATTTGTCTTGGATTGTATTTCGGACCATCATGGTATGTGGATTCATATATTTCAAATATTACAGGGACTAAAACAGATGTTAACTTTTCACTTCTAAACTTATTAAGAGGAGATGTTTACTTTAGCAAACTTATAATTTATTCTCCAGATAATTTTAGAGGTATTAAAGCTCTTGAGTTAAGTGATGTAAAAGTAAATATAAACCTTTTTCATATATTTAACTCTCCAAAAGTGATTAATAGCTTTACAATAAATGAAGCAAATATTAATTCAGTTTATCTAAGTAACAGTAATAATATGTTAGAAATTATCAGCAACGTGAATTCTTATTTTAAATATCACCCTAGTACATCTGGAAATATTTATAAGATTAAAGAAGTTTATCTTAGGAATATTCATATGAATACTTATTATTATTCTTCAACTGCAATCTCTAGCAAAATACCTGATATTTTTTTAAATAATATAGATTCTAATTATAATATAGCCGGAACAGTAAGTGGCATAATTGCCTCTACTATTGGTAGCAATGTTACCAAAGATAAAGAAAATAATATAAGTTGGTGGGATAAAACTATACATGGAATCGGCAGTGGAATTAACTTTGGAGTAAATGCTATCGGTACTGGGCTAGACTTAACAAACAATGCATTAAATACGGTGGCAAGTGTAAATAGTTCAGTCCAAAGTGTCAGCAGTTCAATCAATAGTTTATAATATAAAAGAAGATTTAAGATAAAAAAGAAGACTTAGAGATTTTCTAGGTCTTCTTTTTTTGTGCATAATAAACAAAGATTATTTCTTGACTATAGTTTCAAATTTGTCATTAAATAAATTGATATTATTTAGCACAAATGTTTTTTTAGAAGTAATACAATTCGCAAGTAATGAATCAAGGGAATACTCTGTATTCCCTTTTTCAAGCTCCTTAATTAATGCTCCTGATAAAATATTAGAAATTTTATTTTTGAGTTTTCTTGTCTCTGCAAGCTGTTTTTTGTGTTGCTTTCTCAATTCATTTTTATGTCTTGTTTCGAGAAGTTTAATCTGTTCTTTGTGCTCTTTGATTTGTTTCTGGATGTCGGTAACCATTTTAATAACCTCATTAGATATTGATTAAATTATATTAAAGATAACTTACTATAATTAAAATTCATTATCAATCTATAAAATATATTATTTATAGATAAAACCAAATTAGCATAAATGCTAATTAAAAGAGATTTCGTTATAAATAACGAGACGCAAGACCCCTAATTGTTATTTAGGTACAATATTAGCAAGTTTTATTACAAAATGAGATAATTTGATGATATTTAATGTAAAAGGCTAAATAAGACTAAAAAGTCTTTATTAAAGCTAAGAAAGGCTATAAAAGGCTAAATAGCAAATAAATAGTGAATATACTTGACGGTAACTAATGAAATATATTGCATATTACAGGGTAAATATTATAGTATTCTTTCAAGAAAAGGGTAATTATAATGGAATCTAAAACAATAAAAAAAAGAACTGGAAAATCTGTATTAGTAGAACATTATGCAAAGATATCTCAATTAAGAAAAGATGGTGAGACATTTCAAGCTATTTCAACTTATCTATCTATTAATCATAATATAGAAATAAGTACAGGAACAATACATGCGTTCCTAAAGCTAAGAGAAAATAAAAAAGAAGAGGATGAAAATAATTTTTCTAAAAATGAATTTAAAACATTTTACAATCAATCATTCAAAATAGAGCTAAAGAAAAAAAGAAATAAAAAAGAATCAATTGATACAATAATGGAGGAATATTTAAATGGGTGAAGACAAAAATAAAATAAAAAAAGCAATAGATCAACTATCAACTAATGGTTTATTTGAAAAAGCACTGGAAGAAAAAGGATTCTATAAAAAGGGGAAGCAACCAATTTTAAATAGTAGCAAAATAGATAATCTTGAAGAAAAGCATAAAATAGAATCAGATGATATATTACAAGTTGCCAAGGTCATACTTCAAGCAAAGGAATTAGAAAAACAAACTGATCTTATCAAAGATATACAATTTGATATTTCAATTGTTAACAAAAAATTAAGTCCAATAGATAAAACTCAAAATAAAGTTCATAATAACATCATAGAACTTGCTAAAGATTTAGAGGAAGAACTAACAGATATAAGAAGAGAAATAATTAAAGTAGGTGATAATCAATATACGATTGTTAAATACATATTAACTTTATTAGTAGGAGTATTTGTAGGATATTTTTGGACAACAATGATTCCCTTTGCAGCTACATTTGGACTAGCTCCAGTCTGGGGAGATTTTCTTTTTGTTGCTCTCATGTTTTTTGTTTTAGGTTTTGTAGCAAAAATAATATATAAAAAATTCTCCAAAGAATAATTCATACAGGTTTTTCATATGTTTACTCAAGCAAAGATAGAGACAGGAAAAAAAACAGATCCTTTGGGGTATGCTTTAGAGGTAGCCCATCAACAAGATTATTATAATGAAAAAGAGAAAACAGTTGGTAAGTGGCAAGGCAAACTTGCAGAAGAACTTGGACTTCTAAATAAAGATATTACAGTTGATTCGAAAGAATTTACAGAAATATTCAACGGTATAAATCCTAAAACACAAAACAAATTAACTCAGCGTAAAACTAATGTTAGATTTTTTGACCTTCAAAATTCCTGCGACAAATCAATTAGTATTATGGCTACGCTTGGAGAAGATAAAAGACTGATTGACATTCATAACAAAGCTACCGAAAAAGTCCTTAAATATATTGAAGAGTTTGCTCAAGTAAGAGAACGAAGTGGTGATAATTATAATACAGAGAATGTAAAAGATACAGGCAGTTTACTTATTGCAAAATTCACACATGAAACAAGTAGGTCACTTGATCCACAATTACATACTCACTGTATGATTGCAAACATTACGAAAGATATAGAAACTGGAAAATATCACGCTTTACAGAATGAAAAGATTTATAAAAATCTAGCATATTTTTCTAGAATGTATGATAATGAGCTGGCAAAAGAAGTTCAGAAAATAGGTTATGAAATAGAAAATAGATATACAGATCAAGGAACAATAAAAGGTTTTAAGTTAAAAGGAATATCAGATGACTTATGTGCTAATTTCAGTAAAGGGAGATTGCAATTATCTGAACTAATAGAATCATTTAAAAGTAGAAATAACAGAGAACCTTCTACCCAGGAAATTAACAGTATGGCAAAGTATTCAAGAGCGGCCAAACTGTATAATTTATCGAAAAATGATATTAATAAAATTCAGTCATCTCAGCTTTCAAATGAAGATATAAAAGAGATTCAATCTGTAAGGATTCGAAGTGAAAAACAGTCAGAAAATGCAGCAATAATTGATATAGAAGCACAAACAATAAACGCAATTGAAAGTGAACTTAACCATATTCTAGAACGTAAAAGTATTATAAAAAAAGAAGATTTTAAAAAAGAAATATTGCATAATAATATTGGCTCTATTGATATTGATATTATGGATAAATATTTAGACAATAGTCCAGGTTTATTAAGAATCAAAGGGCACATTACAAGGCATGAGGTCTTCAAAGAAGAGCTTGAAGTTATTGAGTTCGTTAATAAGGGTAAAAATGTACTTTTTCCTCTGAATAAAGATTACAAAGCTTTTAATTCTGCTGAACATATATTAAACGAAACTGAGAAAGGATATGACTATAAAGAACAGCGTAAAGTTATAGAAGCAGTTCTTCAAAATAAAGATAATGTTGTGATAATAAGAGGTCTTGCAGGAGCTGGTAAAACAACAGCGGTCGCTGAGCTTGATGCAGGTCTAAAAAACATTGGTAAAGAAGCTTTTTATTATGCACCTCAGACAGGTGCAGTAGAAGCATTTAGTAATGAAGAATATTTTAAAGAAGCTGGACGAGCAGCCAACACTGTTGCATCACTAATCTTTCGAGCAAAGAATAAAGAACTTGACGAATTAAAAAATAAGACCTTAGTTATTGATGAAGCTGGACAGCTTTCAGCACAGAGCGGTAAAGCATTAATTAATATCGCTGAAAAATATAATTGTAAGTTGATATTTGTTGGAGATTCAAAACAACATAATGCTGTTGATCGTGGTGATTTCATGAGACTTCTTGAAGAATATTCTGATATTACTAAAGTTGAGTTAAGAGGTATAAGAAGACAAAGAAATAAAGATCATCTTAAAGCAGTCTATGACCTTGCTGATGGAAAGGCAGCTAAAGGATTGGAACGCATTGATAAACTTGGATGGATGACTGAAGATGAAAATTATTTAAAAATAGCAGCTGATAAATATATTGAACTTATAAATAATAAAACAGAATTTAAAGATATTATTTCTATTAGTCCAACTCATAGAGAGGGAGAAAAGTTTACTGAATATATTAGGAGTGGACTTTTAGAAAATAGTATATTAGGTGAAGAGAAAGTTGATAGATTAAGATTTAAAAGCAGTAACCTTACTGAAGAAAGAAAGAGACATATTAAAAACTATAAAGTAGGTCATGCTTTATCTTTCAGAGAAAAATCCGGAAGCTTCAAACCTAATGATACACGTGTGATTAAAGAGATAAAAAGCAATCATGTCATTTTAAATGATGGAAATAAATTTTACCCAATAAAATCAGGCATAAAAATAGATGTTGGCATATTAAAAAAAGTTAACATAAGAAAGGGTGATCTTATACGTCCTACAGCAAATAATAAGAAAGTAAATCTTATTAATGGTAAACTTTATGAAGTTAAAAGTATTGATGACAATAAAGTAACTCTTTTTGACTCTGTAAACTATAAAGATATTATACTTGATAATGATTTTGCACAGTTTAATCATGGTTATGTTGTTACTTCTCATAAGTCTCAAGGCTCAACACTTGAGACAACTATTATTGCTGCTAAAAGACAGGATGCTAAAGCTGATTACGTAAGTTTATCAAGATCAAGAGGAAAAACATACATATATACGGAGTCTCGTACAATACTCAATAAATCAGCGGAGGATACAGGAAATAAAGATGCTGTTCATGATATTAATCTTTCATATGAAGAACTTATAAGAAATAAAGATCCGAAGTTCCTAGAAGAAGTAGCCAAAGTTAAGACATTTGAATATTTTGATATAAGAGTGAAAGAATATTCATCTCAAATGTCACTGAAAGGTGTCGAGCAAGTGGGATCTGGAGAAAACACTTTACGAAGCAAAGTAAAAGAGGAATTTGATAGTCTTGTTCAAGATAGAAATCTTGCAGCTCATATTATAGTTAACAGCAATGATGGATCTATATCTCCTCCTGCTATAAAGACTTTAGGTGTTTACGGAATTAAAAAAGATAAAATATTAGAATATAATAGGAATTATAATTTTTCTGTGTTCAACAGTGCAAGAATTGATATTGGAAAGAACTATGAATTGCTTAAAAAAACGGGAGAAGTGCAGCATAAAGATAAAATAGATAAGCTGGTAGAGAAAAGAGATTTTCTTGCTTATGGAATGTCTAAAGATTATAGCAAATATAAAGTGCTTCTAGACAGAAAAGGTATTGATAAAGACAGGTTTGATTTCTTCGCAGAATCAGGCAGAGATTTTAAGGAAAAGAATGAAAGAATAACAGACTATTTGAATAATAGAAACGAATCTCATTCAGGTTTAAAAACAAAAGCATTAGATATAGTCGATAACGATAAAAATTATAAGCAAAAATGTATAAAAATAGCAAATCAGTATAAGTTAAATAGTGAAGAATTTACAAACTCAATTCAAAAAGATGCTTATGATAAAATAGTAGAGAATCTTCCTCTTAAAGATATTTCAAATATCCTTTATATTAAGAAATTTGATGAACTATCAAAGGAATACAATAACTTTTGGGCATGTAGATCTAATATAAGTAAAAGTATGTTTACCCCAGAGGATTGGACTAAGATAAAGACAATTTCTTTAGAATTGGAATCTATGGGAAATATTATAAAAAATATTCCTGTAGATTATAAAACTGGTCTAAAGTTATATGCCGTTTCTCAAAAGACTATTGATAAATTTTCCGATAAATATCAAAAAACAAACTTTAAAAGCCCTGTTGATTATAATCAAACTTCACTTAATACCAGTAATTATGCAATATATAATAAAAACAAAGGACTTTACTTTAAAATTAATCAAATGGAAAGGCAGGGTAAAGCTATTTCTACTTCGGGGATTAATTATAATATTTCTAAAATTTCTAAGACTAAAGATTTGGGTAAAACAATCAATAGGCTGAATAACTCAAAGGCAATAATTACAAACAAAAAGATTAAGCCTGCTTTACCTGGAAACAAGAAAAAATCACCAATCCACAAATCAAAAAAAATAAATAAACCATCAATTGATACTGGAATAGATTTCGATTTTTAAAAACGAGGCGTAAATATGAAACAAAAAGGATTTTACAGTCAATATGTTGACGAACCTAATCTAAACTTTAATTTTTGTCATATAACAGGAGCAGAAAGATCATTTGTCTATAGCGGCATATTGGATGTAGGTATTAATGCTGATTACTCTACATTTGCGATTAAACATCACTCCACAATGATTCTTGTTGAGGGTACTAACTTATATGCTTTGTATAAAGATATATGCAAGTGCCTTGCAACTGATATAAAAGAAGGTGAAGAGGCTATGTTGGAATATGGAAAGACCTCAATTATTATGAGTATTAAATATGAGGATGCTGAAATATAACAAAAAGATGCTGAACAATCCTGCATAGGAACCCCATGGAAATATAGATATTAAAAATTTTATAGTTCCATGTTTGGCAACCTATTCCGTGCAATATCATAAACGATATTATCTTCTCGTTTATTAATAGTTAAAACTGTTACAATTAAATCAGAATCACGAACATAATAAATTAGCCTAAAGCCTGACTTTCTAAGCTTTAATTTATAACAGTCTTTAAGCCCACTTAATGCCTGGTTAGGTCTTCTTGGCTCATCCAGTCTCTTTCTAAGCATTTTTCTAAATGCTTCTTTAATAGTTTTGTCTGTCTTTTTCCATTCACTCAAAACTTCAGGAAGAAATTTTAATTTGTATTTATAGTTCGTCAATGTCAACCTCTACAGCCGTATCTAGCTTTTGAAGTCTTTCTTTACATGTTGCGACTAGTTTCTGCTCATCTAACGCATCTATCATACGTTCAAATAAGTTTGGAGATATTATATAAGCCTTAGGTGTATTATGGCTCAAAACAGCAACTGGTTGTTCCTCAACGCTATTAATAACCTTGCTTGGGCTTCTTTTTAATTCAACTATACTTGTAAAACGATTTGCTAGTATGGTTTGCATAGGTATTTTCCTTGTCATTATAGTATCCTATTATAGTACTTCAATATAGTGCTTATTATAAAATATTTCAAGTGTTTTGATATATTTAGTTTTTAGGAATATCGCCCCTATTTGACAATTTTGTTTATAAAATGAACGAAGTTTAACATAAAGCGTGCAAATGGCCTTGAAATAGTGCATTTTGTGTGTGATATATATATATTATAACAAGGTACTTAGCTTGCGTTTTTATCACTTAATATAAAAACGTGGCTACTTAAGCGACCTACTAAGTCGCTTAGATATAAAAATAGGTAAAAGTGAAAGAATACATCAAAAAGCTATATAAAAAAGCTATCATTATTATATAGCTTTATTGTATAGTGTCTAAAGTAGGATATAGTAGTAGTGAGGTCGTTGATTTCAATGTGTAAAAGTGTAGATTTATATAGGGGATACACAAATAAAATTGAAGGAATCTAAAAGAAAATGAGTATTGCTTTTATTAAGATTAATATATATTTAGTTACTGCAGTATTAATTATATTATCTTGGATAATTATAATTAAGCTTTGCAAGAAAAATAAGCAACTCGCAACGACCCTTTCAATTATAGCAGCTCTTTTATTGACATTTTTATCAACATATATAACCTCTATTGTTTAGATGCTTTAATAATGGCTAAAATAATTGACTTTAGAAATATTAAAAAAATTGATTGAACTAAGAAAGATAAAATTTAAAAACATTCTAAAGGAAATAAAGAGATGGAAAAGTGAATTCAGTAGTTACCTATATATGTATTATATATTTTTTGGTATATTTTGTTATAGTTGTTCCTTACGGAGCTTATAAATATAAAAAAACTAAGGATAAAGATTATTTGAACTATATAGTTGTAGGTATTTTTTTCTTTCTTATTTTTACTTTTTGGATGATAGGTCCAATCTTAAACTATATATAAAGCTGTAAGGGGCAACTAGAGACCATCTTTACAAGTTAAACCTTTCCTTTAAATTATAATTTTCTATTTTTATTAATTCGATAAATCAGGAGGTTATAATGCCAGTCCCAGAACATGTAGCAAGGTACAGA
>Ga0233430_1004854_pt1 | contig 12125 bp, 12 predicted proteins | sample SI_118_April2016_2_FD_179883 | JGI IMG/M metagenome (GOLD analysis project Ga0233430, IMG submission 179883) | Seawater microbial communities from Saanich Inlet, British Columbia, Canada - SI_118_April2016_150_MG | ecosystem: Environmental > Aquatic > Marine > Inlet | place: Canada: British... | reverse complement strand
TGTTGTCTTGATATTGGCAAGCCGTATTCCAAATCTGTGGATTAAAAAAAGTACACAGATAGGGCGCAAACTAGTGAATGCAAATACATTAATGTCAGAGTTTTTAGTGGGACGCTTACGATCTCCGCGCTTAGTACGTTTGTCAGGTACTGAAATAGCAGAACAAAACGAGTTTCATCAGTTAACCCAAAAGCAGCGCAAACATGCAGTACTAGGATCTATTTTGCAAGCAAGAACAGAAGTTGCAATGGAGCCTGTTGTTATAGGTTTAAGTCTAACGTTCCTTTATTTTTCCTATACTTTATTACAGCTACAGATAGAGGTAATTGGTCTATATTTAGTGGTTGCCCTGCGACTGATGCCTGTGGTAAAGGGAATCATTTTACAGTGGCAGTCTGTGCAAAGATTTCTTGGTTCTATAGAAGTGATAGAAAATCGTTTAAAAGTCATGAAAGCAGCGAAAGAAGTAGATAGCGGGTCTAAATTGTTAAATGAACTTAAAGAAAATATCATTTTTAATAAGGTTAGTTATCGTTATTTAGCTAATGATCGTGATGTACTAAAGAATATTACAATTAGATTCGCAGCAGGTACAATGACGGCGGTTGTAGGTCCTTCGGGAAGTGGAAAATCAACGCTAATTGACTTGCTACCACGTCTAAGGCTGCCAACAGAAGGAAGGATTGAAATTGATGGAGAAAATGTTGAAAAATACAAATTAAAAACCCTACGTCAGTTAATATCTTACGTCCCACAATCCCCTCAAATATTTGATGGTACAATTAAAAATCATATTCTTTATGGTAAAGTTGATGCAACCGATAAAGAACTGCAAGAGGCAGCACATCTTGCAGGAGCAAAAAAATTTATTGATCTTCTTCCACTGGGGTTCGAAACACTTCTTGGAGAAGATGCGATTAAACTATCAGGAGGGCAGCGTCAGCGTCTTGATCTTGCTAGAGCCTTAGTAAGCAAAGCAGAGATATTAATCTTCGATGAGCCAACTAGCAATTTAGATGCAGAATCAGAAGAGTTGTTTAAACAAGTATTAACTAGGATACATAAAGAGACAAATATTACAATTATTATTGTAGTTCATCGTCTAGCGAGCATTATAAATGCAGATCAAATTGTTGTTCTAAACCAAGGTACGGTTGAAGATATAGGTGAACATGCTGAACTTCTTAAGAAAAAAGGGTGGTATTCTAAAGCCTGGAAGATGCAGAATTTGTCCAATCATTTGTAGTTATGAGTATTGTTAATCAGAAGTCTGTTAGATTGAAAAGAATCCCAATGATTCATATGACCGAAGCATATGGCTGGAAAAAAAAGTCTTATCCAGAAATGACAATTTGGTTTAATGGATATTTACTGGGTGAATATTCCTTTGAATTGCTTCAAAAGCAATTAGTAGTTTTTTGTAAAAAATCAAATATTACCACTATTGAGCTTGCTAACTGGATTAAAAAAGTTCGCGGCCATTTTAGTATAGTTGTAAAAACAAAGAATTGGTGTTTCGCAACAGTAGACAAGGTGTGCTCAATTCCTTTATTTTATGCAGAAATAGAAGACACTGTAATTATAAGCAATAATGCAACAATAATTAAAGACAAGCTATCTTTAGATAGTCATAGTTTTGACGCTTCATCTATTTTAGAAATATCCATGTCAGGTTATACGATAGGAAGTAAAACGTTGTATCGTGATATGAAACAGTTGACAGCTGGAGAGTGTGTATGCATATATGACAGCTGTTTTACTAAACAATACTATCATACATACTCCCCATGGAAAGTTGACATTAGAAATGAACCATCATTAAAAAATGAACTTACAGATGTTTTGCTTGATGTTATGAATAGATTGGCATTATCAGTTAAGGGTAATAATATTGTTGTACCATTAAGTGCTGGTTATGATTCTCGTTTGATAGCAAGTGGCTTAAAAGAAGTTGGTGTAAAAGATGTACTGTGTATATCTTATGGAAAAGAAGACAGTTTTGAAGTTTTAGCCGCTAAAGATATTGCAAAAAAACTTGGATATGACTTTAAGCATGTGGGCTATGATAGTAACTATATTCGAAATTATTACAATTCAAATGAGTATAGTAAATTTAAGAGTTGTTTTGATAGATACAGTTCTATTGAATTTATACAAGATATGTCTGCCATATCATTAATGCATGAAAATTCTGGACTTGATAAAAATACAATTATTATCAATGGTATGAGTGGAGACTACATAAGTGGTGGTCACATCTCACATAAATTTCAAAAATTTTTACAGAATTCTAATATATCGAAATTTGATAGAGATAATTTATTTGACATAGTTATGGAGGAATATATACAAAAACAGTATGGTTTATGGGGATCCTTAATTAACCATAATAATAAAAGGAAAATTATTGATAATATATTCGAATTTGTAGATAGTAGAATATCTGATTTTAATAAAATTGATAATATATATGCTATTTTTGAATTCCTTGAGTTCTATGGGCGCCAAAGTAAATTTGTTGTAAAAGGACAAGAAGTTTATGATTATTATGGATATGGATGGAGATTACCTTTATGGGATCCAGTGTTTATAGATTTTTGGCAAAGCGTCCCTCTTGGTAATAAATATACTCAAAAGTTATATAAAGATGTTTTAGTTGAAAATAATTGGGGAGGAGTTTGGAGTAATATACCTCTTAATGAAAAAAAAATACAGCCAAGATGGATAAGGCCGGTTAGATTTTTTTCGAAAGTATTATTTTCTCCACTGGATAAAAAATATTGGCATCAGTTTGAAAGAAATGCATTAGCATATTGGATGGATGATTCTTACGAATCTTCATTCTATCCTTACAAGAGATTTCTTTTAGACAATAGAAAGCATAGAGACATACTGTCATTCCGAGCGGAAGATTATATACAAAAACATGCTAATGTGAATTTGGATAGTCTAAAGTAGAAATTAAATGCTATTTATCGAACCTCAAATATTAACACATATTAGCATGTTATCATAATGGACAAAAAAGTAAAATATTTATAATAAATTATGAATATACTGGTTACAGATGCTAATTCTAAAACTGCCTTGGGGATTACAAGGAGTCTTGGTAGATTGAATGTAAAAATTTTTCTCTTGGCTAAGAATGAAACAGATCTATCAATTAAATCAAAATATTGCAAAGGATTCTTAGTAAATCATTGTAAAAATAAGGAAAATATTAACTCTTATATTAAATCTAATAAAATAAAATTGATTATTCCAATAGGTGCTGAATCAATGCTTTATTTTTCTTCCAATAGAGAATATTTCGATGATTCTCTTCTTGTATTTTTACCTAGTAAAGATCAGATAAGGCTTTCATATTCAAAGAAGAGTACATATGAGTTTGCAAAAAATATCGGTATAAAAATTCCAGAAACTTATTATCCTGACTCTATAGAATCTATTAGTAAGTACAAGGATATTGTTAACTACCCAATAGTTATAAAATGGCTATACGAAGCCGGTGATAATATAGTGGATTATGCATATGATTCTAATGAGCTAGTTAGAAAGTATGAAGATATATGTCATAATTACGGATTTAGAAAGGAATCAGGCCTCCCCATGTTGCAAGAGTATATAACTGGAGTTGGTGTAGGTTACTTTGCACTATTCTATAATGGTAGTTGTATATCTGATTATCAACACATGAGATTAAGAGAAGCGCCTCCAACCGGGGGTGCAAGTGTGGCAGCCATAACTATAAATGATGATGATTTAAAAAGGCAAGGCAGACTGATGCTTGAATCTTTACAATGGAATGGTGTTGCCATGGTAGAGTTTAAGAAAAGTCACAATGGTCATTTGTATTTAATGGAAATAAATTCTAAATTCTGGGGGTCGCATGATTTAGGGTTGGCAGCTGGAGTAAATTTTCCTTTTCTAATGACTAGAATTATACAAAATAAAAATATTGATAATTATGATATGGGGTATGTTGTTGATCAAAGGTTCAGTTGGCCATTAAATGGTGATATTAAATATTGTTTATTTGGAGTTGGAAGATTTATTAGTGTAGTTAAAGATCTGTTTAGTCCAAAAGTTAAAAATAACTTAAGTATTACTGATGATACCCTCCCTACTTTAATACTATTTAAAAGATTTGTAGTGATGCTTTTCATTGAAATATATAAATTATTAAAAGGCGTTGAGAAAAAAGTATGAAAGGGGTTATTCATTTTCATTCAAATCATTCTTATGATTCTAATTTCTCGGTAGAGAAAATTATTGACAAATCTATTGAGAAAGGGTTGGGTTTTTTGATTTTATGTGACCATGATACTGTCAATGGCAGTATAGAACTTAGAAATACTTTGAAGAAACGTGGACATGATATTATTGTCCCAATTGCTGCTGAATATAAAACAGAAGTTGGAGATTTGATAGCTGCATTTATTTATGAAGAAATTACCGATATGTCTTTAGATGGTTTTATAACATCTGTTCATAAACAAGGAGGTATTGTATTATTTCCTCACCCTTCATGTCATCACAAAATTCAGTTTATTGATAAAATATGCAGAAAAGTTAATATAATTGAGGTTTTTAATTCTAGATGCTCCTTAGAGGATGATATTTTTGCTTTAAATAAGTCTAAACAATTTAATATTCCTTCCTATGTAGGAAGTGATGCTCATTTATCTAGAGAATTTAACTCTGTTATTGTTGAGTATGATTCAGTTGTTGATGAGAATAGTCTTAAGAAATCTCTTTTATCTGGCTCTTACAAAGTAGTTAGTAGTGAGAAAACAACCAGAAAAAATATTTGCCGATCCCAATTAATCAAATCACTAAAGTACTATAAATTTCTATCAGTACTGAAAAATATAATTTGTATTATTAAAAAGCGAAAATTGTGAAAATTGGAAGATCAACCAAAAGATTAGTTTTTGACCCTGAATTAGAACTGTTTTCAATAAATAAATCTAAGATTTTGTGTGACGAGAACAATCTGTCATGTAATGTTATTTGTTTATGTGATGATTCTACAGTAGTGTTTATAATTTCGGTAGACTTATTATGGTTAGGAAATAAACTTAACGATACTATTCTGAAAATTATTTCAGATGAATATTCTATCCCAATCACCAACATATTGTTGTCTTCCACCCATACTCATAGTTGCCCATATATTGACCCTGTTTTGTATAAAAACAATATGACTAAATTGGATGATACAGTTATTAGCACTGTCTTGTCTGCAGTAAAATCTGCAAATAAGTCAATCACTGAAGGCTTTTTAGATATACATTACACTCCAATATTAAATAATATTAATCGAAGAAAGAGCATTGTTGATCATGTTTTACTTAAATCTTTTAAATATATAAAAAAAATTAGAAATAGACCTAATAGCCAAGGACATGTTGACAATATGTGTCTAACTCTTGTCCTTTACGAATACCCAAAAAAACCTATTGCTGTAATTTTGAATTATGCCGCACATCCTGTATTGTCATCACAAGAAAGATGCTCGGCAGACTATCCAGGAGAAATATATAAGATACTTAAAGAATACTATAATGACAACAACTTTGTTACTTGTTTTTTACAGGGATTTTCTGGAAATATAAAACCTAATTTGTGGGAGTATAGTGCTTCTTTAAATAATAGAATAAGTGTTAATTTATTCAATTTTTTCTTCGATAGAAAGCATTTTAAAAAAAATATTAATAATGCTTTAATTAATGACTATGCACGTGAAATAGTTACTGGAGTTCTATGCTCAGAAATTAAAGAACGTATCGAAAATATTTTTATTTCCTCAAGTATAATAAATGTCAATCTTGAATTAGATGGCAATAGTTTGAGTAAGCCTGTATTGCATTTACATAGACTTCAGTTGTCGGAAAAACTTAATTTTATTGCATTAAACGGTGAGGTTTTTTCTGAGTATTCTACATGGATGAGAAAGCGTATTAACGACGATAGTTACCTTGTTACAATAAGCTGTTCTGGTGGTATGATAGGATATATTCCTACAGCTACAGCTATTAATGAAGGTGGTTATGAAATAGACAGGTGTTTACCTATGTTTAATCAGAAATATAGGTTTGTAGCAGACATTGAAAACACTATAAAAATATCATTTAAAAAGTTATTTAATTTAAGTTAGTTTTTTTTGGGAGTGAAAATAGTCAGTTAGTCTTATTATTATGAAAAAGAAGATAAAAATAGCAGTTGTTGGTTGTGGGCGTATTTCAGCTAAGCATTTTGATGCAATATCTAACTATCCTGATAGTTTAGAACTTGTTGCCATATGTGATGTTAATCAGAAAATTGTTGACCAGCATTCTAGTAAATTTAGAGTAAAGGGGTATATTTCAATGTTAGAAATGCTTGATAGTGAAAATATTGATATAGTTACGATTTGCACTCCTAGCGGTATTCATCCAGATCAGGCAATTTTAGCTGCAGATCATGGAGTTCATGTAATAACAGAGAAGCCAATGGCAACGCGTTGGAGTGATGGTTTGCGCATGGTTCGTGCATGTGATAATGCGGGCGTACGATTATTTGTCGTGAAACAAAATCGTAATAATAGTACATTAAAATTATTGAAACGTGCCATTTCTGAAAAGAGATTCGGAAAGATATATATGGTAAACCTTAATGTATTTTGGACTAGGCCGCAAGAATATTATGATTCGGCAAAATGGCGTGGTACTTGGGAGTTGGATGGTGGTGCCTTTATGAACCAAGCTAGCCATTATGTTGATCTTATTGAATGGCTTATTGGCCCGGTAGATAGTGTGCAGGCGATGACAGCAACTCAGGCGCGTGATATTGAGGTCGAAGATACAGGAGTTATGAATATTCGTTGGAGAAGTGGTGCATTGGGCTCAATGAATGTCACTATGCTGACCTATCCTAAGAATTATGAGGGATCTATAACTGTTATTGGAGAAAAAGGCACAGTTAGAATTGGTGGTGTGGCAGTTAATGAGATTAAACAATGGGAATTTAATGATAAAAGAGATTATGATGATCAAGTTAAAAGCGCTAGTTATAAAACAACTTCAGTCTATGGTTTTGGTCATACACTCTATTATCAAAATGTGATTGATGTTTTAAAGAAAAAGAAAGCTCCTGAGATTGATGGACGTGAGGGCTTGAAGTCGTTAGAGGTGTTGATTGCAGCATATTTATCAGCTAGGGACGGTCAAATAGTGTCTTTACCACTTGAGTATTAACTATATATGGATTATATTATGCATAAAACAGCTATTGTAGATGCAGGGGCATCCATTGGTTTGGGTACAAATATTTGGCACTGGTCTCATGTTTCTGGTGGAGCTGTAATTGGCGATAAATGTTCGTTAGGTCAAAATGTATTTATCAGTAATAAAGTGATAATTGGCAATAATGTAAAGGTCCAAAATAATGTTTCTGTATATGATAATGTAACACTAGAAGATGATGTATTTTGTGGCCCTAGTATAGTTTTTACTAATGTCTATAATCCACGTTCTGCTATTTCTCGTAAAGATGAATACAGAGATACATTGGTTAAAAAAGGCGCTACATTAGGTGCAAACTGTACGATTGTGTGTGGGGTAAAAATTGGTAGATATGCTTTTATAGGAGCAGGCTCAGTAGTTACTAAAGATATAGAAGACTATGCTTTAGTAGTTGGTGTACCTGCAAAACAGATTGGATGGATGAGTGAGTTTGGAGAAAGATTGCAATTTCCAGTAAAAAGCGATGGTAAAGATATGGTAGGCAAATGTCTTTCAACAGGAGATACATACATACTAAAAGATAATAGTGTAAAAAAAGAAGGTACGATATGAAATGCTACTCCCCTATTTTAATTTTGGCACCACATACAGATGACGGTGAATTGGGTTGTGGTGGACTTATTTCATATTATGTAGAACAGGGAGTGGAAGTTTATTATGCTGCATTTTCTAATGCACACACTTCTCTCCCTCCAGAATACCCTAAAGATACTCTGATACATGAAGTAACTGCTGCCACATCAGTTTTAGGCATACCAAATAAAAATCTCTTATTGTATGATTTTCCTGCGCGTCATTTTCCAGAGAAGCGACAAGAAATTTTGCAACAGATGATTGAATTGAGAACCGATATTGCTCCTCAGTTAGTATTATGTCCATCTTTAAATGATGTGCATCAAGATCATCAAACGATTGCACAAGAAGCGTTACGCTGTTTTAAAAAGCAATCAATTTTATGTTATGAAGAGCCTTGGAATAATATTAGCTTCTCAACAGATTGCTTTGTTCAGTTAAATGAGTGTCATCTGGAAAAGAAAATTAGAGCTTTGAGGTGTTATAAATCTCAAGGACACAGGACATATATTAGTGAAGATTCTGTTCGTGCATTAGCAATAACTAGAGGGGCTCAGTTAGAAGGAGGTTATGCCGAAGCTTTTGAAGTTGTACGTTGGATGCTTTAAGTTGCTATGAATGTGCATCTATATACAACAGATAAGAGTGTATTTAATTTATTGAAAGTTTTACCTAAGAAAGAACAAATAAGAGTAACCGCTATTGTTGTTCCAGAGAATCGGATAAGCACAAAAAAAGTGATAGAATTAACAACAAATGTAAAAGACATCTCTGTTCACGTTCAAACAAAAGAAGGAGATTTATTAGAAGAATTGCCTAGTGCGGATATAGCAATTAGTTGGTTTTATTCTCAAATAATACCGCCAAACATTCTACAATCTTATACTTATGGTATTTTGAATATGCATGGCGGTAAAATTCCCCAATATCGTGGTGCAAGTGTACTTCAGTGGGCTATTATTAATGGAGAGCCTGATTTAGGTGTTACCTGGCACACTATGGTGGAAGAGGTTGATGCAGGGCCAATATGGGCGGAATCTTCAGTTCCTATATTGCCTGAAGATAATGCGTTGAATTTACGTGAATTATTAATAAAAGAAGGGATTCAAATCTTTCCTAAGGCTTGGAATGATTGCATTGATCCTAGAAAAACTGGGAAAATTACAGACTTAACCAAAGGTCAGCGCTATCCACAAAGAAAGCCAGAAGATGGCCGTATTCTTCCCGGAATGACTATTGCGCAAGTGAAAAATACGGTTAGATCCCTTGTAAAACCATGGCCAGAGCCGACAGTTAAGGTTGGTGGACTATGGGAGGCAATAAAAGGTGTGTCAATGTTCAATATTGATGGCAGTGTAGAGTATGAAACATTAGGAGGGGGGGTAATTTACCTTGTGCTAGTCAATAATGTTGTCGTCAAAAGAAAAGGGGATAATATTTAAAACATTAACACATGATTTTTTATGCAAAAATATTTCTATATTTATCAAAATTGGTTGCGATATTCCGGGTGAATACTGGAGTGAATATCATTTTTTAATGCACCTTCCTATGAAATTTGAATTATCTTTTTACGCAATAAACAATGATGGAAAAATTATTGGATACGCTATATCTTCAATGAAATCTAAAAGGCGAGTTTATTTGCATCATTTTATTGTGGATCGTGATTATAGGGGCGAAGGTGTTGGCAGATTAATGATTGAGGAACTTTCTAGGAGATCTCGTGCAGTTTTTGCATCATGTTGCTCATTAAAAGTTTTATCTCAAAATAGTAGGGCTATATCATTCTATGAAAGTTGTGGTTTTGTTTTAACTGATATTTGCAATTCTTATTGTTTTTATAAAAACAAATTAATATAGAGATTTTTATGGCGACTATTGCAATACACCAGCCTAATTACCTTCCATGGTTAGGATATTTTTATAAGATTGCAAATTCAGATGTTTTTGTTTTTTTAGACGATGTTCAATTTTCAAAAAATAGTTATACTAATCGTGTTCAAGTTTTTGGAAAAGATGAGAAAATGAGGTGGCTAACAGTTCCTGTTTCAGCTCACTCGGGTCAATCAATTAACGAAATATTTTCATCATCAATAGATTGGAAATCTAGGCATATTGATTCTTTGTATGGTTTTTATTCTAAATCTGAAAATTTTAAGTATGTATGGGGCGATATTAAAGAATTATTTGATACAATTAACGAATCTAATAGTATTTCATATACCAACTCTACGCTAATTATTAAAATTTCAGATATGTTAGGAATTCAGACTGACTTTCAGTATTCTTCCCAGTTAAAAACACAAGGCGTGGGAGAGGATCGCTTAATTTCTATTGTTTCTTCTATTTCTTCAAGTGGTATTTATTTATCAGGAGTTGGTGGTAAGAATTATCAAAATCAAGAAAGTTTTATTAATGCTGGCTTAGGTTTTGAATATACGAACTTTTCTCATCCAAATTATCATCAATGGTCATCAATTTTTCAATCCGGACTCTCTATTCTTGATCCAATTTTCCATCTTGGTTGGAAAAAAACATCTGCATTGTTAGGCGTAGGGTTTAGTGACAAAGAATAGAAAACTAAGAGTTCTGTGTTTGGATATAGAGGGAGGGCATGGCGGATCTTCACGTAGTTTGTTTAATTCATTAAGTTACCTTGATAGAAACAAAGTTAATGTTGATGTTTGGTGTAGAAAAAAAAGTGCAATAAAAGATCGTTATAGATCAATTGGCATTTCTGTTGATACTATTTCAGGAATGCCAAAAACAAGTTCTTTACCTAGGATGTCTAGAAATTTATTCTTTTTAGCAGTATTTTTTTTTTATGATTGGCCTCGCTCTAGAGGTTTTCGAAAGAAGTTATCAAAAGAGTCAGTGCGTTATGATTTAATTCATTGTAACCATGAAAGTTTATACTGGTTGGCAAGATGGATTAAGAGGAATATAGGTGTTCCGATTACAATACATAAAAGGACTAATCTATGGCCTACTATTTTCGCATCTTTCCAGGTAAAGATTATTAGTAAATATGTCTCTGGAATTGTATTTATTACTGAAAATGAGAAAGATAATTTTCAAAAACTTGGCGGTAATGTTTTGCATAGTGAAGTTATTTATAATATTGTTCCAGTAGTTAAAAAATCACCATTGGCTCTAAAGAGTATTCCAAGCGATCATAGGTTTAAGGTTTGTTCATTGGCAAACTACTCTTATCTACGCGGCATAGATCAATTGGTTGATGTTGCATTGAATTTACAGGCCATCGAAACAGAAAGATTTTTGTTCGTTATTGCAGGTGATATTTCTTTATCAAAATCACTTCCTGGCCAACTTGGAAGCATTGCAAAGGCTGGCGGTAACTTAGCAGACTATGTATGTGCGATGGGTGTTGAAAAAATGTTTCTTTTTCTTGGTCATACTTCAGAGCCTGAACGCGTTCTATCAGCTTGCAATATACTTATTCGTCCGAGTAGGGAGTGTAATCCGTGGGGCAGAGATATCTTGGAAGCACTATCTTTTGGATTGCCTGTAATTGCAACAGGCACATACAATAATTTTGTAGAAAGTAAAGTTACAGGGTTTTTAATGAATGAATTTGATCCAAAAAAAGTTGCTGATTGCATTGTAGAATTGTTTCAAAATGAACAGCTAGTTAAGCACATGGGTGAGCAGGGTAAGAAACGTGTACAAGAACTGTGTAATGGCCCAGATCGTGCACGAGATTTGCAGAATTTCTGGCAGAAGATTGTTGAACAGTGATAGCATTACTAAAAATTAAAAAGAAACTCTATTTTTAGCAGTTGTTAGAAGTGAGAAGGTTGCAAGGGTTTTTACAAAAAATGAGAAAATCAAAAATATTAGCAGTGAGTACAAGCTTGACAAATACAAGATGGGGAAAGGGCATTGATAATTTAATAGATAAAATTAAGAAAATTCCTAATAAGAAAGAATTAATGCATTTTATTTTTATTGAGGCACGTGTGCATTTTGAACAATTTTCTTCAAAATATCTTTTTAGCTGGGATCAAAGAATTAAATCTGAGATATTAATTATAAAGCGTTTGTTTCTAATTAGAATGCGTGTTATCTTTTTTACTATAATTATTAACCCTTGATTACGTTCATCTTACCAAATTTTTCTGGAGGTGGGGCTGAACGAGTTGTTGTTAACTTTATTATTGGCCTTCATCAGCAAAAAGTTGATGTTGAAATTATTATTTTTAATAATAATGGTCCACTGGCATCCGATATCCCAGAAGGTGT
>Ga0233430_1004850_pt1 | contig 12129 bp, 4 predicted proteins | sample SI_118_April2016_2_FD_179883 | JGI IMG/M metagenome (GOLD analysis project Ga0233430, IMG submission 179883) | Seawater microbial communities from Saanich Inlet, British Columbia, Canada - SI_118_April2016_150_MG | ecosystem: Environmental > Aquatic > Marine > Inlet | place: Canada: British... | reverse complement strand
ACAAGAATTACGACCCTTTTCAGGCGATTCATCGAATCCAACTCCAAGTTCTATTATTAAAAAAAGTAACCAAACTGATTCACCGTATTTGACTCTAATCCAGATTTATCGAATGATAACAAACTTGCCAACTTCGATTTCACCTTCATTTCCCTCAGTCAAATTTTCAACAGTAAACAGGTACATTCCAGAAACAACCTGTTGCTTGTTCCGCGAATTCAGATCCCACGATTCAGCGTAATCGGCATTCCAGTCCTGATTTGCATCACCATCTGTGTTATGCGGAATTATATGTACTAAATCACCAGCGACAGTGAAAATCCTTATTAAACACTCTTTCGGAAGATTATAGAAAAACATCCGTCGATCTGTCTGTGGATAAAAATCAAGTGTCCCGTCATCCCGGTTTTCCCAGGATATTCCACCGTGTTCTACACGATAATCTTCATTTGCCCGATATGGGTTTGGTACAACTCGAACAGCCTTACGGTCTGAACCTGAAGGTGCAGCATAAATTGCGTTAGCAATCTTTGCAGACTCGAGTGGTTGTGTACCGGTTTTATAATCACCATAATCATATGCTGTCACAGAGTAAAATCTGGGTACCATAGGGTGGGCATCTTCTATGATATAGTAATAATTCGCAGATTCAGGATCAAACAAAAAGTTGTCATGGCCTGTGAAACCAATATTTCTTCCGACGGGTTTGAGAGTTAGTTCAATACCATTAACGGTTAAATGTTCTGGTAGCGAATCCGGCGTTGAAACTGGACGGCTCGCTAAAGAATCATTGGCACTGTACAAAGCATAATCTATTCTGTCATACTCGTCCATGAATGAAAAGTCTTTCTCCACGTTGGTGTTTGACACATAGAGTCGATACCCTTCAAAATCCCATTCACGAGAAAACGGGTCCATATACAATGAGTCTTCGGAAGTCCATTTATTCCAGGTAAGAACAACATTGTTGGATAGGAAGTCTTCATCAAACACCCAATCAGCACCGTCAACTGTTATTGTAACAGGTTCTTTTAAAAACTCAAGTGACGGCGATGGGGGAGGGGGTGGTCCACGGAAATCAGGATATCCGTCCCCAAATTCAAGTTGACCGTTCAAACGAGTATAATCAAGTTCTTCCGGACGCTCGCGGCCATCCTCAATCTCAGAAAGATGACCATCATTCTCGCCTTCGTCAGCACCAGGATATGGAATTTCTCTCCGAACTCCACCTTCCCACTTATAAGCCATTTCACCTGGAGTTTCCGCATAAAGACCATCCTCGCCGAGGTCTTCTCCATACCATCCATCACCTGTATCCAAAATTCCGTCACCCTGAGATCCATCTGGGTCAACAACAGTTGGATCGTGATCCAATCCCCAATCATATATTGGAGTATCAATCATTGGATTATCATAAACCCTCGCAGCCCAATCTGCGTTATAACGGAGATTGTTAAAATTGAATAGTCCGGGATCGATAACCTCATCTGTGGGTTGAGGTTTACTTCTCTGGTGGAAATTGTCGCCAGCAACGTATGCTATTGTCATCGAAAATTTCTCGCCCGGATTCAAGCGAAATATCCTGTTTCCAGTCAAATCAATATGGTCAAATATTCCAAGAGGACCCCAGGACAGAAGATATCTCGTGTCATAGCCATTAGCAAGATCAGGTGGGTAATCGCTCGGCGTAGCATCATCAACACCTGGTATTTTCCACTCGTGGGATTCGAGTGTGTCATGAGTCCATCGATGGAGAAAATGCTGTGAATTTGATCGAATGTACTCTTCATCCGCTGTGTAAACCTGATCGTAATCGAACTCTCTGTTGGAAAGCACGAAATACTTCCTGACATCACCCTCCGGTGTTCCGTATACATCCGTCCAGCCGCCAGCTGCGCCATCATCCTTCCATGCTGGTCCGAAATCCAGATCCTCATCCCCATTGGAAATCCACCAGTTAAAGGATGTCTTTAGTTCCGGATTGGGGGCCCGAACTACACGCACACCTGTGACAGCCGGTGCAGAGAAATCTGAACCAGTGCTGATACCTCCAGGGCGTCCATCATTATCTGCAATCCATGCTGTATTTATTACAGAACTGTCCTTTTGACCATCGGGACGTACATAAGTATACCATTTCTGGAAACCACAAATATCATCTTCATGCCGTCTGCGTTCCGAGGTATGTCCAACATCAGCATCAATGTAGAGACCAACATAAAGATTCTTAAGGTAATTACCAGCTATATTCTCAATTTCCCAATCTATGATGATGAAATTCTGGGCATAGTTATATGTCCAGGCATAGGACTTCTGAGTGATCTTAATGCCAAGTGGATTGTGAGGACCATCAATGGGGTCATCGTCGACAAAAAAAGTTTCTTTTAGTGTATCTGAATACGAACAAACAAAATCCTGTTCCGAGATAGCGGAATCACGGAATGTCCCAATGTAATTTCCAAGGCAATCATAATCAAGTGGTAACGTGGTTCGTTCAGTAATCCCGTTTTTCTGTGAATAGGTAGCTCCTTCACCTGGGAAGAACTCTCTGGTTGAAACCCAACCATCAGCTCCCACAGAAACTCGAGGGAATTCGTAACCATCGGCTCGAATTAGTGCTCCAAGCCAGAGTGCACCCATAAAGAGATAATTGACTCTTGATCCACCAGGATACTCACACTGCGGGGCCCATTCACCTGGACGGCATGGATCATCATCAGCAGTATTTCTACCGGCTTCATCATTACCGAAATATCCGTAATTGGTTATGTTCATCCAGATATTTGATCTTCTATGCACGCGATTGTACATATTTATCTGTGAGACATCGGGTCTTGCGGGACCTACTTTCTTTTCTTCCTCAAGCCCCCTTTCTGAAAGAGCTGCCTGAGTATTGCTCGGATAAGCAATCAGAAAAATCATTATGAGCAGAATTGCTGCGCCGCCAAGCCAGGTGTAGTACGACGCTTTTGTCCATTTATTCACATTAAACCTGTATTTTTCTACGTGTTCGAATTCTAATGTTCCTGTTCAAATTTGACTTATCCTCGTACCCTTATTGATTTAGATCTCTGGGCGGAACACCATGAGCACCTAAATCGAAAGGAGTATTATCGTTTGGGTCATCAGGATTCCGTCCATAACCTACACAGGGTGATCCAGCTTCAAGTTCATAGTCTCCGGTATCTAAATCACTGAATTGAGGAGCTGCAACCAGATTAATATCAATATCAAGATTGGTATCATCGGATACAGAAACCGGGTTTTTCAAGTGACCGTAAAAACAATTATATAGAATTCCGGGATCGGAAGATCGTTCAGCGACCAGCCCAATTCCACCGCGTAATTCATCCCCGTTTTCAAAGAAGATATTGTTCTGCACAAGTGGAGAGCTGTTGTTCAGGCAATAAAGCCCGTAGTACCCATTTCGAGAGAATGTGTTGTTTATTACCCTGATCCCTGAAAGATTCTCCAACCTGACTCCAACAACATTGACGTTCTCAATAACGTTGTTTTCAATGATCGGTCTCGATGATCCCTTTGCATATATTCCATAACCAGCACCACCGGAAATGCGATTTCCACGAATAATGGCAGAACTATTATTCTGGCATTGTATTGCTGCAACTGCATTATTCGTGAAGAGAGAATTTGTAATCTCAGGGGCTGAAAAATTATCGCACAGGATTCCTATGGAATCACTTTGAGTTATTGTGCAATAATCTATTTTTGCATCTCGTTCGGATAGGGATAATCCCCATCTGGCAAAGGAAATTGATGTATGACGCAGAATTGAACCGTTGTCACCTCCTGCATTAAATATTAACCCAACCCAACTTCCTGGTCTCGGGTTCTCAAATGCTGAAGTGAATTTCACAGGATTTGACTCGGTTCCTTCTGAAATTATCCTGCCATCAGCCCGTAGCTGATACAATCCCTCAACCAGAATCTCAACACCCGCTTCAATTGTAAGTGTATTGCCAAGAGGCAAGGTTGTGTTGCTGGTTATATAATATGGGCTAAGAGACTTTTCAAAACGATCTACTTCAATTATTCGTCGGATTTCTCCCGGACGATAAATGTAGGGCCAGATACCAAGTTCTATCCGAGCTGTTTTATCGATATCTCCATCTATAGGAGGACCAGCATCAATTGCAGCAGACTCGGCAGTCAGAAGAAAATCACCAATTATTGGATCTTTAAACGCCGGATTAAGCCGCAGGTTGTACCTGAAATCACAACTGTCAAGGTTAGCATTCCGGATAGTTATTCTACCAAAACCAACGGGTGAAGTTTGATTAAACTCGCCCGAGAAGTTAGACCATACGATGTTGTAATCGAGATTCACATCGTCCATACGCGGATCCAAAACATTGGGTAGCTGTCTGAAAAAGACTCCATAGTCGTCATTTTCAGATATGATATTGTACCTGACTTCAGGTTTTGCAGTGTTATGAACGTAAATACCATGACCGGCATTGTCATAAAAGACACAATTCTCGACTACCGGGTTAGCTTCCGTGCCACAATGAATCCCGCTAAAACCACCGGCCCAGAACGTGCATCTTTTGATAGTTGGGCTTGTTTTATGCAGGGTAATTGATCCATAATCCCACAGAACACTATCGGTACCACTATACTCCCACTCGACACTATCTGGTGCGAATCCGTATATATCAGGATTGTGTAAATATCGGTTACCATATCTGGCACCGAAAAGGAATTCGCAATATTCAAAGCTGCTTTCGTCATCAGCTTCTAATAGCCAAATTCCATCCCAATCACCCCGGGACGGATACGTCAGACCGGATGTGAATACGATTGGAGCTTCGGGGAGACCGTTAGCAATTATCTTACCTCTAATCTCAAATGGAATTGTTTTTTCAATCTCATCTTCGATAATGGTATCAAATCGAATCTCTACTCCCGCTTCGATGGTCAATGTTTGACCTGCGGGAATACGCAATGTGTCGGTTACAAGGTAAGGGCTGCCATCAAGAGTAAGAACTCCCGTCTGCACACCTTCAATTGGATTGCCGCGATATTCGTAACTTGATACGGGACCTAAATCCTCGCACCCGACTACAAATATTATTGTAACTATTAGCAAAAAGCTAAGAAGCCGCTGCATTAATGCGCCTCCAATTCTTCGGCACTTATTGTAACGAAGAATAAAATTCCTGATGAATGAGTATCTTCAATTCTGAAAAAAATATCTAAATCAGAATCGCTTTCGGTTTTAGCCTGATATAATTAATTCTATCAGGCGATCACAGACATTTAGTAAAACATCTTTCAAGCAACTTACTTAACCAGAATTGCTTCCGGTATAAAAAAACTTTAGAAAGAGAATCCAATTCTCAGAATGACGTTTCTGCCAGGACCATAATTTCTAGGATTAGAATCGAATTCCTGTAAATTATTACCCGGGTTGTATGCGGGATTATCCGGATGAACCGGCTCAGTTGGGCTGCCCGTTTGACCGTATACTGATGAAACGTTCTTTCTGTTGAAGAGATTACTTATTGTGAGACCAATGATTAACTCGGAATCTCTTGTATTGGTATCTTCAGAACTTCTCCCAATGGTATAGAACTTCTCAACCTTGAAAGTCGTCTTTTCATGCCAGGGTCGACGTGCTGAATTCGGAAGAATCAAGTTTGCATCGTCGATACCTGTCGTATATATAGAAGGTGTGTAGGGCAATCCTGACCCGAATTCCCACTGAAGAGTCATTTGCCAGTTATCAGGCATCTTGAACCCAAAAATGTGTGGAAAATCATTTTTGCCATAACGTACCGTCATATATGAATTGAGCTTATGAGTCTCATCCCAACCAAGAGGATGCTCATTATAGTTGTATGGAACATTGCTCAACCTGGCATTCTGAGCCTCCTGCTGTGAGGAAGCTTTGCCATAAGCAAACGAAAAATCGTAATTAAAATTGAAAGCATAATGGTTAGATGGACGTTTTTCGAGTGACATTTCAAAACCACGCATCCTGCCATAATCTATATTTGCATATCTATCGAGAGTCAGGTTCTTCCAGCGTTCATCCTGTGTGGAGATCATATCATACTGATCTTTGTAATATCCAGAAATATCAATTACGAAATCATCCGACAATTGAGTGTTAACTCCAAGCTCATATTGAATGGTTTTTTCGTATTCAAGATTTGGATTTCCAATCGCCGTATTTGCATCAAAATTTGCTGTTGCAGATTTGTAGAAATACTGGAAATTGGGAGCCTGATAAAAATGACCGTAGTTGAAATAGAGTTTTGACTGCTCGGAAATCGGGTGTGAAATACCAAGACGTGGACTCAATCTGTAAGTTCCACGATTAGCATAGATAGCACCGGGTTCGTCATTTGAGACTCTGTCCCTGAACTCCCGGACAACCTTCGGGTCATGAATTACGAAATCACCCCGCAATCCAACGTTCACAATTAAGCCCTCGAAATCCATCTTGTCCTGCAGATATGCAGCACCTTCAGTTGGGTTGTAATTGTAAAAATCCCGAATTCCACCTCTATCCGGCCAAAGGCTGCCATCTGGCAGTTTCGCTTCACCATCATAAGCCAGATCGGGTTGCTGGATAGACTGCATATTTACATCGCGATAACTGAACTCTATTCCAGATTTTAGCTCATGGAACCGGTTTAATTGGCTCTGAACGTCTAGTTTAAGCTTGTATTCAGTTGAAACGCGATCCTGCCAGAATGCTGTTGCGTCCCAGACACCTGGATTCAAGAATCCATCGACACGAGACCATTCCCCATCGTTATTGTAATCGAGGAACCATTCTTCGTCTTCTTCAACATCAAAATTGCGCATATCGAAAACTGGAGCCTGGATATCATGAATAGTTCGATTTATCCAGGTTGAATAAGCTCGATCGTAAGTAAGGAGATCAACGGGCCAGTCAGCACCGCGTGCTTCTTCACTAAATGAATATTCGACCGGACGGGATTTGTCTGAATTAAATGACCAATTTGCAGGTTTGGTGAATAGCTCATATTCATCAAAGACCGGGTTTCCGTTAAAGAAATTCGGTCCGTCATATCTACCGTTAAGGACCATCTCCTCACCAATATAGCTGACGCCGGCGTAGGTTTGGACATTTGAAGATGTTGGAAGATCGAACCAAACTTCACCCTGATCCCATCGACCATTGTATTCACCAGAAATCGGATCAGGTTCATCAATAAATGGTTCACCTGTATTCCACCAGAAATCCCCATCGATAAATGGTTCATTTTCGTCGGTGCCCCCTGCTGAACGAACGGCTAAATCACGCCTGTCCACTTTCCCATTCTGGTTCGAGTCATCGTAGCCTTCAGAATAATCAAATTTGCCATTTCCATTAACATCTGTAAAGGGCTCATTATCATCCCAAAGGTAATCCCCATCAAGATCATCCCATTCTTCCCAGGGATCATAAACCCCATTGTTATTCGCATCAACAAATCTTTCACCATCCCATTGACCGTTACCATTCCAGTCTTGTTCAGGTAATTGTGGTTCTGATGGATCCCATCTGCCATTTCCATTAATGTCGGAATAATTATCCCATAGATCGTAAACTCCGATATTGTTCTCACCTGTGAGAGGATTTACAACATCAGTCCAGGGTTCGGCAGCATCATATATTTTATTTCCGTTTAAGTCAACCCAATCCTCACCACGATCCCAACGACCGTTCATATTGAGATCTTCGTAACCTTCACCCCCACCGTCAAAAATTCTATTGTTATTGGCATCCCAATAACCATCCATAAATCCATCACCATCAGAATCAAGGTATTCATCGCTATCGAGAGTACCGTTTGAATTTCGGTCAGAAGCCTGAGCAAATGTATCCTCAATATCATCAAGCAAAGTGAACTCTCCAGGGGTCTTACCACGGGGTTGAACCTTGGACTGAGTCCTGTAAACGATGAATTTTAATTCATAAAATAGCTTCTCGTTAATCTGGTGGGTGTAAGAAAGAGTGTTCGCAAACCTTTTGTTCCAAGCCCAGGGACGATTTTCAAGATTATACTTGTAACCGTAACCGTAATTCCCGGAAATCCCACCCTCACCGTTGGGATAAATGTCCCATTGCTGATAGGAAGTAGACGTGTAAAGTGAAATCTTCTGCTTTGGTGTTAGTTGATATGCAAGTTTTAATGTGGACTGGTAGTTGTTGTTTTGCCGTTCTGGAAGGTCAATACCAAATCCAAGGTAGTCATTCGCTTCATGATCGACATCAAAACCAACATATGTGTCCGTTAGACCACCCATAGTGGTTAAATAAAAAGTTACAGGTTCGCCCAGAAGATCTTTTGTATAAGGTACTGGTCCACCAAATGCGAACTGAGCCTGATCGGTGTTAAAAGAATATGTTTCAATAATCTGGTCGGTTTGATATTCAAAACGGCCAGTATAATAACTTGATTTTCCCTCTGATGATGTTACCTGAATAACACCACCCATCACTTGCCCATACTCAGCTGCAAAACCACCTGTGAGGAGAGTAACCTCTTCAATACCACCACTGGAAAGATTGATATTTACCTGCGTATCAACAAGCCGGTCACGTAAATCGACACCTTCGACAACGATAGCAACGTCTGCTGCTCGACTCCCACGAACATGGATTTTGTTTTCATCATCAACCCGAAATCCGGACGCAATTTTGAGAATGTCTTTGACATTCTCAATACCAACATTCTCAAGTGTTTTTTTGCTAACACGATTTGCCTTCGCAGATTCCCCGAGTACAACCTGCTTCGGTTCAAAAATGACTATTACTTCAGGTGCAGTCAAGCGATCGGGTGTAAGGACCGGTTCAATTTTTGTAGGTGTGTCTGAGGCAACAAAGACATCTACGATTGTCAATTCATGATAACCAACACATGAAATCACGACATCGTAAACTCCGGGAGGAACGTTCATGATGGTAAAATAGCCATCAAGATCCGTTGCAGCACCGTTGTTTGGAATGACAACATTTGCGCCAATTATTCCTTCAGTTGTCTTGATGTCTACAACCCGACCCTGAATCTTCCCGGTCGTAGCTGCTTCCAGATTTCCAATAGAAATTAAAAATGCGAAGCTCAAAACAAACGTTATGTACAAAAACAGGTGTTTCGAGTACCTTGTCGGAACACTCCACATGGCTGACCTCATAAAAAGCAAGATTTCAAATTTCAATTACATTACCCCCCCTTACATAATTGATGCGATTTCGATCCCAAACTCGTTTTACACCTGAAATAATCTTTTGTACCTGAGGAAAGATTATGCCAATTATGTGTAAGTATGACTAAGGATATAACCCTCGAAACCACCGGACCAGACCGCCTAAATGTTTGAATAGTCAAACAATAACCATTGACCATCGATCAATTGACTTTTATCAATTCATTTAAAGCACGTCATACCAAGTTAACAATATTTTCGACAACTGTCAAGTTATGTACCTGATCTCATATCCGGTACGTACCTTAAAAAAGTGTGAAAATATGCAATAATGAGACTTGTTATGATGATATACGGCTAAAGCTGGAAGCAACAATTAGAGTTTTATCGTGCTGTTTTAACATAGTATCAGCACGATAAAACCCAACTGTTTCAATCGAATAAAGCTAAAATAAATTCAATCTACAGAATTGAACTCATTTATTTCATGTTTCCAACGATTGCTTCGGCATAGCCCGAGCAGGATACTTTTGTAGCCCCTTCCATCTGGCGATGGAGATCGTAGGTTACAACTTTATCTGCAATTGTTTTTTCGATGGCTTTCTCAACCATTGAACCAGCTTCACGCCATCCCATATGATTCAGCATCATAACACCGGAAAGAATTAATGAACCGGGATTGACTTTATCCTTGCCGGCATACTTCGGTGCCGTTCCGTGTGTGGCTTCAAACAAGCCGACATGGTCACCAATGTTTGCACCAGCAGCCATTCCAAGACCGCCAACCATTGCAGCGGCTGCATCTGAAAGGTAATCACCATTCAGGTTTGGGCAACATACAACGTCGTATTCATTAGTACGGGTTTGAATTTGTTGGAAAATAGAATCTGCAATTCGATCCTTAACAATGATGCGGCCATTAGGATCGCCGGCAGGTTTTCCACCGCGCAGATCAGCATATGCACCTGGCTTGGTAATAGGAGTTACACCATCTTCAGCCATGGTTTCATCCCAGAGTTCAGCTTCCGTAATGATGTGCTCGCGGTATTCTTCAACGGCTAATTCGTATCCCCAATCCTTGAATGCACCCTCGGTAAATTTCATGATGTTACCTTTGTGCATAAAGGTAACGGATTTGCGACCTTCAGCAACTGCAAAATCTAACGCCTTGCGGATGAGTTGCTTTGTACCTGTTATGGAAATAGGTTTAACGCCTATTCCTGAATCGAGGCGAACCTTTTTACCCATTGTATTCTGGATAAAATCAATAACTTTTTTGACTTCTTCTGATCCCTGCTCCCACTCAATACCCGAATATACATCTTCAGTATTTTCTCTGAATATTACAATGTCCATCCATTCAGGATGAACGGAAGGGGATGGCACACCCTCGAACCAACGAACGGGACGCACACATGCATACAGATTGAGTATCTGGCGCAGCGAAACATTCAAACTACGAATTCCACCACCAACTGGTGTAGTCAGAGGTCCTTTGATTGCAACGATGAATTCTTCAATCGCATTGGTTGTATCTTCCGGAAGGTATTGCATATCTCCGTAATGTTCTACGGCTTCATCACCAGCATAAATTTTCATCCAGGCGATTTTGCGCTCACCGCCATATGCTTTTTCCACAGCACCGTCGAGAACTAACTGTGTCGCGGGCCAGAGATCAATTCCGATTCCGTCACCCCGGATAAACGGGATTATCGGATTATTGGGTACATTTAATTTTCCATCTACAATGGTTATACGCTGCCCGGACTCCGGGACAATTACTTTATCAAACTCTGCCATTTTTCCTCCAAAAACTTTGAAATGTCTAACCTTAGAACGGTATCAGATCTGAACATCTTATCCTTGCTTACAGATCATAATCAATCTGAATTGTTTTTGGAGAAGTTTTCAGTTCTGTTGTTAAGTTAAAAACTAAGTATCAAAAAAATATAGCCCATCCTATTTTGAGTGTCAATATTCATCGTTTGTTTGTGAAGATTAGAACAAAAGAAATGGAGATCTTGAGCTTTTATTCCATCATTATATGCTCTAATTGTGGTGACTGGTATGCCAATCCCAATTAGTCACATCCGAGCATAAAGCACGAAATTGATTCGGCTTCTCCTCTTTAATGGTGAGCCTTCAACTCAAAGCTCAGAAATAGATCAACTAAGATCAGCTGCTGTGAAGCATTTCAGTAAGATTGGATGTTGCCATTTGAATTGAGGGAGTCTCTGACAGAAAACCACCCAAAAAGCAAATACCCTTCAATTTAAAAACTGAAGGGTGCAGAGGAGTTGCCGGTCTGGGTGCATAAAATTAATCCGTCTCAGTGGCTTGCATTGGTGATAATTGTCGGATTCAAGCTTTCACTTTAATCCGCTATACATCCCAAACCGGCGAACATGTATAAGGTTCTTGACGCGAGCTTCCCCAAATATTGGATTGTCACTCGTCCACCTTAAATACACACGTTCATTATTTTGTGCGAAACTCCTCAACACGCTGTGTTTGCTGACAGTGCGACAATACGTACAATAAAAGTTAGACTTTTCCCTGTAGTTATGCGAGTGAACCGTGCTTGAAACCGTGCGAATGTTGTGTGAGAAAGCCACCCTGGAGCTATGCTGATCCTGTGCTTGTGAGTTAGTCTGTTGTTGAACTGTCAACTGTGCGAGTAAACCGTGCAGAAGAGAATACAGTTAGCAGTGCAAGAAACCGTGCTTGGAGCAGTACTGGTGTTGCGCTCGTATGGTACTCCTGGGTAGAGCTGTTGCTGTGCATGTGAGAAAATCAGTTGTAAATCTGAAGCTGTGCGGGGTAACCGTGCTGTTGTCTATGCTGTAAATCGTGCTTGAAGTTAATCAGTTGTCGTGCTTGTTAGTAAATTTACGTGTGGCTGAAGGCAGTGCTGGATGAAAATCTGGTGTCTGGCAGAAGCTA
>Ga0233430_1004847_pt1 | contig 12131 bp, 12 predicted proteins | sample SI_118_April2016_2_FD_179883 | JGI IMG/M metagenome (GOLD analysis project Ga0233430, IMG submission 179883) | Seawater microbial communities from Saanich Inlet, British Columbia, Canada - SI_118_April2016_150_MG | ecosystem: Environmental > Aquatic > Marine > Inlet | place: Canada: British... | reverse complement strand
ATTTTTTATCAAAATAAATTAAAAAAAAAAAAAAAATATATAAATTTTTTGATCTTAAAATTTAATAAAAAATTTTCTCAAAAAAAGGGGATAATCATGCCCCCACAGAAAGGGTCATTCTTTCAAAATATATCATAATTATACCATTTTTACACATAAATCAAACATATCAATAACAAATTCAACTTGCTACTACAATATTCTAAAATATCATGGATGGTGTTACTTTTCTCCATAATCATATCAGGTATTAGTCTCATATCAGTAATATTTCCAGCACTAATTTCTGAAACTGTCTCAATTAGTGATTTGGAAAAACTTGGAATCTCTCAACATGAAGAGGATCCATACCAAATAGGACCATTGGCAGAATTGCTAATTTTAGTTAATGGAGGGATATTTGGAATATATGTTTTAAAAAATAGAGTTCCTGAAAAAATTTCCATATTATTTAAAAAAATTGTATCTTTTCAGATTTCAAAAAAAGTAACCATTCTAACAATCATAGTCATACTATCAATATACACAATTGCAACAATTCCAGAATTTGAAAAAAATGAGGAATTTGATGATTTTTTTACCATGGAAAAAAGACTAAATGAATCCATCAGAGATAATAGATTTACAATTGAGGATGCAATTAGTGGAAATCAAAATTATTCAATTGCAGAACCACATGTAAAATATTCACTATTACTAATATCTGAAAAAGTATTTGGAGACTTTAGAGTGATTGCATTTTTTGCAAGTGTATCATTATTGATATTAACATATCTAGTTACTGAAGCAATTACAAAAAACAGACTTGCAGGATTAGTTTCTATAATTTTACTTATTCAAAGTAATTTATTTTTGTCATTTGATACGTCTGCAGTTTATTCAAACTTTTGGATTTTGTTTTATCTTTTGTCATTGTATATGATAGTTAGATTGTGGTTTACAACACCTATTCTTTTGGGAGTGTCAATTTTTTGCAAAATGTTGACTGCAATATTTGTACCAATGTCAATATTTTTTATATTAAATTCAGAAATTTCAAAGAATCAGAAAATTATCATAACAAGTAGCATGATAGTTTTACTAGTTGTAGGAGGAGCAATATTTTTAGGAACACAGGAATTTGATAAGGTATCATCATTTAAAACAGATAGATTTTGGGAGGGGTTTACATCATTTGCATTTCAGATGAGACTAGATGGTATCACAATTTTGTTTTTGGTTCCATTAATTTTTGGTTTATTTTTATCATCAAAAAAATTCAAACATGCAAACAGCATATCTATACTAATTGCAGGAGTGCTACTTAGTGGACCAATACTTGCAGGAATGACAGATCAAACAAATCAACCATACAGATTCATTCCAGTTATAGTGTTCTTTGCAATAGGTACAGGGATATTACTTCCAAAGATTAAACAGACCTAGAAAAAATCCAGATTATTTTAATTGTATCACCAGGTAACACTCGAAAACCATCATGAGGTAATCTCAAAACTATAACTTGTTCATCGTCCACATCTTGAATTAAACTACTACTGGCATACATTAATGGAGAATCAAAATGTAAAGTACTCTCACGAGTTATCACTTGAAAAATATTTCCATTTATTTGATATATTGGATCAACTCCACGTGCAGATTCATGCTCTAACATTTCATTAATCATATCTAAATTTGCATCAGTTACCCTATCTGATTGTAAATATGCCAAAAGATTTCCATCATAATCCTTGTGAATAATTTGGACAAATACATATGGAATTTCAGCATACGTTTCAGCATATACTATAGGTATAACAAACACAAATAGAATAATTACACCAAGAATGAGTAATTTCATTTCAATTTAGAATATTTTTTGTAATATATTAAATTCATTATTTAAACAAAAATTGTTTCAATCCATCTATTAGAGAAGTTTCTGGAATAAATTGTAGACTAGTTTTTGCCAAAGACGCATCAGATACACTAGATAAAATATCACCACTTCGCGCAGGTTTGAAAATAATATCAAGTGGTTTTTCAGATAGAGCAATCATAATTTTTGCCAAGTCAATAATACTAGTGCTAGTACCACTTGCAATATTGTATGTATTGGATTCAGATGAGTTCATAGCAAGAATTATTGCAGTAACCACATCATCTATGTAAATAAAATCCCGCATGGCTTGACCATCACCGTAAATAATTAATGGTAAATTTTTATTAATTTTTTCTTTGAATTGTGTAATTACTCCAGCATATTCTATAGACTGTCCATCCCCATACACGTTGAATAGTCTCAAAATGGTAGAGTCAATTTTATGATGTACAGTAAAGTGATTGATTTTTTTCTCCATATCCAATTTACTTGCACCATAAGGAGATGAAGAAATAGTTTTACTAAATTCTGTGAGTTTAGATATACTATCAGAGTATACAGCAGCTGAAGATAAAGAGATAATTTTTGAAATATTATTTGAAAGTAACGCATCTAATACGTTTTGAGTTCCATTTACATTTGTGTCAAATGTTGATTCAGGGTTAATTATTGAATCAGGTATGTTAATTTTAGCAGCCAGATGAATCACAATGTCATGATTTTTCATAGAGGTATCAAGGAGAGGATAATTAGCAATATCACCTGAAATTACAGTTACAGAATCTTTGAATATGGATATAAAATGTTTTTGTGATGAATTCTCAAAGTTATCAAAAACAGTTACAATATGATTTTGCTCTAATAATTTTTTACACAAATGAATTCCAATAAATCCAGCACCACCTGTAATGAAAATTTGCATAAATATATGATATACAATAATGAATTAAAATGTATTAAGATCTAATTTCGATCTCGAATCAGATTAGCCATTGAAAACAAAATAATTGCAGTAACAGATAGTATAGCACCAAGCAAAAATAATACAACTGCCCCAAGTAAAGAGCCATAAAATATAACTTGCTGATTCAAATATGCATCTAAAAATATACCACTCAAAACAATTCCAGCAATAAACAATACAACTCCTGGAATTCCATAAAATTTTACAGGGTGTCTAATGGAGACATACTTTAGAGTATTCATAAGTACTGAGACTCCATGAGATATTGAATTATGCTCAGAGGTATCTGCACCATATGTTATAGATATTGGAACTTCAGCAAGAGATAATCCTTTGTTTGAAATTTTTAGTAAAATTTCAGTAGATACGGACATTCCTTGTTCAGTTGGATGTATCACACCAATTGATTCTTTAGAGTATGCTCGAAATCCTGATTGAGAATCAGATAGTTTAAAATCAGAACCAAAATTAGCAGCAGAGGTTATTATTTTGATTCCAGCTTTTCTATAACCAGTTGTGGAATCATCATTGAGAAATCTTGAACCAATTACCACATCAACATTATGTGAAGTTATTGCATCTACAAGTAATGGGATTTGATCTGGATTGTGTTGTCCATCAGCATCAAGTGTAATCATAATATCAGCATGATTTTTCCTAGCATAATCAAATAGTGTAGAAATAGCAGCACCATATCCTTGATTACTTTGAGTAATTACAATAGCTCCTGCAGATTTGGCAAGTTTTGCAGTTTCATCTGTAGAACCATCATCGCACACGATAACCTGATCAACATGAATAAGGGATTTTTTAATCACGTCAACAATGTATTTTTCTTCGTTATATGCTGGAATACATGCTAGTTTCAATGTAATTCTATCAACATATCACCATTATGTAAATAATTAGTTTTGATAAAGTACAATGTAGATAACATAAAGAATTATCACGGTATAGAGTAATTTTTGATTCAGGATACTGCCATGATTATCATGTTAGTATTATGATATCATCAAATGGCACAACCAATACTAGAAATTAACTGAAATATTTAGAATAATTAAATAATATAATGTCTTAAAAAAATGCATCATAAAATTATTAATACTTCAGTATACTAGAGGTATTAGTTAAAGTAAGATTTAGAGTTTTAGTTGAGAACGCTCACCAAGTAGAAACTGATGTTTCTTTGGAGTATTATTATTTATAATTTCTGAACCATGGGATATTATACTAGAATACAAATCCACTTTGGAATTAATTATACAATCAGACATGATTATAGAATTTTCAATAGTACAGTTTTGTAAAACACAGTTATCCCCAATGGAAACATATTTTCCAATTCTCACTCCAGGTCCAATGGAACAATTTTTTCCAATAATTACAGGACCAGTAGTTAAAGAGTCCTCAGAAATTGTAGTATCACTCCCAATAATTACACTGTCTTGAATTGTTACATCACTATCAATAAGAAATTGATTTTCAGTTCCAATAGAATCAAGAACTAGTTTATTTGCGTGAATTATATCCTCAGGTGTTCCAGTATCTTTCCACCAGCCAGTTACCGTATCATAGTTTACCATTCCATCAGAGAGTAACATTTGTAATGCATCAGTAATTTCTAATTCTCCTCTTAATGATGGTTTTAGATTATCAATGATATCAAAAATTTTGGGAGTAAGAAAATAAATTCCAATAACTGCTAGATTTGATGGAGGGTCTTTTGGTTTTTCAATAATGGATTTAATTTTACCAGGATTATTCTTATCTAATGTGGCAACTCCAAATCTTTGAGGATCATCAACTTCACACAATAAAATCATTGCATCAGAATCAGAGTTTACAAAGTCATTAGTGTAATCTATGAGATTTTTTCTCAATACATTATCCCCCAAATATACAATAAATTTATCACTCCCAATGAAATCTTTACACAGTCCTATTGCATGAGATATTCCCTTTGGAGCATCCTGATAGATGTATGTGATGTTAACACCAAATTTTGAGCCATCGCCATAATACTCTTTTACCTTTTCTGGGTACACATCACCAATAATTATTCCAATTTTAGTTACCCCAGCAGTCTTTAGATCCTCTAAAGCATATTGAGACATTGCTTTATTTGCAATAGGCAAAAGCTGTTTTGGTCCTGTGTGAGTAAGAGGTCGAAGTCGGGTTCCATGTCCACCATGCAAAATAATTCCCTTCATTTTTAAAAAATCTAATATATCCAGATATAAAATAATTACAAAAATCCTAGGCATAAAATTTGTAGATAGAGTTGAATTATGAGAAATTGTATTATGAATTAATGAAGATAGTATCAAATCTCAAATTCATTGGAAAAACTAGTTTGATCTATGGAGGAGTAGCATTTGGATTTTCTTTGCTAGGTTTGATTTTACCTGATGCATTTCTTGTAGGAAATCCACTTGAAGTTAGTGGAGTATCACCTGAGCACATTATAGGACATATCATGTGGGGGATTGTAGCAGGCATTGCAAGCTTTAGTTTCAGATATGCTATCATTTCAGGATTATTTCCAATAATTTTAGATTTTGATCATTTGATACAATTTTTAGGAGTTGAAATGATTCCAAGGATGGCTCATTCAGTAACATTTGGGATTATCATAATAGTAGTAACGATTATTCTATTTGGTAAAAAGGATTTAAGATTAATTGGCATATCAATTGCTGCAATTTTTTCTCACATGTCATTTGATATATTTTTAGGAGGTGTAACTGAGTTTCCAATATTTGTTCCATTTGTACAACAAAATTTTACTTTTAGTGAAATGGACTGGATAATATTTGAATTTTTATCTATTGGAATCATTTTTGTTTCATCAATTATTTATTTTAGAAAACAAAAAATTAAAGTTGTCAAATAGAATTTAATTCGTTAACAAATAATTCAATACTTTGTTCAATTTTTTGTGGTCGTTCATTGAGACTTTTAGTAGCAAGTGAAACATCTAGGGAGGAATCTTTTGGTCTTTGTGCTTTCCAATTCATATTATCAATTTTTGTAGGAATTAAGAGATTTTTGTTAAGATGAAATTTTCCTGCAATCATCTCTGCCAAAGCATATCTAGATATTCTTGTTGCACCAGAGACATGAATTATTCCATTTATTTGTCTAGTTGCAATTTCAATTAACATTTTAGATAAATTTGGGACATATGTGGGAGATGTAAATTGATCTATTAATACTGAAATTTCTTTTTTCATCTCCAAATTTTCTTTTACCCATAATGGAAAACTTTTCTTTGTAGGATGAATTCCAAATGGAGTACTTGTTCTTGCAATACACCAGCTTGATGTCAATTTTTTTAATGCAAGTTCACCTTCTAGTTTTGATTTACCATAAAATCCCAAAGGATTGGATGAATCATATTCTTTTTTCATTCCATTAATTCCATTAAAGATATAATCAGTTGAGACATAAAGAAAAAAGATATTTTGTTTTGCTGCTTGCTTTGCAAGAGTTTCAGTGGCTTTTGTGTTAATTAAAGTTGCCAGTTCTTTCTCTGTTTCACACAAATCAACACCAGTCATTGCAGCCAGATGAATTATTCTATCAGGTTTTATTTCTTGTAAAGTTTGTATGATTTGATGTTCATCTGAAAGATCAAGCAATATTGAAATCCCTTGAAGAGGTTTTGTATTATGATAACAAGAATAAACTGTATGATTTTGTTGTACCAGATCTGTTACTATTTGTGAACCTATCAGTCCAGCAGAACCAGTGACTAGAAATTTCATTTTAAGTTAATAGTCCAAGGTTGAGGATGTAATGTGTCATCATCAATTAATGGTTCCCACCAGGATTGATTTTTCAAATACCAAGTTACAATTTGTTTTAATGCATCATCAAAATTATACTGAGGTCGCCATCCGGTTTGATTTTCAATTTTTGTGCAATCAATGGAGTACCTCTTATCATGTCCAGGCCTATCCCCAACATATTCTATCATGGAATGAGGTTTTTCCAAAATATCAAGTATTTTTTCTACAATAGTTTTGTTTGTGATTTCCTCATATGCTGTAATGTTATACACTTGACCTGCTTTTCCTTTTGAAATTAGAGATTCTATGGCATTTACATGATCATTTACAAAAATCCAGCTTCGAATTTGTGTTCCATCACCATACAAGGGGACTTTGAGATTTTTGATGCTACGAATTATTGTCTTTGGGATTAGTTTTTCAGGGAATTGAAATGGACCAAAATTATTAGTGCATCTTGTAATGATGCAGTTAATTCCATAGGTTCTGTGATATGATGCTACCAAATTGTCAGCAGCAGCTTTTGTTGCAGCATATGGATTGCTTGGATTAATTTGGGATTCCTCATCAAAAGAGTCTTGTCCATATGCATCTCCATAAATCTCATCAGTGGAGACATGAATGAATTTTTTGTCATATTTTCTTACTGCCTCTAAAATTGAATATGTTCCCATGATGTTTGTTTCAAGGAAGGGTTTTGGATTTGAAATACTTCTATCAACATGTGATTCTGCTGCAAAATTTACAATTACATCTACGTCTTTAACTATTCCATCAATGATAGACTCGTTAGTAATATTCTCTTTGATAAATGAGTAATTTGGATTATTTTCTATATTTTTTAGATTTTGTAAGTTGGATCCAATTGTTAAGATATCCAAATTTGTGAGTTTTGAATCAGAGTTATTTTTTAAATGATTTCGGATAAATTCACTTCCAATAAAACCAGCACCACCACAAACTAAAACATTCATGTTTAGAATTTTTAAATTTCTTATTTATCTCTAGTGTAAATAAAATCAATATCAGTATCTTGTAATAGAGGTAATGCTGAATCTTTTTTGTGTAAAATAGGTGTATCAATTGGCCATTGTACATTAATTTGAGGATCATTCCAAATAATTCCTTGCTCATTTTCTGGAGAATATTCATTGTTAACTTTGTAAAATACATCTGCTTCTTTACTTAGTACACAAAAACCATGTGCAAATCCTTCTGGAATGTAAAGGGATTTATGATTTTCATCTGAAAGAATTTCGCCCACCCATTGTCCATATGTGGGGGAATTTTTTCTAATGTCTACTGCAACATCAAAAATCTCTCCTCTTAATGCAGTAACAAATTTTGCTTGTGCTTTTGGATTTTTCTGATAATGTAATCCTCGTAAAACACCATGCAATGAATGAGAAAAATTATCTTGTACAAATTTTGTATTTATCCCACCAGAAACAAATGAAGATGTTTTAAAATTTTCTAGAAAAAAACCTCTATGATCAGAAAAAGATTGTTTTTCTACAAGAATAACTTCAGGAATATTTAATTTTTTAAAAGTAAACGTCACAAATAATCTATTTAGAAATATGATAAATATGTTTTATTTTTAATAATACTCAAAAAGAGTCATTTTAGAGAATCAAGAATTAATTTTGTAAGCTACGCATATAATTTTTATAAGAATCTAATACTTCAGCAGGTTTACCAATAGTATCAATGAAGCCTTCTTTCAAAAACATAGCTCTATCACATAATTGTTCAATATCACCAGGACTATGACTAACTAAAACAATAGATTTTCCACGTTTTTTAAAATCCAACATTACATCAAGACATTTTTTTTGGAAATTTAGATCACCAACAGCAATTACCTCATCAAGTAATAGAACAGCTGGATCAACTTGTACTGCAGTTGCAAAAGCAAGTCTCATTTGCATTCCAGATGAAAAATTTTTTAATTTTGTATCAGCAAATTTTTCCAATTCTGCAAATTGTATTATATCATCTACTCGTTCTGCAATTTGCTTTTTACTAATTCCTAATAAAATACTGCTTTGGTAAATATTTGTAATTGCAGTTAAATCAGGATGAAATCCCAACCCCAATGCAAGAACTGGAACTACAGTGCCGATAGTTTCTACAGATCCACTATCTGGTTGATAAATGTGAGATAATATTCGTAACAAAGTAGTTTTTCCACTACCATTACGCCCAACAATACCAAATGATTCACCTTTTTTTACATTAAATGATACATCATCTAATACTTGTAATGTTTCATAGTGAGGTTTTCGATTAACACTTCCAGTTATAGATTCATAGAGAGTGGTACGCTTTTCATGATACAATCGGAATTTTTTTGAAACATTTTTTACACTAATTGAATTTTCTGACATTTACAATTCCTCAACAATTCTTGCCTGATATTTTCTAAAAATTAAATATCCGATTCCCAAAATAGCAAAAATAGAACCAACAGAATAAAGAACAGAATTCAAAGAAGGTAAAGTTCCATACAATGTAACGTGATGAACCATTTCTACAATCTGAACTACAGGACTTAGTTGTAAAATATTTTGTATTTCTTCAGGTAACATTTTAAATTGATAAAAAATAGGAGTCAAAAAGAATCCAGCATGTAATACTATTCCCCAAATAAATTCAATATCTCTAAATTTTACATTAAGAACAGATAGTCCTAAAGCAATTCCCAATACCAATACAAAAGCTAGCACATAGATGGGAATTAAGTAAAGTATTGTAAGTGATGGAGTAAATTGAAAATAAACCATAAAAGCCCCCAACACAGCTAATTCTACGATTAACATTATGGAAGCAGTAAAAGTTGAACTAATTGCAGGAATAGATCTTGGAAAATAAATTTGAGTGATTAAAGAACTACGATTAGAAAGACTAGATAATGCAATAGTTGTTCCATTTTTAAAAAAATTATAGGTAATAATTCCTGAAAGCAAGTATATTGGAAAATTTTCAATTTCAAATTTGAACATTGAAGAAAAAACAAAGAATAACACTGCTAACATAAGTAACGGTTCAAGTATACTCCACAAAACTCCAAGTACAGAATTTTTGTAACGAATTTTTAAATCAGTAATTGCAAAATTAAATAATATACCCTTAGTTTTCCACATCTCCTCACGAATACTAGTCATGTTTTCAAAGAATATGCCTAGGATATATTATGTACTGCATATTTAATGCAATTTTTCAATAGTGTAATTCCATCCAAGATTAAAATTATAAAATGGATCACCATGTTTTAGATAAGACCATTTTTTTATAAAATGTAAGTGATTTTCTATTGCAAAAAAAGATTCAGAGTTTTTTTTAATTGTAGTAGAGCCTTCATGAAGTAATCTTGCATATGGAGTATAAACAACATGAAATCCTGCTTTCAATGTTTTCAAACATAGATCAGCATCCCCATAAAATAAATCAAAATCATCATCATATCCATTGATTTTTTCAAAAATAGTATTTTTTATTAATAAGCAGGCACCAGTTACTGCAGAAAAATTTCTAATCATATTATGCATATTAAAAAATCCGGTATCTTTTTCTAAAATATTTTCAAATACATGAAATCCTGAACCTGATTTTAAAAATACGGCACCTGCATGTTGAATAGTACCATTTGAATGAAGTAATTTTGCACCTACTATACCGACATCGTTTTGCTGACAAATGCTAACCATTTCAGTTAACCAATCAGGATCAAGTGCCTTTGTATCATCATTTAAACATAAAATATAATCTCCGTGTGATTTTGTATATCCCAAATTATTCATTTTAGAAAAATTAAAAGGTTCAGCATAAGAAATAATTTTACAATCTAGAGAGTCATAATACTCCAAAGTCTCTTTGTCATCAGAATTATTATCAATTATAATAATTTCAAAATTCTCATAATTTGTATTATTTTTGAGACTGTCAATGCATCGTTTTAAAATGGATTTGTTATTTTTTGTTGGAATTAATATGCTGACTTTAGGTTCATGTTCTAATAAATAATTAACACGATATGAATTTGAATTATCATAGTATTTTATTTTTGCATTTAATCCTTGACGTGTAATATGATTTTCAAGAATTTTAGATTGATCCATTTTTTGTGTTTTAGATGTGGAAAAACTAGGAATGGAAATATGAGTAAATTTATCAGTATTTTCAGCACAATGAAGAATCAAATCATAATGAAAATTCTTTTCAGAAAGTGAAAAATCATTTAGTTTTACTAAAAGTTCTTTATTAATGACAAAACAATTTCCTATGTAATTGTAGCTTCGTAAAAGATATGCATTCCAATCAGGTTTAAAAAATGGATTAAATCTTTTTTTGTTTTTATCAAGAAAATCTTCATCAAAATAATATACATCAGTAACAGGATTATTTTGATTAATATGATGAACTATATTAAAAAGAAAATCAGATTGTAATTTAGAATCATCATTTAGAAATACAAAAAAATCATATTCTGAAATAGATGTAATATCATTAATCTTTGGATTATCCACTACTAATTTTTGAAAATTTATAAGATTATTTTGAGAAATGAATGAATCAATATAATTTTCTTGAGAAGAAATTAAAACAAATTCAAAATTTTTATAAATTTGTTCATCTAAGAATTTTTTAATAGAAGGCATATTTCGGTCTACAAATAATATTAATGAAAACGAAGGTTGTATAGAAAAATCTTGAATTTTTAAAGAATCACGTTCAATATTATTTTGAAGGGTTTTTAAAAAATCATCATATTCAACAATAAATTCATTTTTAATTTCAATTGAAGTGTTATCCGGTGAAAACAATGCAGTTTTTTGTAATAATAATTCTCTAAATGCTATTCGTAAAAAATAACTTAATCCATATTCACTAATTAATTCAGATGAAATATGAAATAATTTTTTAATTTTATCAAATCTAGAAGTATTTGGATTAATTTGACTCATTTTTTATTCTCCTTATTTTTAGATATCAACCAATCTTTGAAAGGATAAAGAAAATCTTTGCATTGAGGTATCAACAAACCAGATTCAACTGCCCATGAAATAATTTTTGAATAATCAAAATTTAGCAAAGATTGGATCAAAATATCCTTTTTATCAGTTGCAAATAATTCAACTAAAGTTGTAAGAGTTCTATAAGCTGCAATTTCATAATTTTCATTAAAATTCCAATTTTGATTAGTTTTAATGGTTTTTGAATATAGAGAAAAGATTTCTGTAGCATGTCTTTCCCAGGAATATTTTTTAGATAACAAAATTGCCTTTTTTGAAAGTGAATCCAACAGATTATTTTGATTAATTTGAATCATTTTCATTGCAATATCATCAATATTGTGAGAATCCACTAACAATCCAGAATCTCCTACAACTTCAGGAGGAGCATGGTTATTCATAGTGATTGAGGGTATTCCACAAACCATTGCTTCAGCTAATGGCATTCCAAATCCCTCATGAATAGATGGTAAAACAATGGCATCTGATCCCTGCAT
>Ga0233430_1004843_pt1 | contig 12145 bp, 13 predicted proteins | sample SI_118_April2016_2_FD_179883 | JGI IMG/M metagenome (GOLD analysis project Ga0233430, IMG submission 179883) | Seawater microbial communities from Saanich Inlet, British Columbia, Canada - SI_118_April2016_150_MG | ecosystem: Environmental > Aquatic > Marine > Inlet | place: Canada: British... | reverse complement strand
AACTTCCGTTTCAGAACATTCTTCATTAGAACATTTCCAAATTGGAACTGGTGTTCCCCAATATCTCTGTCTAGTAATAGAATTATCTTTTAAGTTAGCAGTCCAAGAATCAAATGCCTGCGTTTTAGGTTGCCAATTAACTTTAGCATTGGCTTTGACTATAGTTTCTCTTAAATCTTCAATCTTAAAGAACCATTGTTTTGTAGTTTTGAAAATAACTGGCTTGTGACATCTCCAACATGTTGGATAATCGTGTTCAACTTTTGTAGTTGCAATTAAGAATCCATCTTTCTTCATTGCTTCAATAAATTTAAGATCATCTACCTTAGCTGTTAACCCAGAAAAACGCTTTCCAATTTCTTTAGGAAATATTCCTTTCTCACTTAAATTATTAAATGCAGGTAATCCATTCTCCTTCCCAACTTCCTGATCTTCTGGACCACAACCAGGAGCACAGTGTACTAATCCAGAACCTGCAGTAAAGTCTACATGCTGATCAGATAATAGTACAGTAAACGCTTTAGGGTGTTTCTCTTCAATTTCTTTTAATGTAGAAATCTCATTAATCCAAGGATGTTCATACTTCATTCCCTCTAAGTCTTTTCCTTTAAATTCATCAGTAATTGTTAACGCTTTTCCTACAACTGATTGTACTAATGGACCAACTAACCCTTTTCCAATAATCCAAGTTTCTTCACCGTCGGAGGCGGTGCCGGAAATCTTTGATTTCCCAGCATCAACATCTGCTTTAACATAATCTAATTCTGGGTTAACCATAATTGCCAAGTTAAAAGGAATTGTCCAAGGAGTAGTTGTCCAAATAACTAAATATTCATTTTTCTTGCCTTTAACTTTAAATTTTAAGAAAATAGAATCTTCATTTAATAATTTATATTCACATTCATGCTTTGCTAGGGCAGTTTCACAATTACCACACCAAGTCATAGATTTATCACCTAAGTAAAGACGGTCTTTTTCCCAAGCTTTCTTAACTAACCACCACTCTCCCTCAATGTAATCATTATTACAAGCCATGTAAGGATCTTTAAAATCTATTGTAGAACCAATTCTTGCAAAGTCAATGTCCATCTTTGCAGCCATTTCATAAGCAAAATCTTTACATTCTTTGATAAATTTGTCCAAACCAAACTTTTCAATTTCTTCTTTTGTTTTCAAGCCATGTTTAGCCATAACTTTATGGGCAGTTGGCAAGCCATGAACATCATAACCATTACGATCCCAAACATTAAACCCTTGGCTTCTTTTATAACGCAAAGCCATATCTTTAAGAGAATAATTCCACGCATGACCTAAGTGAATTTTTCCAGAAGTGTAAGGTGGACCTTGCAAAAAGCTCCATTTCTTACCTTTTTCATTCTTTTTCTTTAGTTTTTCAACTATTTTTTGATTATTCCAAAATTCTAAAATGCTAGGTTCTAATTCTTGAGGATTATATATAGGATATTTCATATTTGAGAAAGAGTGGAGGTTTATTTAAAAATATATTGCTTTAAAATAAGATTAATAGTAGCCCTCTTCTGTTTTAGAATCATTTATAAAATATCCGCCACAACAAGATATCATTATGAAAAAGAATTATGCTTCAAATATATGGAAATATTATTTATTCATATTCTTTGGAAGAATTGAGTTAACTGTATCCATTTTTGTATTGTTTTTTCTAGCAAATAATCTTAATATGACTCAAGTAATGATCCTAGAAACAATATTTACAGTAGCAATATTTCTTCTTGAAATTCCAAGCGGTGCTTTTGCAGATAAAGTTGGTCGAAAAACATCATTAGTTCTTTCAAATCTCTCATTATGCATATCATTTGTAATATTTGGACTTGGAAATAGCTTTTTTATATTTATGATTGCCCAAATTTTTGGTGCATTATTTTGGGCTTTAAAATCAGGAGCAGATTCTGCTTTTATCTATGATTCTTTAAAAGAAATAAAGAGAGAAAAAGAATATGCAAAAATATTTGGGATTGGAAGTTCTATTTGGATGTTTATTTTAGCAGGACTTAGTATAATTAGTACTTCACTATCTGCATATTTAGGATATAGAATCTTGTTTTTCATATCAGCGGGATTCTTTTTCGTTGGTTTCTTGATTGCATTAACATTTAGAGAACCACCAATTCATAAACATCTGCAAGAGCCAAATTATTTTCAACATATTAAAAAAGCAATTCAATTTACATACACCCATAAAATTGTTAGAAATCTGATCATTTACTATGGGTTATTTGCAGCATTAGGTCATCTTACTTATTTCTTAATACAACCATATTATGATTTTACAAGTCTTCCAATAAATATCTTAGGTATAGCTATGACTTGTTATTTTCTTTTCGCAGGTCTTGGGAATATCTTCGCACCAAATATCATTAAAATATTTACTGAAAGAAAATTACTATTCTCACTCTTATTTCTGGGCAGTATTTCTTTTATTGCAATATACTTATTTCCTCCACTGATTGCCATAATCTTTATTTCTTTAATGTCTTTCCTATGTGGAATAAGAGATATTTTTATTGAGAAAGCAATTCACCAACATACAGATTCACATCATAGAGCAACAGTAATTTCAGTTCAAAGCATATCAAAAAGTTTAATGTATGCAATATTTGCTCCTTTGATTGGTTTATTTACAGATATATATTCACCTGCCGCTGCTTTTCTGATGATGGGTATTGGAATGTTTATCTTTCTAATCTATATTATATTCTTATTTAAATTTCATAAGAAATCCCCCACTCTTTGAAGTTAAAAAATAATTGAAGTACATAATCTTTTTAAATATTAAAAAATAAAAAAGAAAGAATTATAATTCCACCATTACAAATTAGTCTCTGAACCGATAATCTTCTTTTCCTGCTTCTTCAACCAACTTTCCCCTGAAAGTATACAAAGCTCCAATCATTTCTTGCCTAAGAGCTAACTTTGTTTCCAATTCGTGTTTCACTTGCTGCGAATCTTCTTGAAGTATTGGATCATCTTCTTCAGCAAGTATTTGGGCTGTAATATAAGGACTGATCTCAACTTCAAGCCCAGTTCCGCCTACTTTCACTACTTCCAAAACTTCAAATTGTTCTAATTTTCTTTGATATCCTGATACTTCTCTTTCTGTCTGGGCAATTGTAAGTTCAGCTGCACCAATGTAAGCTCTGTGTATAAGCTCATCATCTACTTCAGTACGATATCTTAGCTCATCTAAAGTCTCAATAATATCTGGAGAATGTCCTGTTGCAACAGCACACATTGTGCTACTTAAACCAGGACGATCTTCTCGATAATAGTCAGCTAAAGCTAATGTTGAGACATGTGTTCTCAAAAGCATTGAAAGTTCCCCTTCATCTAATCCGGTTTCGTGAACTAACCCTAATAGTTCTGTTAAAGATTGTTGATGTGTTTTGTCAATCATTTTCTTTGGTCATCCATCTCTTGAAATGCAACACTTACACTTTTAGCTCCGTATCGCCCAACCATGATTACTCCAAGTGCTGCACAAACATCGCCACACATGCCTTGAAAGTGTTCTGGACCTTTTTCAACAAATCCCATCATGTGCTGCGCAGTAAATTTGATTCTTTCTTCCATCGTAAGGTCCTCAAGCACAGTCTCACGATCAAATTGGCCAGCATACCCCACCCTTAGTCTTTTTTCAGGCCCAAGAACAAGCTTTATGTCTTGATCCCTTACTGACTCTCCATCTGTAAGTCTCAAATAAGCAGCCAAAGTTTTGGCACTATCATAACATCCCCAACAGACATCAGAGGAATCGGGTACACCAACGTATAGTGTTTGGTCCTCTCGTAACATATATACATCATGTTCTGATCTTTCTTGCCTTTCATCAAAAGTCCAAGCACTACCTTCTTGTTCCAATCGAGGAACTCTAAACCCTTCAGTTTTCAATCTTTCTTTTAATTCTCTCACTGGCACAATTGCTTCTCTTTGGCGGCTCCGCCTTTCCATGCGATCATCGATTGTTTCTTTCATTTTTTATTTCCTCCTAATGATATATTGGACTTTGTCCTGATTTTAAATGAGAATACGCCTCAGTTGCTGAACAACCAATGTATTGAGCAAACCATGGTGCCAACATTCTTCTTGCGTGAGTTGATGTTGCAATTGGACATGATCTCATCTCTGGAGCTTCTGCTACTAACCGATGTTTGGTTCCCGGCCTAATCTCAATGCCCTTAACTCCTTTCATTGTTTTTACAATAGTTGAAAGCTTGATTCCATCTATTGTTTTTCTTCCTGCCATTTTTCATCTCCTCCTTTTTTATTTAGCAGAAAGGAATACTGCTTTTTTGTTATACTTCAGTAGTAACAGGAAAAGATATAAACATTGCCTACCCCCTCGTGGGCACCAGTAGAAAGATTTAAATAGAAGAAACCCCAAATGAGGGAATATGTATGAAGAATTACTTACTGAAATTGGCTTAACAAAATCAGAAATAGCTGTTTACTTTGCTTTGCTAGAAATCGGCTCTTCAACAACAGGACCAATAATCAAAAAAGCAGGAATTGCTTCTGGAAAAGCATATTTAATTCTTGACAAGCTAATCTTAAAGGGATTAGTTACTCATGTTATTAAAGCCGGAACAAAAAACTATCATGCCAAAGACCCAGAACAATTGCTTAACTACCTCCAAGAAAAAGAAAAAAACCTTAAAGAAAAAGAAGAGAGACTAAAAGAGATAATTCCAACCTTAAAAGCACAGTATGAAGAGAAGAAATACAAACCAATAGCTGAAGTTTATGAAGGGATAAAAGGCTTTAAAACATTCTACGATTGGACTTTAAAAGAACTAAAAAAAGGAGACACAATTAAAATTATGGGGGTTCCAAAAAAGGCCAATGAAAAATTTGAAGGTTATTTAATGGAATGGAACAAAAAAAGAATTGCTAAAGGTGTTAAGATGAAAATTCTTTACAATCATGACTGTAAAGAATTTGGAATTAAAAGAGAAAAAATGAAATTAACAGAAGTACGATACATGAAACAGATTTTAGAAACACCAGCCTGGATTGATGTATTCAAAGATTATGTGGTAACGATAAATGTTCATGGCAATCCTGTCTGTTTTTTAATTAAAAACAAAGAATCTGCAAGTTCATATGACAAATATTTTGACATTTTATGGAAAGAAAGTAATAAATAAAAGAATTTATTCAAATTCCAAATTATCTAACTCATCCAAACCAAAGTCTTCTTCAAAATCTTGTTCAAGTTGATCAATTTCATCTAAAGCAGTATCTACTTCAATCTCTTCACTACTTTGTTCAATTCCTTGCTCTTCAACTTGTGCAGGCTCGACTGTTTCTTCTGGAACTTGACAACTTATTAAGAGTGCCAAACAAGCGATTGCTAAAGCAATGATAATTATCTTTTTCATATTATATTACCTCTGATTAAAAAAAAGAAAGAAAAAAGAACTTAAAAATGTTCCTTACTCTTCTCAAGTAGTTTATTCTTCAGATTCTTCTCCAGTTTCATCTTCTACTTCATCTTCAGTTTCTACTTCTTCTTCGTCCTCGTCCTCAACTTCTTCCTCTTCTTCAGATTCTACTTCTTCCGATTTAAATTCTTGGTAAATCTCTCTAAATTCAGCTGTGAATTCACGAAGAACTTCTTTCGTAATCTTCATCTGCTCACGAACATCTTCTTGCTCAGCTTTAGCTTCTTCTAATCCTTCAGGACTGGATTTTGCCTTTTTCCAAGCTTCTGTTGCTTCTTCTTGCTCAACATTTAATTCAGCAACTTCTTCTCTAAATCGATCCATTATCTCTTTAAGAGATTCTAAATCTTCTGCAGATGCTCCTTTCTCTTCCAAAGCAGAATATCTCATTTCCATTGCATTATAATATTCATCATGCTTACCAACAACATTACTTAGCCTATGGTTAATCATTTGAGTAATTACCCACTTCTGTTCTTTCTTAATGTCATTCCACTGATCTTTAAGATTCTTAATTGCTTCTCTTAATTCTTCAGCAGTAGCATCTTCAGACATCTCTTTAATTCTATCAATCAAAACCTTTAGTTCTTCTTCTTTCTCAGCCAAACTTGCTAAAGCTTCTTCTTTCTCATCATCACTCATAGTTTTAGAATCTTCAATTCGAGACTTTAACTTGTCTAATGATCTTAGAATAACATCTCCGGTTTTTCCCAAATGATTCTTAACTCCAAGCTTTAAATCTTTTTTACCTTTCTTACATTCATCATCTTCTTTACAAGCTTTTACTCTTTCTCTAATTTCCAAAAGATTTCCTTTATGTTCTTGGTACTTCTCTTTTGCCGCTTTATAGTTTTCTTTAGCTGCCCTGTATTTATCTTTAGCAGCGTCTAACCTATCTTTAGTAGCTTCTAACTTGCCTTTAGCAGCTTTCATCATGCTTTTATCATCCACATCACCTTGTTCTGCCAAAGCCATTGGGACAACACTAAGAATGAATATTGCTAAAACCAATATTCCAAACAATTTTTTTACCATTTTAATTCCTCCTTCATAAGGAAGCTCAGAAAGGTTTTCATTTCTCATGCCTCCATTAATCTTCATGAGATTTCAGGGGAAGAACTACTTTATAAAGAAACTTTTTTTAGTACCATTGTTCTCTTACAAAGAAGCCTATTCCTCACCCTAAATACTTTACAAAGCTTTATTTGATCCCAAAATACTTGATAAGCAAAATAAAACTGATACGCATAATTTGATTCCATTACCTTTTTATACCTTAAAAGAATAATTCAACTATGAGAAAGCTATTTATCTTTTTAATAACAATACTATTACTAACTTCCTTAGCTTCAGCAGCCACTCTTAAAGGAACGATTTACGATGCTAGTTTAGAAGTTGCAACAGATTCATTAATAGAAATTAATACAAATCCTGCTCAAAAATTCTTAGCTAAGGATGGAAGTTATTCTTTTGAAGTTCCTCAAGGAGAATATATTATTAAAGTTACAAAAGGATTATTTTCAACATCGGAACAATTAACAGTTAGTAATGAAGGAGAATTTGTTTACGATTTATTTTTGTTAGAAGACTTTACTGAAGAAGATGACCTTTGGCAAGATACAAATTTACAGTTGTTTACTGAAGTTGAAGAAGAAACTAAACAAGGTTATGAATGGTGGAGATATTTCATTGCAGGAGTTCTAATATTATATTTGTTAGGTAGATTATTCAAAATGAGAAAAAAGTACGGCCGGTTAAAAGTCTTTAGAAAGAATTTTGTTAAAGAGAAGAAAAAGACGGTAGAAGAACATAAAGAAGAAATTGCTTCAGAACCGGGATACTTAGACAGAGTGGTTGAAATTATTAAGAAACAAGATGGCAGAATTTCTCAAAAACAACTAAGAAAAGAGATGTTAGACCTGTCTGAAGCTAAAATTAGTTTAATTCTAACAGAATTAGAACATAAAGGCCAGATTGAGAAAGTCAAGAAAGGCCGTGGCAATGTTATAATCTTGAAGTAAAGTTTTTATATTTCTTTCTAAATAATTAATTATTATGACTATATATCAGAAAGCCGATGAAAAAGATAAACCAAAAATACCATTAAGAGAATCATTAGACCAGTATTTCCATGAAATCAGTGAACCAAAATTATTAAGCGGAGCAGAAGAAATTGAATTTGCTCAAATGATAGAAGGTTGTTACCGCAATTTAGTTGATATAATATGTGATTACAACATCAGAGAAAAAGCGTGGGGTTTTTCACTTTTATTAGAAGAATTAAAAAGAACTTATGAACCAGAAAGCCAAAACATTAAAAAGGAATCTGAACCTTCAGAAACCAACGAAGCTTATGTGGTAATTTCTCGATTAGAGGACATAATAGTTAGAAGCAATGCAGGAAGAGAAGAAAAGAAGAAAGAATCAGTAAAGGCAAAAGAATGGCTTTTTGAGTTGTTATATTGGTCTGGTTATAATCCAGATCCAGAAGAAGAGGAAGGAGAAATTTCTGGGGAAAAAACCACTATTGAAATGTATAGGGGAATTATTTTTAGTACTATTGAGAATATTAAAGGAGAATTAGAAACTGCTTTCAATCATTATGATAGAATGGTCTCAAAAGCAAGAAATGGTGTTGAAGAAGCATTATATCTAGAAAAAAGAACTATTACAGCAAAAGTAATTAATGAAATTAGAAAGAACAGTAAATTAATTTCAGAACATAAAGATGAATTAGCTGAAAGAAATTTAAGATTAGTTGTTAATAGAGCTAAATATTATCAAAAGCGAGGATTAAGTTTGAAAGATTTAGTTTCAGCAGGAAATACTGGCCTAATGAAAGCAGTTGAAAAATTTGATTATCGAAGAGGACACAAATTCTCCACTTATGCAACCTGGCAAATAAGAAACACCATAGGAAAAGCAATTAGTGATTATGGAAAAATAATTAGATTGCCAACAAACGTTTTAGATGACTTGAATAAATGGTTCGAAACCGAAACAGAATTATTTATGAAATTACAAAGAAGTCCAACAGATAGAGAAATTGCAGAAATAGCAATAAAGAAGTTGTCAAAAAGAAGGCAAAAATATGAAACCTCCGAAGGCCTTACAAAAAAGATTAGGAGCACATGGAGAGTAACTGGAGAACCGATTGCTTTAGATAGAGAAGTTGAAACTGATAACTCAACTACTTTAAAAGAATTGATAGCAGATCCGCAAAGTCCCGATCCAGAAGAATGTAGTCAATATTTCCAGTTAGTGTCAGAGATAAACTTAACTCTTTCGCAATTAACAGAAACAGAAGAAAAAGTTATAATGATGAGATTTGGAATTGGCGAATATGAAGATCATACATTAGAAGAAGTAGGACAAAGATTTAATTTAACCAGAGAAAGAATTAGGCAGATTGAAGCAAAAGCTTTAAAGAGACTAAGACACCCAAATAGAAGTAAAAAATTAAAGACATTCTGGTAATGATAAAGCAAAGCTTTAAATAAAAAACAAGCAATTTCTAGTTAAAAGTTAATGGGGAGAGCTAGGCTGGCGCGCTAGTCCTGCGTTGTTACCGTGAACGGACTTTACACGGAGCTGAAACCCGTTTGAAGGGCTGATATTGTTTTGTTGGTCTCAATTGCCTTTGCTGACGGCTTGTCCTTTGGGATGGGCTTACTGGGAATCTGGTCAGATTCGGAAGAAAGCAGCCATAACCTTTGAGTTTCATGTTCAGAGGGTTGCAAGTCTGAGAAGCTTTTGGGATTAAACCAACGAGGTTTTATTGGTTCGACTTGCGGGTGTGCCCCTAAAAACTTTTATTTTCTCTTTATTTAGAGAATTAGTATTATTAGAATAAAGTTATTTAAAAAATTCACATAAAGCTTTCTAAACTTAAATTAACAACATTTTCTTTTGCTTGCATTTCTTTAAATTCTTGAGAAATTTTAACAAACAACTGTTCATTACAAAACGTTCGAGAAAGAGGAATTCCTTTTCTTGCCAATGAAGATATGCATTCAGGAACAATAGAATTTGGAACTTCTGCCCTATGAGCAATTTCATTAAATGCTAAAGATGTTTCTTCAGTATAAAGAACTAAGAAGACTTTTTTCTCAACATTATTTAAAGATTGAATTTCAAGTTTAGGCAAAGGAGTGCCTTGATTAAGTTGCATCTGATCTAACCGAGAAGTTAACTTTTCAATCTTAACATCCATCTCTTGTAAGAAGTCAAATAAGGATTGTATTTCAGAAGTATTTTCATTTATAGCAGACAGATGCTCTTCTAAAGCTTGTCTAACATTATGAAATTCCCCGCGAATGTTACGTACTATATTGCCCATTTTATCGACTATTAACTACCCCATAAGAAAGAAACACTGACATGTTTCTTGGCTACCACCCCAATGTTAATTATCATTTTTTTCTCATTTATATAGGTTTCGATAGTGCAACATCACTAACCAATAGTTAGAAAATATATTTAAAGAGTTCAGGATTCTATACTACCCAAAACCTCAGATTCTAGTAACAAAATCTAAGATTAAAAGAGCAAAAGTATTAAGAACTTTCTAGTTATTTTATAACACATGAGCATAAGATCAAAGAAAGACTTGGAAGTACAATTGTCTAAATTGAAGAACTTTGAAACTCCTTCTTTAGAATTGGAACAATATGCAACCCCTGATTCAATTGCTGCTGATTGGGTCTGGCAAATGGCTTTAAACGGAGAAGTTGCAGGTAAGATTATTCTAGATGCAGCTTGTGGTCCAGGAATCCTAGGAATTGCATTATTATTAATGGGAGCAAGAAAAGTTTACTTTGTTGATAAAGATGAAAGTGCAATGAAATTATGTATTGATAATTATGAAACTGTTAAGAAAGAATATGAAATTGGCGAAGCAGAGTTTATTATTGAGGACATTTCTTTATTTGATCAAGAAGTTGATATCGTTGTACAAAATCCCCCGTTTGGAACTAAAACAGAACATGCAGACAAACGATTCTTAGAAAAAGCATTTGAATTAGCACCTTTAGTATATTCCATGCATAAGTTTTCTACAAAATCTTTCTTAGAAGCAATTTCTAAAGACCATAACTTCAATATAACTAGAATCTACAGGCATGACTTTGCTATTAAAGCACAGTTTAAACATCACAAAAAGCCAGTTAAAACAATAGACGTTGGACTTTGGAGATTAGAAAAAAACTAATCTTTTAACAACAAGCCAATCTCTTCAATCAACTTAACAGATTTATCAATTGCTTCTTTAGCAACTTCAAAATCCATTCTCTTTCCATAATAGGTGAGTGAATTTCTTTTAAATCTTAAATCATCAAAAATTATGTAAAAATCTTCTCTTTTAAGATTGTCTCTAAGATAATACCCAATACAAATATGATTGGATATGTTAAAACCTTCTTTAAAAGCTAATCCTTGTAAGAGTTCAAGTAGAGAAGTGTAATAATCTTCAAAAACATAATTGCAATTTTTTTTGTTTATCTCTGTGATTAAACTTATTCTTTCTTTTGCTGTTTCAATAAGAGATCTTGATCTATTAAGATCGGGAGTAACTTGTCTTGCTGAATTCTTAATTATACAATCATGCCAATCTGCTTCTTTCATTTAAACACCTCAACAAAATTATTTAAGGTTGTTCCATTAATTATGTTATTTGCTAAATGTGGATTTGTTATGCCTTTTATTTTTTTATGTTTAAAAACTTGTATTTTTCTGTTTAAAAGCTTTTCAAACTTATCAAGTTTAGGAATCTTTAAGTTTGTTTCTATGTATAAATCTATATCACTTGTTTCTATATCTTCTCCTTTTTCAAAAGATCCAAAAAGTATTATGGGGGGATTACTCAATTCTTTTTTTAAGTGTTCAATAATTCCTGAAAAATAAATTATTTTTAAGTTATGAAGTCTTTTTTCTAATAAGAAATTCTTTGAAATTCTATCTGCAGAATATAGTTTAATCCCTGCAATTTCTTGACTTTTTAATATTCCTTCTTTTTTTAACTCTTTAGAATAACGAATAGCTGAAGGTAGAGGAACTTTTACTTCTCTTTCAATCTGTCTAACCCTTAGTTTAGTAGTTGGGTTTAAGAAAAAGTATTCTTTTATTCGGTTCTTGATATTATTAGTTTTCATTTGATAACTTATATTATCAATTGATATTTAAACTTTTCGTTTTTGAAAAGTTTATGCTTAAAAATCTTTAATTTTTATTGTTTAAAGTTTTCGGAAAATGTTAAGGAGATTAGAGAAAGCTTAGAATAACCTTTATATATTAGATTTATTTACTCTTACTTATTAGAAAGAGGGGTCTAAGATAAATGAAAGAAAATTCTCAAACAAAATACTACACTTTAACAGAAGATGCAGCTTTAAAAGAACTTAAAACTTCTAAGAAAGGATTAAGCAATCATGAAGTTGAACATAGAAGACAAACTTATGGACTAAATGAACTTAAAGCTGAAAAAGGCGTTCATCCAATTAAGATATTTCTTGAACAATTCTCTAGCCCCCTTATCTGGATATTATTGTTCGCTTTAGCAGTTTCAGTTTTCCTTCACGAAATTACAGATGCAGTTGTAATTGGAGTGATAGTAATTCTTAACGCAGCATTGGGATTTGTACAAGAGTACAAAGCAGAAAGAGCAATAG
>Ga0233430_1004841_pt1 | contig 12146 bp, 12 predicted proteins | sample SI_118_April2016_2_FD_179883 | JGI IMG/M metagenome (GOLD analysis project Ga0233430, IMG submission 179883) | Seawater microbial communities from Saanich Inlet, British Columbia, Canada - SI_118_April2016_150_MG | ecosystem: Environmental > Aquatic > Marine > Inlet | place: Canada: British... | reverse complement strand
CGGCTGTCCGCCCTGGCATCCCGTGACGAGGATAAGAAAACCGCCCGGCTTCAGGAAAGCTTTCAGATGCTCGAGCAGCGCAACACGTTCGGGGACGGGGAAATAGTAGATATTATTGTAGAGCGTGACGATATCGAATTCGCTCTCGTATTTTTTCTCCCGGACATCACCACTCTCGATACGCACGCGACCCTGAAGTTGCCACCCTTTAAGATTCTTGCGTGCCATTCCCGCGACATCTTCTTGCAATTCGACGCCCAGAGCCGTGAGCCGCTGATTGTGCATTGCCGCTTCTTTGATATAGATACCTGATCCACAGCCTACTTCCAGCAAGCGGATAGGGACATCCTTGGGGAAGAGACTCTGGATCATCGCCGTCTGGAAAGGCTCAACGATGCGCGATGAACGGGCGACGACTTCACCATCCTGGTCGTCGAGTGCCCACTTTTCGCCCGATTTTAGTTTTGCAGGTGTGTGCAGGATCAGTTTGTGATGCAAGGTAGCTATTTCCTGGATAATCGCCAACAGGGCATCGTTTTCGGGGATATTGGATAAGTTTTTCGCCAAGCCGTTAAGCTGATATTGCCCATCGTCGAGACGAAGCATTTTTAAACGTGAGCCAGCCTGAAGCCAGGCGTGAAGCGCAGATTCATTCTCCGCGTTGATGCCGGTTTCATCCATTAGCTTTTTAAGGGATGCTGGTTCTGCTGCCAACAGGTCAAAAAATCCATGCTCAAATAGAGCCGCGATATAGCCGAGTTGATAAAAAGGTGTCATCAATCGGGTGATTTGCAAGAGCAAAAAGAACTGCCCTTTTTGAAGCAGGGTGAGAAAGGCTTTGAAATTCATTTTTTCTCCTATGTCGTGATTTAATAATTATATGAGTTATATTTATTATTGGCATTAAATTATATGCCTTTTGACTAGAAGTTCGCATCATCTTTATGATAGACTTTTTATACCAAAATAAAAAATGTCTCTCATATAGAAGGAGTAAAAATGTTACCTCCGAACGGCTTGAGTAATCTCCCAATGATCGATGGACAAATCGTGACGATCGAACGCTTTTTGCTAGACAAGCAACCGGAATATGCAAAAGGAGATTTAACTACCATTCTCTATGACTTGGCATTAGCAGGAAAAATCATCAGTGCTCAAACGCGGCGAGCTGGCTTGCTGGACGTACTTGGCTTGGCTGGAAAGGTGAATGTGCAGGGAGAATCGCAGCAAAAACTTGACCTTCTTGCCGACGATGTGATCATTCGTTTGAATGATCATGCAGGTACGCTGGCTGCAATGGTTACTGAAGAGCAAAAAGATTGGGTGCGAATTCCTGAAGGATACCGAAAAGGCTCTTATGTTTTAGTCTACGACCCTTTGGATGGCTCTTCAAATATTGATACGAATATCAGTATCGGGACAATTTTTGGTATCTATCGTGTTGTAGATAGACAAAATCGTGGTCGTATAGAGGATTGTTTGCAAGCCGGTAGGAAGTTGATCGCCGCTGGATATATTATTTACGGTACAAGCACTATGTTGGTCTACAGTGCGGGGAATGGTGTGCATAGTTTCACTTTAGAGCCTTCTTTGGGCGAATTTTTGCTCTCCCAAGAGGGGATGCTATTTCCTGAAACGCCTTCTTATTACAGCTTTAACCATTCAGCAGGCAGGAAGTGGTGTGATGAGATGGAACAATATGTGAACTGGTTACGAGATACTTATAAGCCCCCGATGTCTTATCGCTATATCGGTTCAATGGTTGCAGATTTTCACCGGAACTTAATCCATGGTGGCGTATTTGCTTATCCTGCAACACCTGATAAGCCGGATGGAAAAATTCGTCTTTTGTATGAAGCTGCTCCTTTAGCTTTCCTCGCAGAACAGGCTGGGGGGTATGCCTCAAACGGGAAGAGGGCACTTTTGGATATTGTCCCTACAGATATTCATGAACGTACCCCAGTATTCATTGGCAACCGCAATTTGGTTGCGAAAGCAGAAGAATTTTTGCGTGAGAGTAAATAGCCTGGGTGTTTGAAAGTTAATAACTCAAACAAGCCCCCTTCATACAGAAGGGGGCTTGAGATTTAACGTGAAAACTTTGGGCATTGAATGCTCTGAATATTTTTTCTCAAAACTTTCTAAACTCTACCGTGTTTATCCTGTATAATGAAGTAACGCTTTCTAAGCATCCGCAAGTATTGGATGCGACGCGTCCCCTGTATTTATGCAAAAGAATATTTTCTGTCCAATCCTGAGGAGGTCTCTATGTCTGATAAAAAAAACTATGAAGGCGAAGTTTATTTTCCTTCAGAAGAAGTTGTGAAGAATGCGAACGTACCAGATTACGATACCTGGTATAAACAATCCATTGATGACCCTGAGGGTTTTTGGGCAGATAGGGCGAACGAACTTGAATGGTATAAAAAGTGGGATAAAGTACTCGACGATAGCAACGCCCCTTTCTATAAGTGGTTCGTGGGTGCTAAGACGAATATCGTTCATAATGCGATTGACCGCCACTTGACCAATTCTCACCGCAACAAATTGGCGTTGATTTGGGAGGGTGAGCCAGGTGACAGACGCTCTTACTCTTACCATGCGCTCAACCGTGAAGTGAGCAAGATGGCAAATATCTTGAAGAGTATGGGGGTGGAAAAAGGCGATATTGTCACTATTTATATGCCGCGCATCCCAGAGCAGGTTTTTGCGATGCTGGCTTGTGCAAAAATTGGCGCGGCACATAGTGTGGTTTATGGCGGGTTTAGTGTGGAGGCTCTTGCTTCGCGCATTGAAGCCGCAAAAAGCCGCGTGCTGGTGACAGCCGATGGTGCCTGGCTACGCGGAAATATCATCAAGCTAAAAGATATTTCTGATGAAGCAATGGCACGGCAGGCAACAATTGAGCATTGTATCGTTGTGAAGCGCACGGAAAACGATATATATATGGAACAGGGACGCGATTATTGGTATCACGATCTTTTAGAATTACCGATTGCCAACCCAAAATGTGAAACTGAGCAGATGGATGCTGAAGACTTGCTCTTTATTCTTTATACATCTGGCACAACCGGGCAGCCTAAGGGCATTGTCCACACGCACGGTGGTTATCAGGTTTATACGAATACCACGCTCAAATCTGTTTTTGATGTGAAAGATGATGACCGCTGGTGGTGCGCCGCTGATCCAGGCTGGATTACGGGACACAGCTATATCGTCTACTCTCCGCTAATTGCAGGCGTGACATCCTTCATGTACGAAGGTGCGCCGACCCACCCCTACCCCGATAGATGGTGGAAGATGGTGGAAAGATACGGGATCACGATTTTATACACCGCACCGACCGCGATCCGCGGCTTGATGCGCTTCGGAGACGCGTGGGCGCAGAAATACGATTTATCTTCCCTCCGCTTATTGGGCAGCGTTGGCGAGCCAATCAACCCCGAAGCGTGGAAGTGGTATTACGACGTCATCGGAAATAGCAAATGCCCAATTATGGATACCTGGTGGCAGACTGAAACGGGCGGATTTGTCATCACGCCGCTGCCCATCACGCCGCTCAAACCTGGCTCTGGGACAAAACCGTTCTTCGGTCACGAAGCAGATGTCGTTGACGACGACGGCAACCCCGTCGCGGCTGGCGAAGAGGGCTTCCTCGTACTCAAACGCCCGTGGCCTGGCATGTTACGCACCATCTATGGCGACGACGAACGCTATAAAGAACAGTATTGGGGAAAATTCGGGAATATGTACCAAACCGGAGATTCTGCCCGCAAAGATAAAGATGGCTATATCTGGATCATCGGGCGGATGGATGATGTTCTTAAGGTCAGTGGCTACCGTTTAGGCACAGCGGAAGTAGAGAGTGCCATTGTCAGCCACCCCAGCGCAGCAGAATCGGCTGTGGTTGGTCTCCCACATGATATCAAAGGCAATGCCATTCACGCTTACGTTATCCTGAACACGGGTATCAGTGGCAGCGACGATCTGGCAGCCGCGCTGCGCGACCACGTTGGCAAGGAATTGGGCCCCATTGCCAAGCCAGAGAGTATCACCTTTGTCGATAGTCTCCCCAAGACTCGCAGCGGCAAAATTATGCGCCGCCTGCTAAAAGCACAGGCCCTTGGTGAAGAGGTTGGCGATACCAGCACTCTGGCGGACTAATATTTAATGATTAAAAGAAAACGGGACTTCATCTGAAGTCCCGTTTTTTGATTCAGTTACAAAAAATAACTCCACAGTTTCTTCTACAACTTACTGGCCCCCCACTTCCTGTGGAATCTGGCGGGATCCAGCCACAATCATGCTTATGCCCAGCACCCCCAGAATAGCCAATGATCCCAGCCAGGCCAAGGTATTTGGTGCATCCCAGTCGGTTAGCTGCACTTGAGCATCTACAATAAACAATCCCAAAATCGAAAAAATGCTAAAGGTTGCTACAGTCAATCCGGTAGCAACAAACTCGGCAGGGGTAGATGATTTAGCTACGGAAAACATCATTACGCTGCCAGTAAAAAACATTGCACTATATAATTGGCTGTGAAAGATATCCAACGTCCAGGGAAAGGTATCACCGAAAATATTCGGTAGAAATAACAAACCAAGTCCATACAAACCAATCAGGATGCCCGTGCTGCTCAATATGGTGCCCCATTTGGCTGGTACCGGATTTAGATGGCTTGTAGGCATAGATCTGTATAACCACAAATGGTAACCTGCACTAATAGGGAGAGAAATATAAATTGCAAACCAACCCCAGACTGGCCAATACGTAAAATCAAACTGACTGTTGGTAAACAGCGAAATAACAAGAACAATGAATGTGAAGGTAAAGATGGCTCTCAACACAGGGCGGGTTGGCGACCAACGGCCTGAAAGGAACATGTAGCCAACCGATACCATTGCTCCTAAATAAATTGCGCCCAGAAAAAGCGTATTGAAGGGAGCGATTTTCCAAGGCCATAACGGGCGGAAAATATTTGGGAAAAAGAATAGGCCGAAACCTGCGCCTACAAGGACTAAAGTTTCGATCAGGGTAAAGGTCCGTAAGAAAGGTGTAATTTTGGGGTTTTCAGATTTCATTGCTATTCCAGGGTTATTTGCGCTTACCCCCATAAAATGATTATCGTCCCTTCCTGATGGGAAGGGACGATAATTTCTTTAAGAAATTAAAGCAAAGCACTTCGCGTGAATTATTTTCAACTAGCTTATATTCTTATCCGCCAGAGGACTGAGTTTCCAACGCCCGTAAGCGATAAAGCCAACAATAAGTGCCAAAACAACATTGAACATGATATTCTGTGACTCGCCACGTTGAAGATGCCAGGTAAGTGCACCCAACATCACAAGAACGAGTCCCAACCCAGCCAGAGGCGTTAGGCGTGTCTGAATTTTGGTAAGACCGGGGAGTATCAATCCCAAACCGCCCAAAATTTCGGCTATTCCACTAAACCAGTGCAGCGCTGGAGATAACTCATACATCCAGCTCATTGGTGCGGGCAGCCCGGGGGGCAGCGTAAAATGAGTCACGCCAATAAAGAGAAAATATACCCCGAATAAAACTTGTAAAACCCATAAGAAAATATTCATTACAAAACTCCTTTTTTATACGAATAAAGATATTTCTGTTGATTCAAACAACGGAGTTTGCTTTTGGTTACGGCAGGGTTATATCAAAAAACGAGACTTTTTATAAAGTCCCGTTTTTTTGTTTGGCTGAGAAGAGTTTTTTGCACCCTCTGCTCCTGTCTTACGCTGCCAATTGCCTCATCAATTCTTCTCTCAGGATTTGCGGATTCGCACGTCCGCGCGCCTCTCGCATCACCTGTCCAAAGAGCCAGTTTGCGACCCCTTCTTTTCCGCTGCGATAGCTTGTAACCTCATCTGGGTGCGCATTGATGACAGTGGATACCAGCCCCGCGATCAGTTCTCCATCCGAAACTTGACCAAGCCCACCGTCTTTAACAATGGCTTTGGGACTTTCTCCACTCTTGAAAACTTCCGCTAATACTTCTTTGGCGGTTTTTTTGTTAATTTCACCCTCGGCAACGAGCGTGACCAATTCTGCCAAAGCCTTGGGCGTGACTTTTATGGCCTTAATGCCAACTTCGGCTTGATTCATGAGGGCAAAAAGCTCTCCGGTCATCCAGTTGGCGAGCATTTTTGGAGTCACTTTTTCAGTGGCTTTCTCTAGTGCTGCTTCAAAATAATCGGCAATCGCTTTTTCGGCGACGAGGACTTTTGCATCGTATTCGCTGAGTTTGAATTCAGCGAGGAAACGTTCGAATTTGGCACGCGGTAATTCGGGCAGTTCAGCGCGAACACGTTCTCTCCAGGCATCATTCACTTTTAGCGGTGGCAAGTCCGGTTCAGGGAAGTAGCGGTAATCGTGTGAATCTTCTTTTCCACGCATGGTATAGGTTTGGGCTTTGGCTTCATCCCATCCCATCGTGACTTGCTCCACTTCGCCGCCTTCTTCGATAATTTTACTTTGGCGAGCGATTTCGTAATTGATCGCATCTTCCATAGCGCGAAAAGAGTTCAGGTTTTTAACTTCAGTCCGTGTACCCAATTCTGTTGTTCCAACAGGGCGCACGGAAGTATTCGCTTCAAAACGGATCACGCCTTTTTCCATATCACCGGAATTCACGCCGAGATAGCGGAGGATATTGCGCAGATTTTCGGCGTAGGCACGCGCTTCGGCGGCGGAGTGCATATCAGGCTGGGAAACGATCTCGAGTAGGGGAACGCCCGCGCGGTTGAGATCGACGAGGCTGGCACCGTTGATATGAGTCAGTTTTCCCGCATCTTCTTCGAGATGGGCGCGGAGAACACGAACGACCTTTTCGCCATCGTCAGTTTCGATGAGCATCTCGCCATTGGTCGCGAGGGGTTCTTCAAATTGGGAGATCTGGTAGCCTTTAGGGAGGTCGGGGTAAAAATAGTTCTTGCGCGCAAAAATGCTGACAGGCTCTATTTTGCAGCCTAAAGCCATCCCGACGCGCATGGCGTATTCGACAGCGCGCTCGTTGGCAACGGGTAATGCGCCGGGCATCCCCGAGCAAACGGGACAAACGGCGATATTCGGCTCGGCCTCGACAGAATCAACAACGGCGCAGCCACAGAACATTTTCGATTTTGTGGCGAGTTCAACGTGGACTTCTAGTCCGATGACGGGTTCAAATTTCATAGTTTTCCAAATACTTTATGATTTAAAGGAGAGTGCGGCTCTAAAAATGTCTCCCAATAATAAGACAAAAACCGCAATAAGCGGGGAGAGTACAAAAGCTAAAATGAACGCAATCCAAGGAGAAGCTTCCCCTTGTGAGAAGGATGCACTAGCTGCTCTAAAGTACAGATAATCAAATGGAAATGAAGTAATTAATGCTAAGGAATATCTTCTTTGAAACCACTGTGCTTTCAAAAAATCTCTTTTCTTGTTGAACATCCAAGAAAAATCATTTATTTCAATATGCTTAACTTCTTTGTTTAAATCTTCCCATCGTTTGCTTATCTTTGCGTTGAAATATCCCAGACTATATAAAACAGCTATAAGAGACCAAACTAGAAACTCTTGACTACTAACATAGAACAAAGGTGATTCTTTGGGCGTGTTTACAAAACTAATGAAGCTTAGTAGAGCAACGACATCGACAAATAGGCCAATGAGCATGGCGATCAACTCAATCCATCGCTTGACAGACACTTTGCTAAGAGAAGTTTTGATTTTTCCAAAAAGACGCATATCGATTATTCACTCTATGAAAATATCATGCTGATGTGCTATTTTCAAATCTCATTTTTTTAAATAATCCTTGATCAATTCTTTCGCATTTGTGGCAACGTTCTACCTGAACTTCTAGTCCGATGACGGGTTCAAATTTTACAGGAATTATTTCTCAGCTTCTTTTATGTAACCCCGCCATTTTACCAGAGCATAGCTCATTTAATGAACTACCCCGCCGCGAGCGGACGGGGTATCGCTCTTTAGAATAGCTCGAGTTGCTGCACATGTAATCGTGCATACTGATTTTCTTGCCCTTGGTTTTTAACATATAGCTTGATTACATCTTCTGTGGCATGTTGACCTACTGTGCTAACATAGTAGCCATCTGTCCAGAATTCACCGCCCCACAACTGTTTCTTAACATGTGGAGCGCGAGCAAAAATCTCACGCGCTGTAAGGCTCTTTATCATCGTGATAATTTTTGTAGGGCTATAAGTCGGTATAGATTGTACAAGAAAGTGAACATGATCTTTATCTGTCCCTATTTCGAGAAACTCTATTTGGTAGCGAACTGCTATTTCTAAACAAACATCTCGCAAAACTTGATCGACTTTTTCGTCTAAAACAGCCCTTCTATACTTCGCAGGGCAAACATAGTGATAGACCAAAATAGAAACATTATGACTTTTTCTTATCAGATGACTCATACAGAAATACTATCACGCCGCAAGCGGCGGGGTATTGAACCCGTGTAGAGAATAAAAGTAGGTCACGCTTGAAGCGTGACCTACAGTATTTTGACTAAAGAAAATTCGGTATTTCTTTCTCCAGAAAAGCTTTTACCCCAATTTTATGCTCTTCTCTAGTTCTTGCTATTTCTTGTAATTCACCTTCGTATTCGAGTACTTCTTCTAAATTGGGCAGCATGGCACGGTTGAAGGCTTTTTTTGTTGCGCCGAAGGTTTCGGTGGGGCCCATGGAGAGCATCATGGCGATTTGTGCGGTCATGGGCATTAACTCATCGGCGGGCATCAGGCGGTTGACCATGCCCCAGGAGAGGGCATCCTGTGCGGAGATGGGGAGATTGCTAAAGGTGAATTCGGTCGCCCGAGCAAGCCCAATTAGGGCTGGGAGTAAAAGTGAAACACCAGAGTCGGGGACAAGTCCGATACCTGTAAATCCGACGGTGAATTTTGCGTCATCAGCGGCTATGCGCAGATCACAGGCGAGCGCGACTCCTAATCCCGCCCCGGCAACTGTGCCATTAATCGCAGCGATGATCGGTTTTTCAATTTGTCGGAGTTGCAAAATGAGCGGATTATAGGTTTCGCGGAGGTGTTCATGATAGGAAATATCCTGCCCTTGTACGGTTTCCATCTCGGTAATATCTTGCCCAGAGCTAAAAGTTGTCCCCGCGCCAGTGATGACTATGCAGCGAACCTGGTCGTTTGCTGCGGCATCGTTTAGCGCATTTTGCAGTTCTAAAATCATGTCCCGATTGAAGGCGTTGGCCTTATCGGGACGATTTAGGGTAAGTGTTAGGGTGTGGAGTTGAAGGGATGAGATGACTTGGGGCATGAAAGCTTCTTTTTCTTATGTCGGGTTATAGATCGAAACCATCGTCTGTGCCGTCGTCTTCGCCGTGGTCGATCTCAAATTCCACGATCTCGGGGTCAAGATAAACCCAGAGGAGCAAAACGTGCCCATCTTCGCTATCGACTGTTCGAGCGGCCTGGATGGGGGCTTCTTGCTCTAATCCCATTTCGTTTTTATAGAGAAGGTGCATGGTTTCATAGCTGCGCCAGGCGCGATAACAACGTTCTACAAGTTCGGGTCCATTAAAAGTGCGAAGTTTGGTAACTGCGTTAACGAGTGAGCTGGGGCCTTCTGTGAGACTTAATGCCCAACCATCCTGAACGGGTTCAAAAACGGGGGGCGGTCCTTCGATAATTGTAATTTTAGTTTCCATAATTTTTACCTTTTAGAAAGTGCAAAAATCATACCATTAATTTTGTGCACTAAAACTTACAAATAGATTACCATTAAAACCCGATTCTTTTATACGATTTTCGTTATAATTTTCTCATGTCTAAATTGACCCCAAAAATCATCATGGAAGGTACGCGGCTGACCTTTAAGACCGAGATCGCCTTCACGCTCAACGAGCATCCCCGTGTGGTGGGGCCGCGAAAATATCGTTACCATTCCCCTTTGGTTTCCGGTGAGTGGTGTGCTTTTACGAATCATCCGTGGGGGCGCGGCATCATCAATTTTGAGCCACAAGAGGAAGATTTGGCCATGGAAACCTACCAAACATGGATGCGGCTCTTCGAGCTACAGCGTTATTATTCGTGGATCGTGGATCGTTTTCATATCTCCACACAGGCATACCAGAAAAGAACTTATGGCAAGGATCATGATTTCCGCTGGCTCGAAGAGAGATTGGCCGAGATCGGTTTTCATCTTGCTTTTTGCACACGCACAGCAGAATCCTTTGCAGCGGCGCGCGAGGAAAGATTGAAGGTTTCTGGGAATCCTTCGCAATATGATGATATGCAGATTTTCATTGATGAGCAGGAGCAGATGCGCGAGTTGATCTCGCAGTCGATTTTGCCGACGCTGGAATTAGATATTTCGGATAATGATGTGATGGGCGCAGCAGATCGCGTTGCGGATTGGATGGAATCTACAGGCGGGTTGTGGTCCTAGCCCCTCTGCCCTTTGGGCATCTCCCCCAAATTTAAAAGCGGAATTTAGGGGAGAAGAAAAACAAAAGGAATATTATGCACAAATTAACGATCTTTTTTTATCCCCCGCTGCCCAGCCAGGAATTTGACCAGCAAGGCTGGCAAAAGTTTATGGGCCTGGCAGAAAAAATGCCCGGGCTACGCCGAGAAACTGTAAGTGATGTAGAGGATTTTCTTTTTGGTAGTCAGGGGCATCGCTATAGCATGATCCACGAGTTTTATTTTGATACTCGTGCTGCGCTCGATGCTGCCCTCCAGTCAGATGAGGGGCAAGCGGCTGGTGCGTTTTTGCATGAATTTACGGGCAAACGTTTTACGATGGTGATCGCAGAGCATAAAGAGGCTTTGCCGGAGGAGTTTAAACGGTAGGGGCGACGTGTTGTCGCCCTAGGCGGGAAGACCCCGCCCCTACAATGCGCGGATGATTTTTTTGACCAACCCCGGCCCTTCGTAAATTAGCCCAGAATAGAGTTGAACCAATGCCGCCCCTAAATCAAGGCGGCGTTTTGCATCGTCGGGGGACATGATCCCGCCAGAGCTGATGACGGGGATTTTCCCATCAATCCTTTTTATAATTTGATGAAGGACCGCGTCGCTTCTGGATGTGAGCGGGCTTCCGCTTAATCCGCCTGTTTCTGAGCGATGAGCGGATTGCAGCCCCTCGCGCGCGAGGGTGGTATTTGTGGCGATAATGCCATCCATATTGGTAGCAAGAATCACATCAAGCGCGTCGTCGAGTTCTACATCCGAAAGATCAGGGGAAAGTTTAACGAGCAATGGCAATCTTTTTCGGAGCGTTTTCTGCTCATATTTACGCTGATAGTCCAATTCTTTGAGCAAAGCTTCGAGGGCGGCGCGTCCCTGCAAATCGCGTAATCCGGCTGTGTTTGGAGAAGAAATATTGATGGTCAGATAATCGGCGCAGGGGGCAAAAAGCTCAAGCAGGGAGAGATAATCGTAAACGGCTTCTTCGTTAGGGGTGTTTTTATTTTTACCGATATTTACACCCAAGATCATCTTGGTCTGACGCTTTTTTGGCGTTGGCTTAGGAAGGAATTTGTGAGGCTCTATAATTTTCTTTTCTTTCTTATTGGGGTTATTGCAATGCCCGATCGCTTTAAGTGCTTTGACCGCCTCGGCTGATCCAGCAGAAGGGAATCCCATCCGATTGATGACGGCGTTATCTTCGGGAAGACGAAAAACGCGTGGTTGGGGGTTGCCAGGCTGTGGCATCGGCGTGATCGTGCCGACTTCTATATGACCAAATCCCAGTGTGGAGAGTCCCCGCACAGCAACGGCATCTTTGTCGTATCCGGCAGCCAAACCAACAGGATTTTCAAAATAGAGTCCAAAAGCGTTCACAGGTTTTGGGGGTGCTGCAAACATCTTTTTGAGTATCCACTGTGCGCCAAGTATGGCGGGAACTCGTTTGAGCGCGTAGAGGGTTTGGGTATGGGCAGTTTCAGGATCAAGCTTAAAGAGAAGGGGGCGAATGGATTTATACATTAGTGTTTTTTTTTGGATTTCTTGTTATCAAGAACTTTACCTATATTCGAAAAGTAGGTAGTAATACAAGATACAAAATATAAAATGGAAAGGTTCAATGCTAAGGCTGAAATATCCAAAAACTCTATGGAATAAGAATAACTACCTATACTTATTTTTTCAAGAAC
>Ga0233430_1004827_pt1 | contig 12178 bp, 5 predicted proteins | sample SI_118_April2016_2_FD_179883 | JGI IMG/M metagenome (GOLD analysis project Ga0233430, IMG submission 179883) | Seawater microbial communities from Saanich Inlet, British Columbia, Canada - SI_118_April2016_150_MG | ecosystem: Environmental > Aquatic > Marine > Inlet | place: Canada: British... | reverse complement strand
AAGAATAACAACCGAAGAAGCAAATGTAGATACACTACAATCTACGATGACCAGTGAGCAAACAAATATTGATAATTTGCAAACAGATAGTGGAAGTTTCTCAACGAGATTAACAACTGAAGAATCAAATATTGATAATTTACAAACAGATAGTGGTTCATTTTCAACAAGATTGACAACAGAAGAATCAAATATAGATGCATTGCAATCCGATAGTGGTTCATTTTCAACAAGAGTAACATTAACTGAAGCTACAGGAAGTAATTTAGTAACAGATAGTGGAAGTTTCTCAACTCGTGTTACGACATTAGAGGCATTAGATGTCGATGATGACTTAACTGTTGCCGGTGATAGTGGTGGAAACTTAACAATTGATTTAGATTCTGAAACACTTACGCTTGCTGGTGGTGGTGGAATGTCTTCTGCTGGTAGTGGTAATACAATAACCTTTAATCTTGATACTGGCATATTAAGTAGTTCGGCACAAATAGCATCTGATATAAGTGGTTCTTGGAGAGGTTGGGCAAGTGGTAGTAATCCTTATTTTGGGGGCAATATCGGTGTCGGGACAACTTTGCCAGACGCTCATCTCCACATAAGTTCATCAAGTACAATAGGAAGCACAACTGCATCACTTCACATAGAAGGAAGTGGATCAAACGTTGTTGCGGTTGATGGAACTCAAGGAAGATTATTCAGCATTACGGATGAAATGAGTGGTTCAATCTTTAGTGCAAATACGATTGCTGGATTACCTGTTATTGAAGCCTTTAGTGATAATAAAGTGACTCTCGGTCCTTATTCAAGTCCTGTTATTATTGATTCGTCAGGAAACATAAGTGGTTCAGCAACTTCAACTGGTTCATTCGGTGATGTTAGAATTGCAAATCATTTACAAGTTGCAACATCAACTGCCAATCAATTAGTTGCACCAGCCGGTACAAGTACTATAACAATAGGGGGGGAACGCCCCTGGTTATATTTCAGAGAAAATGATGCTAGTTCGGATGAAAAAGTATGGTCACTTGGTGTAAATGGTGAAACCATGTACTTCAACATTAGAAATGACGCCAATTCCTCTGGTGAAAACTGGATGACAATAAATAGAACAAATTCTGTTGTGGATAGTGTTGAAATTGCAAGTAATACCTTTACAGTAGATTCGGTAGGTGGGGTAAGTGGTTCATCAACTTCAACTGGTTCGTTTGGTAGAGTTAATGCTTCAAGAGTTTACAATGTTAACAGAATAGAGGATGATGGTGGTGAACTCACAATCAGGTCTGATGATTTAAAAACTGTTGGTGACGGAATTACAATACAGAATTCAGATGGCTCAGATATGATTGCAATTGCTCTTGATGGAAGTGTTGCAGAAATCAGTAGTCCTATAGTGTTTAATAATCCATTATCGTTTGCTAGTAATTTGGGTGCAAAAATAAGTGGATCATCAACTTCAACTGGTTCGTTTGGTTCAATTCATACTGCAGGAAATGTTGGCATCGGGACAACGAGTCCAGATTACACCTTAGATGTTGCTGGAGATATTGGAATAAATCAATATTTACATCTTAATGGAGACTCGAACACCTATCTGAGATTAATCACGGATGAAATTCAATTCACTGCTGGAGCTATTAATTTTTTAAAGTTAGACGAAACGACACAAAATATAATTCATTTTAATTGGGATAATGCTGATGTTGATTTTCAAGTAGATACTTCTGCTGGAGACGGAGCTTTGTTTGTCCAAGGCTCTTCAGGAAATATCGGCATCGGGACTACTTCGCCTGGTAGGCTACTTGATATAAATGGGGGAGTGGGTATTTATGGAGAGAGTTATGCATTGGGTGGGGATTCAGGTGCACTACTGTATTATCCTACTGAGGGTAGTGTGGTAGCCACAAGATGGGCTATGCGTTTTGATTTAACGGATGATGCATCATATCCCTATCTCACGAATAGAACTCCCAGTGGAAAAGTTGTTATAAAAACAGGAACTGCTGCTGGTGGTGGAGAAAATGAACACTTCCGTATCGAGGGTGGGGATGGGACTGTAGATGCCTACTTTACAAATGCCAATGTCGGCATCGGGACAACAAGCCCTACTGCTAAATTAGATGTTGTAGGTGGGAGTTTAAAAGCACAAGGAGGTTTTAGAGTAAGTCAAGCAGAAGATGCTGGAGGAACTATTGAATTTGCGGCAGGAACTGGTGGAAGTGTTTCGAAGATTTATACGAGTTATTATGATAGCCCTGGTGATTTAGCCTTGGGTCCTTATGCATATCAAACTTTGTTGTATCTCAAAAACGATGGCAATGTCGGCATCGGGACAACGAGTCCAGATTACAAACTACAAGTAGATGGAACAATAGCGCCAGAAACTGATGATGACGCAAATTTGGGAACTGCAAGTTTAAGATGGGCTGATGTCTTTGCTGTCCAAACAACTGTTGGTGGTATATTTGAGTCTGGATTAAAAACAAAATCTATTGGAGAAAATCCAACAGGAACAATCGTGGTTTGGGATGAAGATAAATTAATTCCTTGTGATAAAAACGAAGATGAACTCGTAATGGGTGTGATTAAAAAAGGAAAAGATGAACCAATCGTATTGGGCGCTGAACCTGTATTGGTTACGGGTAAAGTACAGGTTGGTGATTACATCGTAACATCTAATAAGATAGGTCATGGTAAATCTGTAAAAAGAGGATATTTATTAAAGAAGGATTTGTTTGGAAAAGTTATTGCTCAAGCATTGGAAAGTGCTAGTGGCGATTCATCATTAATTCGTTGTATGATTAGGAAAATGTAAATGGCAAAAATTAATATACAGAATGGTATTATAAGTTCAAGTGCGGATTATAGCTTATATCGTGGATTAAGTAAGATAGCAACTATACAAGATGGTGAGTTTAGAGTATTGGGTGATTTAATTGCTGAAAACTATATTGTTAGTTCAAGTGTAACTAATATAGAATATCAATCCCTTAGTGGTTCAACGATATTTGGTGATAGTGGAGATGATACTCATACTTTTCTTGGCAATACAATAAGTGGTTCAGCAACTTCAACTGGTTCGTTTGGTTCATTAGTTGTTGCTGATGCAATACAAAATGGATTGGCTGTTAATGGTAATCTTACCGTTGCACCTGACGGCGATAGTGTATTAATTGTAAAAAATACTGGAACTAATAATGTTGGTGTGTTTGCTGCTAGTGGAGATGTATTACAACTAGGGGCAAATAATACTTCTTATGGTATTAGTATCAATACATCTAATCAAGCAACTTTTGCTTATGATGCTACATTTAATGGAAACATAAGTGGCTCATCATCTTCAACAGGTTCATTCGGTTCAATTCATACTGCAGGAAATGTCGGCATCGGGACAGCAACTCCAAGTGCAGTACTGCATGTAAGGGGAGATGCAGGAGCTAGTGACCCATTATCAACTTTATTTATAGAAAGCACCACAAATCATGGTGGTATAGTAATTGATGCGGAAAACACCAAACAAGCTCATGTGAGGTTTATGAGCAATGGTGCATTAAAATGGCAAATGAGGTCGCCATTCCATAGCGGAACTAATCCAGATTCATTAAGATTTTATAGTTGGACTCATGCAGGTGATGTGATGACCCTGAAAAACGATGGTAATGTCGGGATCGGGACGAGTAGTCCAGATAGGACTCTACATGTAAATGGGGTAGGTCATTTTGGAAGTACTGATACTGGTGTAACCTTAGCTGATAATGGAGGAATTGCTAGTGTTTATGGACTTAATTCAGCTGGGTCACATTACCGCCCTCTAGAACTACGCACCGCAGCTTCTGGGGCTGGTTTTTATCAAGACACCACTGGAAATGTCGGCATCGGGACAGCGAGTCCTTCACAAAAACTAACTGTCGCTGGAACTGTAAGTGCAAGTAGTGGTGATGGTGGGTTAGAACTAAAACCAAGTAGTAGAGATGCTATATTAACTTATACGGACAGAGGAACTCAAAGATGGAATATATGGAATGACCAAGATTTATCAGGTGTAAATAACGTATTAAGATTTGATACATCACTTGGTTCATCTAATATGGTTATCAAACAATCAGGTGAAGTCGGCATCGGGACGACAAGTCCTGCGTATAGTCTTGATATAAGTGGAAACGCTATACTACTTGGTTCAGATAATGCCGCAATTACAAGAACTAATTCAACATTAAAACAAGGTGGATTGATATCTCCTCATTATACTAATGCAGAAGAGCCACATTTACTTGCACGAGTGGTTGCGAATACTGGAGCAAGTCGCATAGAAATTGGTGGAGGTACAAGTGCATATAATTCAGTTAAGTCTATTGTATTTTATACTGCGGCTAATGATACAACTCTAACTGGTACTGCTGCTCTTACTCTTGATTCTTCTCAAGACGCCACATTTGCTGGGGATGTCATATCCACAAAAGCTAATGGTGTAATAAGTGGCTCAGCAACTTCAACTGGTTCATTTGGTTCAATTCATACTGCAGGAAATGTCGGCATCGGGACTAATGCGCCAACTCGTGTTCTTCAAGTAAATGGTGCGGCTCATGCTACATCTCATTTAGTAGGGTCATTAACAACAGCGTTAGGTATAGCAGGATCATTCCCGGATGCTAACGATAGTGAGTTGGGTCCCGGATACTTGGTGGTGGCAAGGGATGACACTGCGGCAGCCAAACAACTTCAATTTTGGAAAAATGGTTCACTGCATTCTGGTATAAGTACCGATACTAATGGATTTAATATAGTCGGTTCAGATGGAAATGCTGATGTTACTGTAGATACTTCAGGAAATGTCGGCATCGGGGAAACATCTCCAACAGTACCTTTGCATATTAAAGCGGCTGATACTGATACAGTTAATAGTACAAGTGCTGGACATATTATGCTCACAGATGATAGCGGTATAGATTATTGGAAAATGAGACTGTCTGCTACTAACTCTGGCAACTTGCACTATGATTACAATTCTGGTGGTACTTTTTATACTGCTATGTCATTAGATAGAGTTGGCAAAGTCGGCATCGGGACAGATAGTCCTGCTACACTTCTTCATCTAGAAGCAGAGACTCCTGTCCTAACAGTTAAAAGCACGTATGGTGTCGATGACTCTCAGAACACACTGGGGTTCTATCAGGGTGGCGGTTACCTCGTTTTGGAAAATACGGATGGTGATGATAAAGTAATAATCCGAGCTTATAGTGATTCGTATTTTAATGGTGGCAACGTCGGAATTGGGACTACGAGTCCTAGTGTTCCTCTTGAAGTTAATGGGCTTACAAGAATAACAAGATTAGGAGCAGCAACAACATATCAACAGATTGAAATTACTGATGTAAAAACCACATTTAATGGTCAAGACCCTGATGGGTATATGCACTATGCATTCAAATCTAATGATTCTACAAAATTATTTATAAATGGTAGTTCTGGTAACGTAGGAATTGGGACTACGAGTCCAGGTTCAACACTTACAATAAAAGACACAGGAGACATATCCACCGATACATTCATATCAGGCATAACAGGTGATGGATTTAGAATCACAGATGGTGGTGCAGATGGTGTAAGTATGGAAATAGACAACATCATGGTTCGTAATACTTTACGAACTCATATATTCCAAAAAGATGTTGTTAAAGCCACGAATGGTATTTTATATGTCGCAGATAGTGGAGTTATATCGGGTTCAAATGGAACTAATACCGTAACTTTTCTAAATAGTAAATCAGCTGATTTTCCTGATAATACGAGATTGTGGTATAAAGATGCTCGTGAAGATGATGGTACTATAATAAGTGTTCAATTTGATATAAATGATGCCACTCCAACGAATGATGGTACATATACGACATATGATGTAGATGGAATAGTTGGTGATTTAGCCGATATGACTGGAAGTGTCGGTGGAACTGCAGTTAGGATAAGCGGTGGTGGTTTAGTATTGGATGCTTCTTCAACTGAAGCTCCTTATATGGATGTCTTACGAGATAGTGGTTCAACTGTTGTAAGAACTGGTAAATTAACTGGAATAACATCTCCAAGATTTGGTACTTTGAGTGGATTTGGATTATGGGCATCGGGTAGTGTTTATTTAGAAGGAGCAATAAATGCCACGACTGGAAACATCGGTGGGTGGGGAATAGGAGCAACTGCCATAAGTAGTTCAGGTAATAATATGATTATAGATGCCGCTACAAAAAGAATTACAATTAATGATGGAAGTGCTGATAGAATTTATTTAGGTGAAGTGGATGGGACCACAACTTATGGAATGAAAATATTTGATGGAAACGGAACTGATGATGGGGATTTATTAGTAGAACTTGGTGAAGGTCAAAATATGATTGCTGGCTGGGGCTTAACTCCTACGATGATATCAAGTTCAGGTGGAAATGTCCAAGTTGATGCGGGTAATTCTCGTTTCTTAATACAAGATCCTGCCGGTAAGCAACGAGTCAGAATGGGACTTTTAAATGCCAGTAGTCAATACGGAATAAGTGGAAGTGATGCAGATGGAAATCTATTATTTAAATTAGGTGAAGCAGGAAACGAAATTGCAGGATGGGAAATTTCAGGTAGTAGAATTCATAAATATTCATCAGTTGCAGATGGTGGATTGGTAATGAATGCAGATGGTTTAAGTTATGAAGTCTATACAGGAAGTAATGCAGATACCAATACAATTGTTCAAATGGGTAAATTTAATGCTGATGCTGCGACTACATTATTAGTTCATTCTGATACTGTTAATGCTAGTACTACGTTTGTTGATTCAAGTCCAAGTGCCCGTACTATTACTCATGGTGCATCAAGTGATATTACTCATGCCACAGCTAAGTCAAAATTTGGAAAATCAGCTATTTACAGACCGACCTCAGGAGATAATAAGAACATTATACTTGGAGATCACGCTAATCTTACACGCACAACAGATGACTTTACTGTTGACTGTTGGGTATATATGCTAGCATTAACTGAACATTCAATCTTCTTGGCCAAGGGTTCATCATGGTGGTTGAATTATGATATGGCGGGTTATGGTACGGATGATAAATTCAATATGATGTTCTACAATGGTTCAGCTTGGCAGAATGCAACAAATACTATGACTCCAGTAATAAATACATGGTATCATTTAGCAGCTGTCGTATCTAGTAATGAACTTACTCTTTATGTAGATGGAGTAGGAGGTACACCTATTACTCTTACAGGAACTACCGAAGATGGTGGAACAATGGTCATTGGTGGATGGGCAACTACATATACGGGATTTACGGGTTACATGGATGAAATCCGTATTTCCAAAGGCATAGCAAGATGGACATCAAACTTCACACCACCTTCAACGCCTTATATTGGTGGTAATTTTGGAATAAGAGGAAACGATACATCCAATAATGAATTATTTAAACTAGGTTCTGCAGGAAATGTAATAGCCGGTTGGAATATTGAACCAGGAACTATTCAATATGATAATACAGGCGGAAGTTTATCTTTAAGTGCAACCAAACAATCTTTAAATATTTTTACAAGTTCTATAGATTATACTCAACCAAAACTTGTATTGGGTAAATTACCACTACATGATGGTACGGTAAATGAACCATACGGATTAGCAGTATTTAGTGGAGATGGAGTCGTATCGGGAAGTGAAGCAAGTGCCTCGGTATTGATTACTGCGAATAAAGCAAGACTTGCCGGATGGGAATTGAGTCCTGGTAAATTATCAAGTGGAACGGTTGCGAGTATTGATGGTAATCAGGCTTCAATTGCATTGGGAACTGGTGCGACATCAGCAGGAGCAGAACCAGCTGATAATTTATTCTTTGTAAGTGCCTCGACAAACCCTGTATTTTATGTCGGTAAAAACTTTTCATATACGGATAATATTTTAACTGCCGCGGGTTGGAAAATAAGTAGTGGACAAATATCATCTTCAAATGGTCAAGCAATATTAAGTGGTAGTGGTGTATTATCATTAGGAAGTGGAACACATGATTATGCTCAAGCCAATAGAACCTATATTGATGGACCAGGTAATAGGATGTCTATTGGTACAGGATTTAAATATGCTAGTGATGCTTTAACAATAGATGGAAGTGCTACCATAGGTGGATTCAGCATTGATGCGACCACCATTAGTAGTTCAAATAATAGTTTAATATTAAAAGATAGCGGTCAAATAACTGGTTCAGCAATTTTATTTAAAGGTGGTACAATTGGTGGCATGACGGTTGCTGAGACTGAAGTAACTGTTGGTGAAGTATTAAAATTTAAATCAAGCGGTCAAATAACTGGTTCTGCAGTATTATTCAAAGGTGGTACAATTGGCGGCTTTACGCTTAGCAGTACAACATTAGAATCAGATTCATCAAATACAAAACGTGGTATTAAATTAGAACCAGGCAATTCAATTAGAGGGTATGGAAATACAGCACATAGTACAACTTGTATTGCTGGAAAATATAGTTTTGGAGTTGCTCCGGTTTCACCACCTGCCGGCGGAGATGGCGGATGGAATTCAGATTTTCCACCTGATGGTGGTGGTGGCGGAACTACACTATAATTAAGGAGTAAAGTATGGCAAATTATCCATTTAAAATAAATATACAATTCAAAGACGGTGTACAAAAATCACACTATACATCATCCTTTGCAACAGATGCGGAAACTTCACTAAGTGCGTCTGTTATGGTAGATAAGATAAATTTAATACCTTTAGGCGCTACATATACTCAGGATAGTGTAGCCGTAGCGGCGGACGGTAGTGGCAAAATATTTACTAATTCTGGATTTGGAGCTAACTTCGTCTCAGCTTCTTATACACATCCAAATACAGGCAGCGTAATATTCACAGATACAGAAGATACAGATAATGATGGTTTAGATTTTTATACTTTCTGGGGAACTAAAGTTTGTAATGTTTTAGGTTTACCTGAAGGAATACCAATATATACAGAAACCTTTAAACTATCAGATGATTCTTCTAATCCAAGTAATTATTTATCGGGTGATGTTATTGCAGATGGCGTGGCTATAAAAGAATCATTTAAAATGGCACCACAGGGAAGAATGAGAAGTAATTTAGTTTGGGATCATCAATTTGGTGAGGGATTTCTACAATGGGTTAGTGGTAGTGCCAGTAAGTTATTATTTGGTTATGATGATCAAGCTGATACATTTTTACTTTCTGCTGCAACCGCAGCCACTTTTAATATTTCTGGGGTGGATTCATTGGGTGCGACTACTGTTTCGGCAGGTTCAGTAAGCTCAGCCAAACTTTTCACCGGTACGAGTGATATTGATTTATTAGCTGCTAGAAGTTCATTTAGTTCCACAATATATGATAGAGGTCAATTACAGTTAGGTAGTGATGGAAACAACATTTTAACCGGACAACTTATAATAGAAGATTCTGAGTCTGAAACCTTTGCTGCGGGAATGGATAAAAACGATTTTCAGTTATATCTAAGAAATAATCATAGTGATACCGTTGATAACTTTGCAGGTATTGCATTTGGTGTTGGAACTGAAAATAATTCTGATGCCCTTATGGGAGGAATTGCTGTACTTAGAGATAATACCACAACAGAGTTACATGATGGTAATATGATTTTTTGTACAAATGACGATGCAGATGATGATTTAACAGAAAGGATGCGAATAACCCACGATGGAAAAGTCGGCATCGGAGATGGCCCCTGTTCCAGCCCAACAGCACACTTAGAAGTATCGGGATCAACGATTTTTAATACAGGTGGGGATGATTTTGATTTTAGAGTAGAATCCGTAGACTATGCAAATATGTTGTTTGTCAATGCTGCAACGAATCAAGTATCAATCAATTCAGATTTAACAACTAGACCATTCGAGGGTGATGCAGATAGAGATTTTAAACACGATTCACCATTCACGGTATTTGCAACGGGTGAGCTTGGAAATACTGCTGGTAATACTGTTGGTATGGCGACTTTTGGTTACGAGGGTGTTACAAATCATGGATCCTACTTAGAATTTTTTGGTCGTAGGGATACAACAGATGCAACTGGTGAATGGTCGTCAGCAGGTACTAGAATACAACATGTACTCAATAATGTTGGTCAGGGTTATATTGAATTCAATGGTGAGGCTGGCGATTATGGTCTTAGTCTTGGAACTAGCGCAAGTGGAACTAGTGTTGGTGCATATATATCTTCGCCGGGTATAATTCTTGATGGTGATGGCGCCGTAACTAAACCTCGCCAACCATTATTTTCTTATTTTAATCAGACGACTGATACGAATGTTGCTGATCCATACACAGTAGATTTTAATACAGAAAATTTTGATCGGGGAGGAGATTTTGAGTTAGACACATTTACGGCTCCAGTTGCTGGAATATACCAGTTAGGAACTGCCGTGAGAACAGCTCAGCTGGATGCATCAGCAACTTATTATAACCTTAGAATTATAACTACCCTTAAAACATACACAAAACTTTACGATATGGCTGTAATAGGTGTGGGCGACGGTCATTCATCTGGTTATCATACATTAGAAATGAATACATTAGTAGAAATGGATGCAGGAGATACAGCATATGTTAATATAGACCGGTCTGGTGGTGCTACTCAAATGGACGTTATAGGTGATTCATCAACACCACACACAAGATTTTACGGATATTTAGTAGCATAACAAACAATAGGAGTATAAAATGGCAACAATAGTTTCACAATCAATATCAGATACAGATATGTTGATATTACAATATAATATCTACGATGAGAATAATGAAAACAATCCTGCAACTAAGTGGATAGATGGGGCTTTAACAGGCAAAGTTAATAACTGTTATAAACGGATGAAGGTCGAATGGGTCCCAAAATTAATGGATGATGCAAGTGTATCCGCCATATCTGCAAGTAAAGATGATTTTGTCTTACAGGTAACAAATCATTCTTCATATCAAAATAGATACCAACAAGAATCTGGTTCATCTAATCCATAAACAATAACTTAAACAATAATATTGATATATATTTTAACTCATTAACAATATAGTTTTATATTTATATATGAATAATTAGGATTATTTTATGCCAACTACATGGAGTACAGCAACTACATCTTGGAGTCTAGCCACATATACTTGGTCGGATTTTAGTATTGCTTATGAATTATCTTTAGTTGGTGAAGTTGGTGGTCGATATAAACGACAAGATATTTATGCTGATTTATTCAAAGATAGAGCCAAGAAGAAAAAAGTAATTGAATTAATAATGAAAGTTAAATCTAATCAAATAAAACAAAAAGTTGAAATACCACTTAATACAAAAATTGCACTATCGGATATCGATATGGTAATTCAAGAAGTATTGAATAAACCTATGGTGAATATAAATGTCGCTTAAACTCTACACAGATAAATCAGAGATATTTGAATGTAATGTTTCCCTTGAAGGGGCATCAATCAAAGATTCTAAATTAAGAGCAATTTTAAAATTTGATGATAAAAACTTAATGGTCGAGGGTAAGATCAAATCGAATGGAAAGGGAGAGATTATATTCCCTAAATTAAAAAATATATCAGAAGATGGGCAAGTTGGTAAAATGGAATTAGAAGTAATTGCAGAAGATGCTTATTTTCAACCTTATGAAGAAACCTTTCAAGTCGTAACGAGCAAAAAGGCAACCGTTGAAGTTATTTCACATAAATCATCAAAACCAAAAATTGTAATTGAAAAAGTAACTCCTGAAAACGAATTAATGAATATGTTAAAGGAAAATAACATCACTAAAAAAATATTAGTAAAAAATAAGTCTCGTTTCTCTAAAGTGTTATATAATTATTATATAGAGGCAAACATACAAGAAGGTTTTGATAAATTTTTACAAACAGTTTTAAAACAGTTGAATTAAAATGGCATACGATTTAACTAATTCTAATATATCCGATACATTTCAACATTTATTACAAGTTCGTGCAGGCGATAAAACCGTTTATGATGCTCTTGGTAATACCTTGGATGAATTCAGATTATCTGGATCCTTTACCACGAGTGAATTTTTTGAAATAGAAGATGGTGATTCTGTAACTGGTAATAAACTACATAGTCGTGCCGGAACTCTTTACTGGGGTGGTACAAATTTAGAAACTGGT
>Ga0233430_1004825_pt1 | contig 12180 bp, 6 predicted proteins | sample SI_118_April2016_2_FD_179883 | JGI IMG/M metagenome (GOLD analysis project Ga0233430, IMG submission 179883) | Seawater microbial communities from Saanich Inlet, British Columbia, Canada - SI_118_April2016_150_MG | ecosystem: Environmental > Aquatic > Marine > Inlet | place: Canada: British... | reverse complement strand
ACCGGAACCACTTCTGAGCAGAATAAAGCCCGCAGGGAACAGGATAAGCTGAGAATTACCCTCCTTGAACTCAAAGAATATGAACGAGATATTTTATATCCCATGGCCACTGAAAGAATACAGATCGACCTGGATGACGGTGTGCTGGTGAATTACAATAAATTCGGGGAAGCCATAAAAAAGGTGACCGGCCTCAATGATAAAAAGGCTAAGGACAAGGTCCGGAAATTCGACTGGATAGATACAGGACAAATAAGATGAGTGATTTTCAAGGATCACTATTAACCGAAGAGGATGTGGATAATTACGTCGCTGCCCTTGAACAGGCCTTAAAAGAACTAATTCGGAAAAAAATGCGGATCATATTGTAATGAATACCAATCACTTGAAAAAATTTGCCCAAGGTGCGCGGCGGAAACTACTAAGCCAGGTTGAAACCAAACTGGATTATGTACTGAATACCGATTCTGCACAATTGCGGGAAAAAGCATCTCGGCTGCGGGAGTTAAGACGTGAGCTGGAACGCAGCACCCAAGCACAGTTGATTGATAAAGTGGCCTATACCTGGTTTAACCGCTTTATGGCGCTGCGGTTTATGGATGCCAATGATTACCAGCCCATTGGTGTTCGGGTAATAACCCCCAAGGATGGATATACCCAGCCCGAATTACTGGATGAAGCCAAACAGGGCAATATCCCCGATGACCTCCCTGTAAACAAACAGCATATTTTTGATCTGCTGGATGGAAGAATTAATAGTGCCAATCCCCAGAACGAAGCCTATAAGGAACTGCTGATTGGAGCTTGCAACCACCTGAACAAAGTATTTCCTTTTTTATTCGAGCGTATAGATGACTTTAGTGAACTCCTGATGCCCGATGACTTAATCTCAGAATTTTCTATCGTACAGGATATTCGCGATGGCATGACCTGCGAAGATTGCCAGGAAGTAGAAATCATTGGCTGGTTGTACCAGTTTTATATTTCTGAGAAAAAGGATGAACTGATAAACGCCAAAAAAAGATATAATCCAGATGAAATTGCTCCTGTAACTCAACTGTTTACTCCAAAATGGATTGTACGTTACATGGTTGACAACACACTTGGACAATTCTGGAAAGAAACAGTACCAAATACAACAATTACTGATGATCTAGAATTCTATATCAAACCTAATAATCCTGAACTGATTCCACAGCGTTCTGTCAAATCTCCTGAAGAAATTAAATTCTTTGACCCATGTGTAGGATCAGCACACATATTGTGCTATGCATTTGATGTCTTATACAAAATATATGAAGGCGAAGGGTACAACCCATCAGAAATTCCAGAATTAATAATTAGTAAGAATTTATTTGGGATAGACATTGATATCAGAGCTTCTCAATTAGCTGGATTTGCTCTGATGATGAAAGGTCGAAAATATCACAGAAGATTTTTAAGAAAAAATATTGATCCCAATATTACTTATTTCCAAAATGACAATTCGCATCCATCTTTTAAAAATGCTAATATTTTAGGTTCATTAATTCATGTAAATGAAAGTGAACTGGATAAATTTACAGTCGATGAATCTTCATTATTTGCCAAAGGACAAAAACAATTGGTTAAGCAAGCAACACTCTTGGCATCAAAATATGATATTGTGGTTACCAATCCTCCTTATTTGAATTCCAGTTACATGGATAACGCTTTAAAACAGTTTGTTGTAAAGGAATACAAGGACAGTAAATCGGATTTATTTGCATGTTTCTTAATACAAGTAATGAATTTAACCAAAAAAGATGGTTTAATTGGTTTTATCTCCCCATATGTTTGGATGTTCATTAGCTCATATGAAAAGCTCAGGAATACAGTAATTACAAAATCGACCATTACATCATTGATTCAATTAGAATATAATGCTTTTGAACCTGCCTGTGTACCTATTGCCACTTTGACGTTGCGGAATAAATTTATTGAAGATTACAAAGGAAGTTATATAAAACTATCTGATTTTAAAGGACACCAATCCCAGGCCCCCAAAACCCTCGAAGCCATCCAAAAACCCGATTGCAGCTGGTTCTACACTGCTAATCAAAAAGACTTTGAGAAAATCCCTGGCAGCCCAATTGGGTATTGGTTGAGTGAGAAGTTTTTTACATTGTTCAAAAAAGGGACAAAACTTTCTGATACGAACCCCACAAAAAAGGGTATGGACACTGCAAATAATCAAAAATATTTAAGGTTCTGGCATGAAGCAAGATATTGTAATATTTCATTAGCCGACTTCTCAGATGAAATAAAGACCTATTATTGGATGCCATATCAAAAAGGAGGGACTTTTAGAAAATGGTATGGAAATTTGGACTACATTATATTATGGAAAGAAAAAGGCGCTGATATTTCTATTGAGCGAGGTACATTAAGGAATACAAAATATTACTTTTTAGAATCAATTACTTGGACAGAGGTAAGTTCAGGTAAGTTTTGTGTTAGAAAAGTACCCGTAATGAGCATTTTTGATGCGACTGGCCCTTCAATTTTTGGAAAATACTTGGATTTTCTAATTGGACTTTTAAACACTAAAATTTATCAAGCAGTTTTAGATATTACTAGTCCAACACTACACTATAACGTAGGGGCTGTTGCAAATTTACCAATTATATTTACCCATGAATCTAGTTTAAAACACTTACCTCAACAAAATATATCAATTTCAAATTCAGAATGGAATTCAAAAGAAACCTCTTGGGATTTCCAACAAAACGAACTCATTCGTATAAAAGCTCAAGACATTGATGAATCCTACGATCTCTATCAATATTACTGGAAAAACAAATTCTTCCAACTCCATAAAAACGAAGAAGAACTAAACCGCCAGTTTATAAAAATTTATGGTTTACAGGAGGAGCTGACCCCCGATGTCCCGCTGAAGGATATTACCATTCTCAAAGAAGAGTTAGACCAAAAAGAGTTGAAGAAATTTAGTGATAACTACAAAAGCGGCTGGGTATTTAAAAACAGAGAATGGAGTCTTCCATCCACATGCCACAACCCGTACCCCGAACTTCCCTTTAACGCTAAAGAAGTATTTGCCCAGTTTATGAGTTATGCGGTGGGCTGTATATTTGGTCGTTACTCCCTGGATAAAGAAGGCTTGATATTGGCCAACCAGGGAGAAACGCTGGAGGATTATCTACAGGCAATAAAATTAACAGAATATGAACTTTCATTATTACCAGATGATGACAATATTATCCCCATTCTGGATGATGAGTGGTTTGAAGATGATATTGTAGGTCGCTTTTTCGAATTCCTGAAAGTATCATTCGGCAAAGCGAACTTCGATAAAAACCTGGGTTTTGTAGAAGAATGTCTGGGCAAAAATATCCGCAAATACTTCCAAAAAGACTTCTATACCGACCACATCAAGCGCTACAAAAAACGGCCTATATACTGGATGTTTTCTTCACCAAAAGGTTCGTTCAATGTCCTTATTTACATGCATCGTTATACCCCAGATACATTAAATAACATCTTAAACAACTATCTCCGGGAGTATCAGGAGAAGCTCAGAACCCGGTCAGAACATCTGGATCATATTATTGAAACCGGAACCACTTCTGAGCAGAATAAAGCCCGCAGGGAACAGGATAAGCTGAGAATTACCCTCCTTGAACTCAAAGAATATGAACGAGATATTTTATATCCCCTGGCAACGGAAAGAATACATATCGATCTGGACGATGGTGTGCTGGTGAATTACAATAAATTCGGGGAGACTATAAAACGAGTGACAGGCCTTAATGATAAAAAGACTAAGGACAAGGTCAAGAAATTCGACTGGATAGATACAGGACAAATAAGATGAATGAATTTCGAGCAGCATTATTGAAGAAATTTCAAGATCACCGCGTTGTTTTCTGGTATGATGAAAAGAATGAATTAAGAGAACAGTTCGATGAATTGGATATTTCTGGAATAGAAAAGATTCATGTCACAGGAAATGAATTTCAAGTTAAATACCAGGTGAATGTCACCAATCCCAAGACCCAGCATTTACTCTATTTTTCTGCACCCAAACCTGCCAATGAAGAAAACTGGCTGCTGGATATGGAGCTCATGCACACCATTTTCCATACGGATCAAGAATCTATGATTCTGCAAGAAATTGGACTGGAGCAGTATTTTAAGGAACTGGTGGCAAATCATATTGAGTATTTTAAATCCAAATGGCGAATAAGTAAACTACGTGCATTGATAAAAAAAGATGATGATTATAGAGAAATCAAAGAAAAGATGCTGGCTGTCACCTTTGGGTCTGAACATATTGGCTGGGCTTCTTTTATTCATGCCCATGCACTGGCCTTTACCAATGCGAATGATAAAGTTGATCAGGAACTGGTTCGATTTAACTTGCATGAATATTATTGGCAGGAAATCAAAACCAGGTATCAATACCAGTCTGAGTCCCCTGCCATATATGATTTCCTCATAGATGTTTTTTCAAAAATTTTACGTGTGGAAAACAGGTTGGAAAAAACAAGCGATTCACAACTGCTCATTTCACTTTGGAAAGATTCTCTCAAATACCGTGATAGTTTCGCTAAAATATCTGATAAGATAGCCTATGACCTTGATATAGAATCAACCTTAGAAGGTAAATCATTGCTCCATTTGGAAAATGATGATCTGTTTCAACTTTCAGATATGAAGATCATCCAATTATTGACTGATGGTATTATTAATAGAGAATTATCTCATGAAAAAGTCATTGGATTTACAAAATTAAGACATAACAAGTTTTGGTATTCTGAGTTTAAACATTTCTATGAGAGCATTGATTATGCTTCTGAAATAATATCATTAATCCAAAAATACGAGAACCTGAAATTCGAATCGTGGGACTCAGGTGTAAAAGAATATTCTGACAACCTGTTTCAAATTGATTTACTGTACCGAAAATTTATCTGGAGCTACCAGAAAACCAATCAAAATATGATTCTTTTTGATGTGAGTGAAAAGGTGGAAAAAATGTATTCCAATGATTGGTTGTTAAATGTTAACAACAATTGGCAGGTCATTGTTGATAATTTAGAGTTATGGCCTTCCAAAGACTACCATGCCCAGAGCAAATTATTTGATAACCATATAAAATCATATATCGATCAAAAGTTACGATTGTTTATAATTATTTCTGATGGGTTGCGGTTTGAATGTGGTTATGAACTCAGCAAAATGCTGCATGCTGAAAACAGATATGATGCCAATATTGATTATATGGTAACGGGCATACCATCCTATACTCAAATGGGAATGGCATCTATGTTGCCGCATAAACAAATGACCTTGAAAGAAAATTCGGAGTTAATATTGTTGGATGGGCAAACTTCAAGTGGGATAAAACCACGGCGTAAAATTCTAGATAAAATCCCTGGTATTCGGGCAACTGCCGTCTCTTCAGAAGATATCATGAAAATGAACTCCGCCACAGAAGGTCGGAAATTTGTGAAGGACCACGATTTAATTTATATATATCATGATAGAATTGACGACACCGGTGATGAAATTACATCTGAGGCGAAAGTGTTTGATGCGGTAGATGATGAGCTTGAATATCTTGTCGGATTGATAAAAAAAATATCGAACATGAATGGACAACATATGCTGGTAACATCTGACCACGGTTTTATATATCAAAATCAACCGCTGGAGGATAGTGATTTTACCGATGCAAAAATCACCGGGGATATTTGGAAAGAAAAAAGAAGATATGTTATCGGCACAAATTTAGAGGCTGAATCATCTGTTAAAAAATTCACCAGTAAACAGGTTGGATTAGAAGGCGATGTCGATATTTTAATACCTAAATCGATTAATCGAATCCGTAAAAGGGGGTCTGGATCCAGATACACCCATGGTGGTTCATCGTTGCAGGAAATTGTGATTCCGCTAATAAAAATCAGCAAAGGCAGACAGGATACAGTGAGTAAAGTTGGAATTGATATTATCCAAACCACGGATAGAATTACTACCAATATCCTGGCGATATCATTTATCCAGACAGATTTGGTCACAGATTCAATTCTATCCAGGGAAATGAGAGCTGGTATTTACTCTAGCGATAATGAACTACTCAGTGATCTGATGACATATAATTTTGACATTTCCCAGGGAAGAGAGAGACAGCGTGAGGTAAAACATCGTTTCACCTTAAATTCCCAGGTTATTGGAAAATATAAAAATAAAAGAGTCTTTTTGGTTCTAGAGGAGCCAATCGATGGTACTTCGAAATGGAAAAAGTATAAAAAGTTTGGCTATAATATGAATATTTCTTTTACTAACGATTTTGATGAGTTTTAATATGAATACATTAGATAAAAAATTGAATGAGTATTTTGGTGGGAAAGTAGTCCGAAAAGACCTTACAAAACTGGTCAAAGGAAATGCGATTGTCCCAACATATGTGTTAGAGTATCTTCTGGGACAATATTGTGCCACGGATGATGAAGAAACCATAAAGCAGGGTGTTGAAACGGTAAAAAAGGTAATTGGGAAACATTTTGTTCACCGAGATGAAGCCCAGGTAATAAAATCTACAGTTCGGGAAAAAGGTTCACATAGAATTATCGATAAAGTTTCAGTGAAGCTTAATGACAAGCAGGATCAATATGAAGCATATTTTTCTAATCTTGGTCTTAAAAAGATTCCCATCGCAGACTCGATTATCAAAGATCATCAAAAATTATTATCCGGCGGCGTTTGGTGTATTCTCACCTTAGGCTATTATCCATCTGATGAAAAAGCAAGTGTCCCTTGGGCGATCGAGACGTTAAAACCCATTCAAATATCAAATATAGATGTTGGAGAATTTCGGTTACTTAGGAAGAAATTTTCAAAGGATGAATGGATAGATGTCTTGATGCAGACGATTGGATTAAATCCCGAGGAATTCACATTCCGCTCAAAATTGATACAACTGGCCCGGCTTATTCCATTCGTGGAAAACAATTATAATCTGATTGAATTAGGTCCCAAAGGTACTGGGAAATCTCATCTGTATTCTGAGCTTTCTCCTCATGGTATATTGATCTCTGGTGGAGAAGTCACCAAGGCCAAATTATTTGTAAATAATAGTACGGGTGAGATCGGATTGGTTGGATATTGGGATATGGTAGCCTATGATGAATTCGCAGGGAAGGCAAAAAAGGTTGATAAGGGACTTGTTGATATTCTTAAAGGTTACATGGCTAATAAGTCGTTTTCAAGAGGTACACAGGTTTACGGTGCGGCAGCATCCATGGTGTTTGTGGGCAATACAGATCATTCAGTGACCTATATGCTGAAGCATAGTGATTTATTTGAGGCCTTACCCAAAGAATATTACGATTCAGCATTCCTGGATAGGATACATTCTTTCTTACCAGGCTGGGAAGTGCAAAAGCTCCGCAATGACATGTTCTCGGATGCCTATGGATTTATTGTAGATTATTTAGCAGAAGTGTTGAAAGAGTTACGAAAAGAAGATCGCACCAATGATTACACGCAATTCTTTGAATTGTCTGATTCTATTACCACACGGGATAAAACTTCTATCGTAAAAACTTATGCAGGATTATCGAAAGTTATTTATCCCGATGGAAATATAACAGAAGATGAAGCCAAAGAATTGCTTGATTTTGCGATTGAGAATAGAAAAAGAGTTCAGCTAGAATTACGAAAACTGGATGAGACCTTTGAGGAGGTAGATTTCAGTTATGTATGTAATTCGACAGGTGAACGTAAGATAATTGACACATTGGAAATGTTGGAACTGAATGGCCCAACAACTCCACAAACAGCAAATAGTGGCAAAGACAATGAGACTCAGAGTGGTAGTGAGCCTGCTGTTGCAAAACCTGAAAAATTAAAGGGTGGACAAATAGTTATCAGGGATAATCAGTCAGGGATTTCCTATGAAAACCTATTTGGGAGATACCTAACAGACGCAACAAATATTGTTGTTACTGATCCATATGTCCGGCTGCCTTACCAATTGAGAAATTTCATGGAATTTGCCAAATTGATTTCCATTATTAAAACATCTGACAATGAAGTAAACTTGCACTTGGTTACAAACAATAATGAAGATTATATCCAAGAGTCAAAAGATGCTTTTCAATCAATGACTTATTCTATGGAGTCAGTAGGAATTAATTTTACTTATGAGTTCAATGAAATAATACATGATCGCTCAATAGTACTAAATAACGGTTGGAAAATTATTCTGGGAAGAGGATTAGATATCTGGCAAAAGACAGGCGGCTGGTTCGATATGAATGAGTATTTGCAAGAGCAGAGATTGTGTAAAGGGTGCGAGATAACGTTTGTGGGGAAGTAATGGTGAGAACAACCATAGAATATTAGATTATTTTTTTTACTTTTAGAGTGATAAAATGAAATGGAATAAATTCTACTGTTTACACTATAAATGATGGCTTGCCATTTGACAGAATCACCTGTTTGACTGCCGATCAAGATGGTAATATTTGGATGGGTAATGGTCCATTAAATAATGGTGGGCTTGGCTTCTTTGGAATAATTCGTTAATTTTGAATGTATTCTAGTAAATTAGTCTTAACCACTAATAATAAACATTAAAACAAGTTTATAATAAATCATCGAAGTAAAAGCATATTTCGAAAATATTCAAAAGCAAATCATTGTTAAAAACAGTGTTTAATAAGACCTAATGAAAATCTAAAGTTTAATGACCAAAGAACAATATACAAAATGCTGTGACATTCTAAGTGTCCCTATAGAGGCATCATTTGATCAGATAAAACAATCTCACAGGGATCTACTCACTATGCTTCATCCCGATAAACATGAGGGGAATGAGAGATGCAGACTACTTGCTGAAGAAAATACAAAAAAAATTAACAATGCTTATGATTATCTAAAAAAATACTTCAAATCTGGAGATGAACTTGACGAGCAAAAACCACATAACCCACAATCTCATCTGGATGAACTTACTAATGAGCAATACTTATTGATTGGAGAAAAACCTTTCTGTTTTGCACTCGAGCAAGTATGTAGGTATGATGAGGAATATCACTCTAAGAACAGTCCAGATCCCTATCTTAAGTCTCAAACATATACAATCCATGAAATAAAAACAACAAATCTGAGTTCTGTACCTATTAAAATCTTAGGATCCGTCTATTCTATATCTGAACCCATTCCGGTATTTCGAGGCAATGATAACAGTTTGCAAGAAATTGCTTCAATCGAGATTTCAATCAGGGATTATACAAATAATAGTTTGCTATGTTTGCCGCTTGATTATCGCACTTTTTGCAAGAACTTTGGTGATTTTATGCATCACAAAGGTCTTCTCAAGTTTTCAGGCACAGTGATTCCTGTTGAAGGGGAAGGTTACTTTTTTTATCTCAAAGGATTTGAATCAAATCTTACTGCTCAGGATATTATTGGGATTAGAGCAGCCAGGGCAAAGGAAGTACGAACGAAATTTATCATGGCAAACAAACAACGCGGCGGTGTAAGAGCTTATATTAAATCACAAATTGTTAAGAATTTATCCATCAAAGGACTTGATAAGGCTATATTCCTTGATAAGGCCATAGATTTTATGATACTACAAAGCTTCTCATTTGGAATGGCGGAAAGTGGGAATTATTCTAATAAATTACATTCACTGGTAATAGGATCTCCCGCTGTAGGTAAAAAATTGCTAACCAGGACAGCTAGCATTCTAAATCCAATTGCATTTGAATTACCATCAACACCAGCAAAACTTAGTATGGCTGGTTTAGTTGGAAATGTTGTCCAAAAGGATAAAATGATATTGTCAACCCCCGGATATTTGCCATTAGCTTCGGGTGGGATAATTTGCATTCAGGATTTTCATGAATTAATCGGTGGGAAAGGAACATCATCAAGTTTAATGTCTACTCTTTCAAAAGTAATGGAAGATGGTGAGGTTATTGACAGCACTTCAGCAAGAACCGTTCATAAAGCTGTTACTGCAATACACGTCGATATGAATCGACAAAGTCAAGTAAGACCTGATAAGCAATTTGATAATCATTCAGACATAAATATAAGGACGAACATACTTTCCAGATTTGATTTTATTATTGAGATCCCTCGTAATCGGGAAATTCAAGAGATGGTTGCATATGATATGATAAATGATAGTGTGTCTCTGGGAAATATAATTCAGGATCGCCAGAAATCTAATGATTGGGCAAGGGACCTTAAAGCAATAGTTGCTTACCTTACAACGAATTTCAGGATCGCCAGTATCAGTGACGATGTAACCAAATATATTTTGAAGAAGTTGGAATCATTGGTAGAGGTTTATACACCTAAAATGATTGGTGATTACCATTTATCCGATATGCTAACAAGACTTGCAAATTCAATTAAGAAGTATGCGAAAGCAATTGCATGTTCAAATTGTAGTCTAACTGTGAGACGAGAAGATGTGGATGAGGCTTTCTCGTTTATAGATTACAAAATGCAGTTCCTCGTTAATAGTACTCCGAAAGAAGAACATTCAAAACTTGGAAAGGTTGAAAAGAGATACCAAAAATTAGTAGAGAAATATTCGAATAGGCACTTGTCAATAACAGAGATCGCTAATGAGTATAACAACCAGGAAACCGAAAATGTGAACCGCAAAACCATCGAACGTACGGTAAATCAACTAATTAAAGATGGGATGGCTGAAAAAGTAAAAAACAATAAGTACGTGATTTATGGGGAAGCTAATAAATAATATTGTCTTTATGTCCATTACATCATTAGTCTTTATAATACATGTATTTATAGTAAGACATATTGCATATTGTAAATGTCTATAATGTATATAATGTCTCATTAATCCATCATATTAACTATTTTCCTCATATGTCCCTGACTTAAATGGGCATAAACCATTGTACTTTGTATATCTGTATGCCCAAGGAGCTCCTTAACATCAAACAAAGATGCACCGGCCATAACCAGTCGGCTTGCGAAAGTATGCCGGAATTTATGCACGTCACCCTCAATCTTAAATGTTTTTAAAACTGCCTTAAGCGCATGATATGGTCTATCAGGGTGAATTATTACTCCAGTTTTAGATATAAATAGATAATCCTGTTTTATAGTTTTTTGTACAGAAACCAGTTCAATTGCCTTCTTGTGCAAGGGTAATGTGCGTTGTCTACCTGTTTTAGTCTTCCAGTCACCTACAGCACGAATATGTATTTTTTCATTACCAGGCTCGAGATCTATATTTTCCCATTTTAAATTTATTAGTTCACCCTTTCTTAATCCAGTGTAAAGGAGAAAATTAAAAAAATCAGACCAAAATGGATCAATATGCTTAAAAATTATTTCCAATTCTTTATCGTCATAAAAGGGCGCATCAGTACTTGGATTACAAGGTATTTTTTCAATCTCTAATGCAGGGTTTGAATTAAGATACTTTTGTTTTAATGCATATTTAAACAACATCCTAAGCGCGATAATAAAATCATTCACTGTTCTTTTTGACCACGGTTTATCGCCCTTAATTGGATCCTCCAATAAGTGATTTATACACAATCTAATATGGTGCTCGGAAATTTTACTTATATCCAGTGCGCATTGGGGAAAATTGATTGAGATAAATTGTTCGAATTGTGTTAAGTAATTCTTATATCTAATCTCACTTGAAGGCCTTATGATATTTTTCTTGCTAAACAAGTATTCGGTCAAAAGTTGAGCTAATTGTGTCGATTTTTGTTTTACATTTTCAATTCCAAATTGCCCAAGGGCAAAATCGGCATTTAGCTTTGCAGCTATGATTTCAGCCTCATACTTTCTTGGACCAACGGAGGTTCGGATTCGCTTACCATCAACAGTATAATCAAGCTGATATATAATGCCAGATTTCCGATTTATCTTTTTGACTTTAACCTGGGGAATTCGCATTTATTTCGATATTACTACTAAACAAATTTGGCACGAAACTGGCATACATTCAAAGTTATAATTTCTTATGTTCATAATATATAACTAGTTAGAGATAGTCATGTTAGAATCCCCCCTTCTCCGCCACAAAAATAATGTCCTTCTTGATTATAGAGGGACATTATTGTATCTAGTTGAAACATATAGACATAAAACGATAAGATTATGAAGTATTTTTGGATATACTATCCC
>Ga0233430_1004817_pt1 | contig 12196 bp, 5 predicted proteins | sample SI_118_April2016_2_FD_179883 | JGI IMG/M metagenome (GOLD analysis project Ga0233430, IMG submission 179883) | Seawater microbial communities from Saanich Inlet, British Columbia, Canada - SI_118_April2016_150_MG | ecosystem: Environmental > Aquatic > Marine > Inlet | place: Canada: British... | reverse complement strand
TTTGTGTTATATTGTAAATGGTTAATGCATCTAAAAAATAGCATAAAATGGTCTTGACAAACCAGTCCACCTTATAATATGGTAGATTGTTAAATAGCGGTTACTTATAATAATCTCCTAATAAACAGATTCAAGTATTATCTATTGTACTCATAAAACTTAGTCATGCTACCTAAACATCACAAAGCCAGTTACTTTCTTAAATCAGGAATATTCGATAATCTTTCAAGTTTTGCAGAATTAGAAGATCGCATATCTAAGTTACCCACAACTGTTGATATAGGCGATGCCTTTGAGATATTTGCCGAAGCCTATTTCTTTACCCAAAGGATTGAACAGGCAGAAGAAGTATGGCCGTTTAAATCTGTCCCTTCTAGTATAAAAGAGGATTTGTCTTTAGGCACTAATCAGCAAGACATGGGTGTTGATGGTGTATATAAAACTACAGCAGGCACATTTAATGCATATCAAGCCAAATTCCGCACAGGACGACCATCGCTCACGTGGAGAGAAATATCAACCTTTATGGGGCTTACTGATAATGTTAACCAGCGTGTCTTATTTACAAATTGCAACGATATGCCATCAGTAATAAATGAACGCTCTGGATTTCATTGTATACGTGGTAATGATCTTGACCGTTTAGATAGAAATAATTTTGAAACTATTCTAAAATGGTTACAAAGTGGTGACGTAGAATTAGAGAGAAAGACACCTCTGCCCCATCAGGAAGAAGCCATTAAGGACATACTCAATACCTTGAAGAATGAAGACCGTGCTACAGCTCTAATGGCCTGTGGTACAGGCAAAACACTTGTTGCTTTATGGGTGACAGAGCAAATGGATTGTCAGAATATTTTAGTTCTTCTTCCGTCATTGACACTTGTCAGGCAAACATTGCATGAATGGCTTAGAGAAACAGAATGGCAGTCTCTGTCATATTTATGTGTCTGTTCTGACCCTACTGTCGCAAGTAAGGAACTTGATAGTATAAAAATTAATCAGTCTGATCTGGATTTTGCGGTTACAACTGAAGGCAGCACTGTTAAGCAATTTCTTTCACAAGATACTAAAGGTGCCAAAATAGTATTTTCTACATATCAGTCTGCTCACATTGTAGCAGAAGGTATGGACAATAATTATCGGTTTGATCTTGGCATATTTGATGAAGCACATAAGACGGCAGGCAGGGAAGGCAAAATGTTCGGTTTTGCACTGAAAGATGATTCTTTATGCATCAAGAAACGTCTTTTTCTTACAGCGACCCCTAGGCACTACAATTTAAACAAAAGGAATAAGGAAGGTGATTTAGACCTTGTTTACTCGATGGACAACACTGACGTGTATGGCAAAGTCGCACACGAACTATCCTTTGCCAAAGCAGCTCGTCAGGACATAATCTGCAACTATAAAGTAATCATATCAGTGGTCACTTCAGAACAAGTCAGCAAAGAGCTTCTAAAGAAAGGAGAGGTGTTAATTGATGGCGATATGGTAAATGCCCAACTAATTGCACATCAGATTGCTTTCAAAGAGGCTATAGATAAATATAGCATTAAGCGTATATTTACTTTCCACAAATCAGTCGCTACAGCAAAATCATTTACCGAAAAAGGTTCAGAAGGCATCTGTAGACAGCTACCAGAGTTCAACACCTTCCATGTAAACGGAAAAATGCCTACCTCTGTTCGTGAGACTATTATGAATGAATTTAAGCACTCTGAGTTTTCTGTTATCTCTAATGCACGCTGTCTTACAGAAGGCGTAGATTTACCTGCCGTTGACATGGTCGCATTCATGTCGCCTAAGAAAAGCAAGGTGGATATTGTACAGGCAACAGGGCGGGCGATGCGTAAAGACCCCCATAACCCTGAGAAAACTCTTGGGTATATTCTGGTCCCTCTTTATCTGGAGATAGCAACTGGTGAAGGTGTAGAAGATGCTGTAAATAAAGCAGACTTTGGTGAGGTCTGGAATATACTACAGGCGCTACAGGAACAGGATGATGTACTAACTGAAATCATCAGGCAAATGACGGAAGATAAAGGGAAATATGGAAGGCTAAAAAACAATAAATTCAGCGGCATAGTAGAAACTCTTGGTATAGACATTTCATTGAATACTCTTAGCAAATCAATTACTGTACTGTGCATAGAAAGGTTGGGCTTAACGTGGGATTTGAGATATGGAGAGTTGATTAAATACAAGGAACAGTTTGGCGATTGTAATGTTCCATATGTATGGCCAGGAAACAAGCCACTAGGCCATTGGATATCAGTACTGCGTAGGAGCTATAAGAGTGGAACACTTAGTGAAGATCGTATTAAACGTTTAGAGAGCATAGGCTTCGTGTGGACACTCAAGGAAGATTTGAACGAAAATATCTGGAAAGATGCATTTGAGATATTAAAGGAATATAAGGAGGAATATGGAAATTGTAATGTTCCAAGTAGGTGGTCAGGAAACAAGCCGCTTGCAGCTTGGGTAAAAACCCAGCGTACAAATTACCGAAGAAGAAAACTTAATGATGACCGTATTAAAATATTAGAGGATATAGGTTTTGAGTGGACGTTTTCTTTGGAAGAGAAGTGGGAAGATGGATGGAAAAAAATGCTTGAAGTATTAAAAGACTATAAGGAAGAACATGGGCATTGTAATGTCCCTTTAAGATGGAATGTGAACAAGGGGCTTGGGCACTGGGTGATTGGTCAACGTATGCGTTATAAAAAAGGGAACCTTAGTGATGATTATGTCAAGCGACTGGAGGGTCTGGGGTTTGTGTGGGATCCATTTGATTCAAACTGGGAAGAAATGTTTGAAATGTTAGTAGAATATAAAAAAGAACATGGACATAGTAAAGTTCCAACTGGATGGGCAAAAAACAAGCCGCTTGCTAGTTGGGTGAAAACACAACGTAAAACTTATCTAGACAACAAGTTAGATAAAGATCACATTAAACGTTTAGATGATATCGGGTTTATTTGGGAAAAGCTTGAATCGCAGTGGGAAGAAATGTTTGAAATGTTAGTAGAATATAAAAGAAAACATGGACATTGTAAAGTTCCAACTGGATGGGCAAAAAACAAGCGGCTTGCTAGCTGGGTGCGAACACAACGGAAAACTTATTTAGACAATAAATTAGATAGAGATCGTATTAAGTGTTTAGATGATATCGGGTTTATTTGGAATCAGCTTGATTCGGACTGGGAGGATAAATTTGAACTATTACGAGATTACAAAAGAAATCACGGGAATTGTAATGTCCCCCTAAGATGGGAAGTGAACGATTTAAAAATTGGAACGTGGGTTTCTATACAACGAAAATCTTATCTAAATAATAAATTAGATAATGATCGTATTAAATGTTTAGAGGATATAGGTTTTGTGTGGAGTCCAATTGATTCGTATTGGCAAGAGATGTTTGAAGCATTAATTGAATATAAAAAAGAACATGGAGATTGCAATGTTCCTGCCCGTTTGCTAAAAAACAAACAGCTTGCTAATTGGGTGACTGTGCAACGCAAGAATTACAAAAAAGGACAAATTGATGAAGACAAAATCAAAAGACTCGATGATATAGGTTTTGTGTGGAATCCTCTTGAATCAAAATGGGAAGAGATGTTTGAGGCATTAGTAGAATATAAAAAAGAAAGCGGAGAGTACAATGTTCCCAAATGTTGGGAAGAAAATAAACAGCTTGCTACTTGGGCGCAAAATCAACGCAGTGATTATCAAAAAGGAAAACTAGATAAAGAGCGAATCAAACGGTTAGAAGATATAGGTTTTGTGTGGAATCCATTTGAATCAAAATGGGAAGAGATGTTTGAAGCATTAGTAGAATATAAAAAAGAGCATGGAGATTGTAATGTTCCCAAACGTTGGGAAGAAAATATACAGCTTGCTACTTGGGTGCAAAATCAACGCAGTGGTTATAAAAAAGGACAAATTGATGAAGACAAAATCAAAAGACTCGATGATATAGGTTTTGTGTGGAATGCATTAGAATTCAAATGGGAAGAGATGTTTGAAGCATTAATAGAATATAAGAAAAGCCATGGAGACTGTAATGTTCCACTAGAATGGGCAGAAAACAAGAAGCTATGTGGATGGGTGGGGACACAACGTAACTCTTATCTAAGTAATATAATCAGTAATGATCGTATTAAACGTTTAGAAGATATAGGCTTTGAATGGAATATTAAAAGATAAAGCAAGCACTAAGTAAAAGATTATGAAACTTAAACATCAGGATACACAGGGGTGTTACTGGTAACACTATAAATCCTTTTCCTGCACTTCTTCTCTGTTAATGGTTACGTCCTTTGGAGCCTCAATGCCTAATTTGATTTGAGTTTTGTCTATATTTACAACAGTGATTTTTATATCGTTTCCGATTATTAAACTTTCATCTTTCCTTCTTGTTAGTACTAGCATTTGTCACCCTCCTTGGTTTTGCTCTATGGGATATGATTTGTTTGTATTAACAGCTACAATCTGCCTTCTGAAGTCTCAATCTGAACTGGCCAACTAGATAGCAATAGCAAAGCTACTACCGTGTAGTCAAGCTTACTGGCCCCCTTAAACCTCCCGGCACAATGGTAGTCGTTATCTGAAGCCCCACCTCTGTAGATAACTCCAAACGGTGGTGTCGCACTGGCATTTGAACAAGTTCTCCTGGTAAAGGGGATACCAAGGATGGAGAACCTTCTGGCAAACCCAATTTGTCACCTGTGTATGTCGAAGACTGTGGTGGACTAATAATCAGTCCAAAGTGCCAAAATCCATTAAGCTTCTTTTCCCATACGTGGCTATGCCATTCAAGCAATTGGAACGTTATCCTTTCTCTAGACTTCAAAAAAACCTCGTATCGACGTTTTGCATCGGATTCAGGAACTTGTCCGATGACCTTTGTATTGCTCCTCACTACTCTCAGTTCATCAAGACTACTGACGCTGAGTCCACACCAAAGAAATCGTTGTTTCTTTAGTTCAATTGTCTTTGGACCACCAAGTTGATGTTTTGATCCACGACTAGTGATGTGCCACCGCCGAAAGTCATTTTCTAAAGAAATGTGGTCAAACTCAAAATCTTCTTTCCACATCTGATCTTTACCACGAAAACCCTCTACGTTTTGCATGGCTGATCGAAATCCCGGGAAGAAAATAATTCTTCCTCCAGCCGACAGTATGAAGACTCCAAACCATCGCAGGATCGGATGGTTGGTTTGCTGGCGTCGGTCAACACAGAAGCACTGCATAAGTCGGATGTAAGGCTGACCGTCGCTAAACAGTTTCCAGAGCGCCCTCGACAGTGGATTGTTGGGATCATTATCATTACCCTCAACACCACCTTCCATCTTCCACGTGACTTCCAGAGTATCCATAATCATTCAAGAGTCTAACAAACTAGTTATTTATAAGTAAAACCGTTATTATATTATGATCTAAGGGCAAGTTTGTTCATACATTTACATCCCTGTAAAACAAACTTAATTTATGAAAAGCATCCATCAAATGATGGTGTATATCGGCGTAGTATGAAATCCAATATTTTGTATCAATACAGAGGTTTATAATACTCCGGTAACTATCAAAATCAAGAAGAAATATGATAAACAACCCCGACTGGCAGAAATAAAACCTTGCTCTCCGATAGACGATTATGTACCCTTCACTTATTATGTCCAGCAACAAAATCAAATCACTTTACACTAGCCAAAAGAAAAGCATTGCAACAATTATCAGGAAGAAGAAACTTGATACAGACGATGTTTATACTTTCCTGAAACTCCGGAATGATTTATTTTCTTTTCGTGGAAGCGAACGGCCTTACAGAGTTAATACTGGTAGTATTGCTGGTGTGTTATTTGAATGGACTCTTCAGTGCCTTCTCGAAACACTTATTGAACAGGAAGGGATGGAAGATAAGTTAAATCTCCTTCCGAATTATCCAACGTCATATGTGAAGAAAGAACATGGCCATTCAAAAGTTAATATTGATTTAGCTGTTACAATACCTACAAACAATGAAAACGAAAAATCAATAATATATATTGAAGCAAAAACAAATTTTGATGACGGTTTTGATAGGTTTTATGAGGAGTCTACTACGATTCGTCACCATCGAAGAAAAAACTATAGTGGATTTAAATACTATTATATCGCTCTACATGGCCCATCAGTCAATCTCAAACAAAAGTACTCTAGGCAACTCAACAATTTAGAAAGACGTAAAGAGCTAATCCTATTCAATTGGATTTTCAAGGATGAAGAAACTAATATAGAAGCATTGTCTAAATTAATTAAGTTCTTTCGAGATGATATACGTAAACTGAAAAACCTATAAGTGATGTGGAATGCTTAATTCAAGTGAGTTCAGCCATACTTTACAAAAGGAAACTTAAACATCAGGATACACAGCCATATAACTTGAGAGATGTGGTTTGGGGTGGGCTTTATGGTTGTGGTTTTCCTATTTCTGCCCATTCGCTCGGCTGTCCGTATGACGTAACAATCAATTGCTTCTTTGCCCTCGTTGCCGAAACATATAGTAAGCTGCGCTCGATTTGTTCGTATTCTCGCTTTACAACTAAATCACTTGTCTGGTATGCGCTTATATTAAGAGGAACTGTATCTTTGTTAACACCAGCTATAATTACAGTATCAAATTCCAGCCCTTTGACACGGTGCATTGTGGCGATACGCACTCCTTCTTTCCTTCTGTCCTCAGCCTCGGAATGGAGTATTTTGTATGCCTTTACACCACATCCTTCTAAAGCAGACCTGTATTGCTCCAGTAATTTATTAGTTCGCACTACAATACAATTCACTTTTGCATTTTCTTTATAGACCTCTTCCTCTTTTTGTAAAAATGATGTTATGAATGCTATTTCCTCATCAAACGATTTAAACGCTTTTACAATAGGCGATTCTCCATGTAACAATGATCTATACCCTTTTTGATTATCGTCTCCACCATCAAGATCATCTATTTTGACGCCCTTAAGAACTTGAGTGGCCCATTGCCTGATCTCATCAGTAGTCCGATAGTTTAGTCGCAATTTTCTAGCTCTACCTCTAATATTTACACCGCACTGTCCCAAGACAACTTTATATTTATAAATTTTCTGATGTCCGTCTCCTACAATAAAGATATCATTCTTCTTCTCTTCAGGAATGATTTGCCTGATTAATTTAAAAGCTTCATTCCCCATATCCTGTCCTTCATCAACAATCACTCCCATGTACGACTGACCATCCCCTTTTTGCTTCAATATCTGGCAACAATCAAATAATGCATCTTCCCTCTCTTTAAAGCTGTTTTCATTTAATTGCGTTCTGTACTCTTCGAAAACAGCCCAAATCTCTTTTCGCAATTTCCTATTTATTTTTGTTCCTCTACCTACACGCGATACCACTAGATATTCTTCAAGTGTCTTTATACCGTGAGCCTGAATTATCTTTTCCCATTCTTCTCTATAAAAACCCTCTGATAAACCACTATCAGCTGGTTGTATAGTTAACGCATTTTCCCAGAGTGTTTGTGTTTTTTTACCGTAATCTATTTGATAGCGGTATCCATGCTTTTTCAAATAGTTAGAAACCCATTGATCCAGATTAACGACTTCTATTTTATTCAAAATATCTGGAGGACAAATCTTCTTAAGATTACTCTTAATGTCTTCTGCCAGGTTACGAGTAAACGTCGTAAAAAGGATACGGTCATGTTTACCTGTAGCCACATTCTCCACCATCCATTTCGCCCTATGCATCGCCGCAACCGTCTTGCCTGTACCGGCGCCTCCCAATATCCGAACTGGTCCGTTCCAATCACGGTTAACCATACGACTTTGAGAAGGGTGCAGAAAAACTCTCCATTTCTCTAATGGAGCATTTAAGATAGCTTCCAGTTCCAATTCGTTATCGACAACACAAAATCTTCTTTGTGAATCCGGGTTAGTAAGTGCAGTCTCATAATCAGATGTATCGATATCTTTCTGTTCATCCTTCTTATCTAACTCTACAAAAACATCATCAAGGGAAAAACCAGCAGCCAACATATATAATGCCTCAAAGGCTTCCTGAGGAAAGTACTCTTCAAGCCTTTCTAAGTCGTTATCAGTTTCTACTGATCGTACCGAATCCACTAGCTCTTCTGGCACTCCCAATCTTAGTAAATGCTTCGTTCTGATTTCATCAAAGAGTCCTTTTCTGTGTGTATCTTTCTCCTCTTCTTTAACCTCAACTGCTTTATCATCAACCGAAAAAATCTGCAGACTTCCAGTCTCAGGATTTATCTTACACATGCGTCTTTCCGCCCATGCGTATGCGACATCATGATGATCTACCCATAATAAAACATAGACATTACCTTGCTCCGGTTTTACTACTATTCCACGGTATGCCTGATCAATACGTATAGAATGTAGCTTACTGTCTTTAGCACCACGAATTTTTTCATAATTGATTCCTGGTGAGTGTGGGTTGCGTTTAAACTCCTCCACAAACCTCATTACCTTTCCCTGCTGAGTCTTAGGTACCTTAGAAAAAGCTGTAAGAAAATCGGATGAAATAGCAACTTTTATTGTCTGTTCTACCATATTTTGTTTTCTCCAATACTACTTAACATAAGAAGCAATAGAGTCAATCTGCTCTATAGCACTCTCAATTACAAACACTTTCCAGCTCTCATTTGAAAATATTTCCGTATAGCAACTTTGTTGCTGACTTAATACTACAAGTTTATTAGTCTCCCAGGCCAGCTCTGCTTCTGCAATGATTTCACCATCATCTGATTGCAATTCATACCCAACTTCCGGCACTACAATTTTTTCTTTCACTAACTCATCTATCAAAGATTGGAATTCATTGCTCACAAGATTTTTCAATTCCTTCCATTCGTCAGCGAATGGTATATCTGTAGTTTTTTCTCCTCGTTTATTTGCCTTGTCAATCAACAGCTTGTCATATATTCCATTTGAAAAACCCGTAGACGTAAAACAAAACCCCATAGGTAAGAATTGCATCAGGTTATACAGTCGTAAAAAACCAATCCACTCACGTTCAAATGTTGCTCTCGTATCATTATCCTGGAAATGTACAGCAAAGAACCCATTCTCTGGATTTTTATTTTTAACATCTTCAGGATAAACTGAGGTAAATGTCTTTATGGCCGTTATTTTGGCATCTGAATTATGCTGATACTGCCCCAATAGTTGCTGAGCATCCAGATCGTTATATAGCTCTTTAATATCACCTGCTACATTCTTAAATAACTCACTCTTAAATACGTCTTTATCAGGTTTGGAAGGATCAACCCACAACAAACACCGAATAAACGCATACCGCATCCATAATGATTCATCAGGATTACTGAGAAATGAAACAAGTAAATCTAAATTAGACTCTTTAGAAATACCTCGCAATGCTTCCGCATTAAATAGTTCAAGGAACTGATTATATTTATCCTGATTATGTGAAATACCACATTCTAATATATTTTCAAAGTAGTTCTTCTCTTTAGCCCTTATCTCCACATCAACATCTTTCCATGTAATCGACCAGACAAAAAAACGGCCACTCTGTACTATTGCCATTCGTTGAGCAGTATCTAACCCCACTCTGTCCTTATGATATTTAAAGCCATCCGTAAAGACTACTATCGGTTTTATTTCAGAATGAGAGCGTGCAGGCCAAAACACAAAATCCGCTTTTGAGGGTATACTCACTCCATGAGTGTTATCCAGCGTTACCTGTGGCTCAACATAATACGACATTTCACCTATCCTAATGAAATAACCCGGTTTCTTATTAACGATTTCCTGATATACATGTACGGAAGTATCTTCTTTTTTGTATCCTTTAATAGCCTCAATAAACAATGTTTCCAATACGCTACCCGAATATGCATTAATATTTACCTGTCGTAAAGAATCAATTTGTGTTAATGCATCTTTATGCTTCAGGGCCTCAGTTAATAATTCAATCGCAGCAGCACGTGATGTCAGAGGCATGTCATAACTATTTCTATAAGCAAAAATACAGCGATAACATCCGTCCTTATCAGCATCATTTGCACATTCACATTTCTTCAGTTTGACTAATGCTTTCTCGAATACATCAAAAAGAGGTTTTGGAGATCTCATAAGTTCTTTCAGATATCCAGTGCCTCCAGGAATTCTATCATACAGCATTAAATACTGTTTTCTTTGCGTAAAGTCATCATTGGGCTCATCATACAATATAGTCTGAAGGTGATCGACTGCTCCTTCAAATCGTTCTCTTAACCCTAATTGAAGTGCGGCTATAAAGGAATGTGTTTTCTTTGATGATTCTAATCCTTCTAAGATTGGTAAAAGCATACGTATCGCCTCAGAGCTGAACTCTCTATATAAATACAAATATTCCGTAAAAACCGATTCGTCATCTTTATCCCGAGCAGAGCAGCTTAAATCGTGTCTTTTCCTCGGATCCATATCCGGCTTCTGCACTTTCCCGCAAAACTTACATATTCGAAATCCGTTGCGTTTTAGTTCAACACCTGCAATTCTAATATCTTCACCATCTTCGCCCCTTTCTCCAAAATTTACTTCACGAAAGGCCGCTTTCTTAATAAATTCAAAACCAAAAGGAAAAGATTCGTCAGTCACCCTGTATGCATCCCGTATCTCCTGTTCATCGAAATCAACTAACATCTGCTTATTATAAAAAACACGATCTCGTTGGTCCGCATCATCGCCTATTCTACTCTCTTTATCAGATGTAGACGCAAATACCTGCCTTAGCCTCAACATCTTTCTCTGTTGCCCTGAGTCCGTCCATATAGAGCTACCACATCGCGGACAACTTGGTTTTTGCTCTGTGATATCGATACGTTCTGAGTAAGCGCACTCATCACAAAACCGCCATATTTGCGGTTCGGATAAGCTTAGATCGACCTGATCAATCTCTACTTTTCTACCATTTGCATAAAATGTGTTTGCAGGCGCTAAATCCTGGATTGCACTTACCGCCGGACGCTCATATTCGTATACCCAATGTTCATAGTTGCTTTTATTTTCATCTCCTTCATCGGTCTCGATATTCTTCTGTTTCCTTCGAAACACAAGAGACTTCAATATAACACCTGCTTCAGGAAATGCATAATTTGGCAAAAAGCCTTCATCAGTGAAATAATTAAGGGTATCTTTACTGTTCATGCTTTTTATAAGGCCCTGCAAACCAGTTCTCTCCAGACGTAATTCATTTAGCTCTTCCTCATAATTCTGGTCACGAGCAGCAGGGTCAGTCTCTTTCTTTTTTATAATCTGTCTTAATTTCGCAACGCGCTTCTTGTAGGCTTCCCGTTCCTTGCATACAAACTCTAATGAATTTATTACTTTATATTCCAGTGTTCCTTCCTGATTTTTATCTCCATCCACATATACCCTCAGGTGATTTCTGGCCTCATCATCGAGATCATCAGCGAAAAGACCCAAAAAACGATTTATAAGAACATCTTTATTTTCTTGTATAAATTCCAAGAATGTGTAAGGAAAAAGAGCGTCATTGTGACTGTCTATATTATTCAAAACCTTTCCAAGCAACAGGGAAAATTCCTCCTGACCAATTCCCGTATCAACCCAACTATCTAAACAAAATGCCACGAGCTGTCTTTCCAGAATGGCAGATGCATTTAGATAAACACCGGGTGGAAAGATTTCACCTGATATCATCTCCTCTGGATCAGAATAAAAATAAAGGTCATGACACTTGCCTTCAGCAATAGTCATATTGAATGCATTCCCATCTTCACGCCCGGAACGGCCAATACGCTGAATATAATTTGTCTGAGCAGGAGGGACAGAACATAAAAACACTGATGATAAATCACCGATATCTATCCCCATTTCAAGTGTTGGAGTCGCGGTTAAAAGATTCGGGTCCCAGGGCTTTTCATTATGAATAAATCTCCTTTCGATATCTTCACGTTCCTCCCGCGTCAACAAACCCGTGTGTTCCTGTGCAAAAATACGATAAATATTGGCGTTAGAATATAATTTTCTATAATAATCATCCTCAATGTTATACAGAGAATACCTTCCCGAACAACCTAAGCGTAAACATGGTATGCCATCCCAATATTTTATCTCTTCACTACAAACAGATGCAGTATGTCCACACTGCATACAACACATTTGAGTAACATTTGTCGTTAT
>Ga0233430_1004809_pt1 | contig 12213 bp, 15 predicted proteins | sample SI_118_April2016_2_FD_179883 | JGI IMG/M metagenome (GOLD analysis project Ga0233430, IMG submission 179883) | Seawater microbial communities from Saanich Inlet, British Columbia, Canada - SI_118_April2016_150_MG | ecosystem: Environmental > Aquatic > Marine > Inlet | place: Canada: British... | reverse complement strand
TCTGCTGTCCGGCAAAGACATCCCACAAACGAAACTCCACCCGCATACGCCCGGCCCCATCGATATCAACCTTGCCCGTCAGCAACGCCTGGGCGTTGATGATGCGCCAGTCAGAAAATCTCGGCCCCACTTGCATGGCTTGTGGTGTCTGAATAAAGGCGGAATGATCAATGGGCCTGAACAACCCTGAGCGCGCCAGATCAGCGCCAACAACATCAGGAATTTGCCGCGCCATCTTTTGGGACAAGCCAGCATTTGCAAAAAATGGACTAAGGGCGATAGGCATCGGGTCAACATTGCCGCGGGTGATGTTGATCTTCAGCAATGCCTGCGCGGTTTGCGGTGTCAGGGAGGCGAAAGCCATCAACAACGCCACCAGCCAGCCAAATCGTCGACCTGATACAACACGTTTAATAATCTGAACTGTCATCCGCCCATCATCTCTTTTGGATCAAAAGTCATTTCCATATCCTGCCATCGCTTGTATTTGGCCCGTGGCAGCATGTCATATGGTTCACATTTTTGCACGGCCCGCAACGCCGCTTCTGATGCGGTGCGATAAAAGGCTTCGTTTCCGGCATGGCCACCAGAGTCAATTATCTTTGGTGCGCCCCTGAAACTGCCATCTGGATTAAGCGCAAATTGTATGCGCACGACAAAGTTTTCGGCCCCCCTGGCCCCTGCCGGCATGCTCCAGCAGGTTTCAATCTTGGCCTTGACGGCATCCACTTCAGAAATCGTCAGAGGTTGGCCAAAATCCTGGACCGGCGCAGTTGCCGAGACCACTTTCGGTCTCTCGACTTCGGGTGGCTTGACCTGATCAAAAGTCTTTTTGGCTTTCTGCTTTTCCTCTGGCACATCATCCTTTTTCGCCTTGTCGAGCAAAGCCGCGATGCGCTTGAGGTTAAACTGTTTTTTCTTCTTTTCAGGTTTTGATTTTGGCGTTGCAACCTTGACCGGTTTGGCTTTTGGCTTTGGCGTTGTCTTTTTTACCACAGGTTTAGGCGGAGGTTTTGGTTTCCAACGCGGCTTGGGCGGCACTTTGACTTGCTTAACCGCCTCAACCTTTGGCTTCGGCTTCGGCACCACTACTGGTTCAGGCAAAGGTTCGGCCTTCAGGGGCTCGGGCGCTATTTCAGGCGGCGGCGGCGGTGTTGGCAAATCAGGCTGCACGGCGGCCACTTGTCGTGGAGCCGGAGGCGGTGGCTTGGGTGCGGCGACAGGTTTGGGTTTTTCGGCCGGTTTGGGAGGCGTCGGCTTTGCCTTTTCCGGTGGCTTGGCGCGCTGGGCACGGGTAACGTCATCGACAGTTACCATTTCCACAATGATATTCAAATCGACCAGTTCGTCATCCCGTGAGAGCATGGGCAAGCCCACATAAGCCAGCACAACGGCTGCTACATGCAGGGTAGAAGATATGACAATCGCTGTCCGCATTGCCGGGATAAAGGCCTTTTATTTTGGCGTCGAAGGTCGTTCGGTGACCAGACCAACACGGCTGAAGCCAGCCGTATTAAGAATACCCATGACTTCGAGAACCTGCCCGTAGCTCACAGTCTTGTCACCACGGACAAATATTCTGGTGTCTGGCTTGTTTCCGATGATGGCGTTCAATCGTGGCACCAATGTGGCAGCATCAACCTTTGTTTCCTGCAACCAGATTTCGCCGTCCTTGTCGATCGTGACAGCCAGAGGTTCGTCCTGACCCTGCAAGGGTTTTGCCTGTGTCTTGGGCAGGTCGATGGGGACGCCGACAGTCAACAACGGAGCTGTGATCATGAAGATCACCAGCAGCACCAACATGACATCCACGAACGGGGTGACATTGATTTCAGCCATTGGCGCCTTGGCCCAGCGAGAACTGCGTCCGCGATTCCCGCTGCCAGGCAGGGAGCCTGCCATTAGGAGCGCTCCTCAAGCTGGCGAGACAAGATGGCTGAGAATTCACCGGCAAATGTTTCCAGTCGATTGCCGTATCGGCCAATATCTGTAGACAATTTATTGTAGGCGACAACAGCAGGAATAGCCGCCACCAAACCCAGGGCAGTGGCAAACAAGGCCTCCGCAATGCCCGGTGCGACAACAGCCAGCGAGGTGTTCTTGGTCATGGCTATTGCCTGAAAACTGTTCATGATGCCCCAGACCGTTCCAAACAAACCAACAAATGGCGCTGTCGATCCGACAGTGGCCAGGAAGCCGATATATTTTTCCAGGCGCTCCATTTCCTTGTTCATGGTGATCTGCATGATTTGCCCGATACGGGCCTGAATGCCGGCATGCAAATCCCGGTCGGTTGTGGTGCGATTTGCCTGGGTGCTGCGCCGCCACTCTTTCATGGCTGCCGAAAACAGCATGGCCAGGGGGTGGTCGGGCGTCGCCCCGACACGCTCATACAAATCCTCGAGCGAGCCACCGGACCAGAATTCGTCTTCGAAGCTGTCGCCCAGAATGGCCAGCTTGCGCATCCGACGGGCCTTGTCGAAAATAATCGCCCAGCTCCAGACCGATGCCAGAACCAGAATAATCATCACCGCCTTGACGATCAGATCGGCCCGGAAGAACAAGCTGATCATTGAGAGATCACCGCCAGCTGCGACAGACCCGGCGACTGTCGCCGCATTTATTGCTTCATTTTCCATCGGTACAGTTTTTCCAAATCATCTTCATATAAATATCAAACAAGCGCCGCGCGAATAGCGGGCGGCAAACGCACAGGCTTTCCGGCAGCATCCACACATGCGACACGGATCATTGCCTTGACCAGGTCTTCGCCGTGCCTGCGGACCGTCTGGCACATATCAAGCGACGCCCCGCGCAAGGTTTCAACACGCGTTTCAACTTCAATTTCATCATCCAGTTTTGCTGGCTGGTGATAATCAACTTCGCAGCGCCGGACGACAAAGTTCACGCCTTCTTCGCCCTTCATGCGCCACTGATCGATGCCCACCATGCGCAACATGTCGCTACGTCCGCGTTCGATGAATTTGAGATAGTTGGCATAATAGACAATGCCCGCTGCATCGGTATCTTCCCAGTAGACACGCAAGGGCAGGACATGAACGCCATCCTTCAAGGCACCTGATGTCGGAGAGGCAGACAGGCCGTCAGTCACGATCATCTTCCTCCTCGGATAGCAGGTTCATCTGAGCCGCAGCCTGTTTCGGCACATTCAATCCAAGATGCTGAAATGCCGCCTGGGTCAACATACGTCCACGCGGTGTGCGTTGCAGCAAGCCCTGCTGGATCAGATATGGTTCGACAATATCTTCGATTGTGTCGCGCGGCTCGCTGAGCGCGGCGGCAATGGTTTCGATGCCCACAGGCCCACCTGAAAAGCTGTTGGCGATAACCCCCAGATAGCGCCGATCCATGGCATCAAGGCCGCGGTTATCGACTTCCAGACGCGTCAGGGCTTTGTCAGCCTCGGCAGCATCAATGAATTCAATACCATCGACTGAGGCAAAATCACGCACCCGACGCAACAGGCGCCCGGCCACACGCGGTGTACCACGTGCGCGTTTGGCGATTTCTTCTGCCCCATCTGGCTTCAGACCAACATCCAGTTTCGTGGCACCACGTTCGACGATCCGTTGCAAATCTTTCACGTCGTAGAAGTTCAGTCGACAAGGTATGCCAAATCGGTCCCGAAGTGGTGTTGTCAACAATCCGGACCTGGTCGTTGCGCCGACCAGGGTAAACGGCGGCAGATCAATGCGCACACTGCGCGCCGCAGGACCCTCGCCGATTATCAGGTCGAGTTGGAAATCTTCCATCGCCGGATAAAGCGTTTCCTCAACCGTCGGATTAAGCCGGTGAATTTCGTCGATGAACAAAACATCACGCGGTTGCAGGTTTGTCAGGATCGCGGCCAGGTCCCCTGCCCGTGCGATCACCGGACCAGACGTCGCCCGAAATCCAACGCCCAGTTCACGGGCGACAATCTGGGCCAGCGTCGTTTTCCCCAAGCCGGGCGGCCCCACAAACAAGGTATGATCAAGGGCATCACCGCGCTTGCCTGCCGCATCAATAAAGACCTTCAGGTTTTCACGCACCTGAGGCTGACCAATAAAGTCACCCAAAGTAACCGGTCGCATGCCATCATCACGCCCATCGCCGATGACCGGTTCTGGTGACAATATACGGTCTTCGCCGGTGTCTTCGTCGGACCATGAAAGCGGTGCATCATTCATGATGCCAGTTCCTTGAGGCCGGAGGTAATCAACGATTCAACGCTGGCATCTTCTGGCGACTGTTGCATAACCCGGGCGACAGCGCCGAACGCTTCGGTACGGCCATACCCCAGGTTCATCAAAGCGGACACGGCGTCAGCCTGCATCCCGGCAGCTTGCGATTCTGCTGGCACAGAAGCCGCCAGCGCCGCGCCGAGGTTAGGTGTCGGCGCCTTGTCCTTTAATTCTGTCACGATGCGTTTGGCCAGTTTCGGGCCTACACCGCTGGCCTGGGTCAAGGGCACGTGATCCTGGGCGGCAATTGAGTTTCCGATTTCACTTGCCGACAAGGCGGACTGTATTCCCAGTGCAACCCGGGCACCGACGCCCTGAACAGTTTGCAATAATTTGAACCAGTCTCGTTCAGAAGCATCCCCGAACCCAAACAAGTGAATGTGGTCTTCGCGCACATGGGTTTCGATTTCCAGCGTCACGGCTTCGCCCTGATTTGGCAAGCTACGCAAAGTCCGGGCTGAACACATGACAAAATATCCGACACCGTTCACATCGATAATAACGTCGGCCTCGCCAATCGCATCCAGAATCCCTTTCAATCGCGCGATCATGACTTGCCACCTGCGATGTTGGCATATTGTGACTGCGGTGACCTGAAATGATGGGCGTGACAAATGGCGACGGCCAGGGCATCGGCGGCATCAGCACCCTTGACCACAGTGCCACCCAGCAACAACTTGACCATCGCTTGAACTTGTTCCTTTGCTGCGCCGCCTGTACCGACGACGGCCTGCTTGACCCGGGTCGCGGCATATTCAGCAACCTCCAGCCCCAGGCGAGCCGGTGCCAACATGACAACACCCCGCGCCTGGCCAAGTTTCAGGGCCGACCCCGGATTGCGGTTCATGAATGTTTCCTCGATGGCGGCAGCTGCAGGGCTCCAGGTTTCGATGACACCGGTTACCCCTTCATAAAGTTGCGTCAATCGAACAGACAAAGCCTGTGAGCCATCACTTGTTACAGTGCCATGGGCGACATGAATCAGGCGGCTGCCTTCCACCTCGATGACACCCCAGCCTGTGTTTCTCAGACCGGGATCCAGCCCCAGCAATCTCACCCGGTCAGTCTCCCGCTATCACGAGCACAGACATAGTTTCAGGCACTGAGTTGCGCCAGAACCTCGTCCGATACTTCAAAGTTGGAAGCGACTTTTTGCACGTCGTCATTATCTTCCAGCGCATCAATCAGCTTCAGAATTGTTGTTGCCTTGTCGGCATCAACGTCAATGGTATTTTGTGGACGCCAGTTCAGGGCGGCGCGTTCAGGCTCACCCAATGCAGCTTCCAGGGCATCACGAACATCAGAAAAGGCGGCAGGATCGCAGATCACGACATGACCGCTGTCGTCAGAAATACAATCATCGGCACCAGCTTCAACGGCTGCGTCCAGCATGCCATCAGGGGTCGCAGCATCGGCCGGATAGTTGAACTCGCCCACGCGGTCAAACATAAACCCAACCGATCCGGTTTCTCCAAGATTGCCGCCATGCTTTGAAAAGGCTGAGCGAACTTCCGAGGCGGTGCGATTACGATTGTCGGTCAATGCCTCGACGATAACGGCGACACCGCCAGGGCCGTACCCTTCGTAACGAATTTCTTCATAGACTTCACCGTCTGCACCACCGGTCGCACGTTTGATCGCGCGCTCGATATTGTCTTTCGGCATGTTGTCACTGCGTGCGGCAATCATGGCCGCACGAAGACGCGGATTTCCTTCAGGGTCAGGCAAGCCAATTTTGGCCGCGACCATTATTTCACGCGTGTGTTTGGCAAAAATTTTGGCGCGTTTTTTGTCCTGCGCACCTTTGCGGTGCATGATATTGCTAAACTGGGAATGGCCCGCCATGGCGACTATCGGTCCTTGTACTTGTCAAATTTGAGAACGTGTATACCAGATATTGTGTGGAACACATATAATAACATGGGTGGAAACACATATAATAAGATGTGCGAATGTCCGCAGCCATTCATGCGGCCCAATAGACAATCTCGGGCTTCAATATGGCAATTTTGCGGCATCCACAGCAAATCCGTTCCTTGTGGAATCACTTCAGGTCGGATTTACCTTTTTTTTCGTGGTTTTAAAAGGGTCAGGAGACAGTTTCAGATATTTGCCCGGTGTTGATCAGTCTCGCACCAAGACGAACAGGTTCAATACTGAGTGCCAGGCCCGTTTTGTTATCGGTTTTGACGACGACACCACACACAGTCCCTTCACCATCGGCCGGCACAAAACGGCCCCCGGAAATCTTGCGGGTAAAGCGGCGCAAGGGTTCCTCTTTTTGCATACCGATCACAGAATTATAGTCTCCGCACATACCTGCATCAGTCTGGTATGCCGTGCCCCCGGGTAATATTTGAGCATCCGCTGTCGGGATGTGACTATGCGTGCCTATGGACAGTGATGCCCGGCCATCAACGAAATGACCCATGGCCATTTTTTCACTGGTGGCCTCGCCATGAAAATCGACAACGATAACATCCACCGTAGAGCCAAGTTTGTAGCGGCCAAGCTCTGTCTCGATCGCGGCAAAGGGATCATCCAGAGCGTCCATGAAAATTCGCCCCATGGCGTTCAGGACCAAAACCTTTTTACCAGCCGTCGTTTGATAGACATTTGCACCCAGTCCGGGGGTTCCTTTAGGGAAGTTCAGCGGACGCAGCAGACGCTTTTCAGAATCGATAAATCCCATTGCCTCTTTCTGATCCCAGGAGTGGTTACCCCCGGTGATCACGTCCACACCCATTTCAAAAAACTGGTTGCAGATTTTCCGTGTAATGCCAAAGCCGGCGGCGGCATTTTCACCGTTGACGATGACAAAATCGAGCCCCAGATCACGGATCAGGTCAGGCAGATACTTCTCCATCGCGTCCCGTCCGCTGCGGCCGACAACGTCGCCCAAAAACAACAACTTCATACAAATGTCCTCGTTCCCTGTTCGGTGACGATCCAGTGTAACTTGTGATCGTGTTTTTCGCGTGGCAATTTTTCAGCTTCCTGTGCTGCAAAGGCCAAACCGACCGAAAGTGTTTGCCACTTCATCGGTGCCTGGGCCAAAGTCCGGTCATAAAATCCACCACCATAGCCTAGCCGGTAGCCCTCTGCATCAAAGGCCAGCATGGGGACCAGAGCCACATCCGGAACCAGTTCCCGTGCTGAGGCATGCGGCACCTGTGTCCCAAAACCGCCTTCAACAAGAACATCGCCCGGAGACCATTCCTTGAAGACCAATGGTTGATCCTTGCCGACCACAACGGGCAGCGCCAATGGGTGTCCCGCTTCACGCAGTTTAACCATCAAGGGCCGGGAGTCGAATTCGTTTCGCATGGGCCAATAGCCCGCGACGACGCCGCTCTCGGGGATTTCGATGATGCCCTGAAAATGCCGAGCCGCTGCAAATGAGGCGATAGTCACATTACTGGCAGCTTCATCCCGGATTTCACGGTATTTTTTGCGAAGGTCAGATTTTGTCAGATCGGAACCGGAATGGGTCATACCAAATAATATTTCACAGATCACTTGCTGAAAAAATCAGGAGACGTGGACTTAATAACTTGCAGGCGGGGACCAGAAAAATTAAGTAGGCGGGGACCACCGTAGCCGTCAGCACCTCGATCCACTGTGGCCTGCTTTAGCAGGTGGGTGCCGTGTGATCGGAACCACGGTTCCGGCAGGGACAGCTCCCATACAGATCGATATTGGCCCCAGGAATACTTGCGCCCAACGAACAGGGCAGAGCCCGCCTGTCTCCTATTTAGGCGCTCTGAAGCTGAACAGCAACATCTTCGATGCGTTTTGCAGCCTCTATCATGGCCTGAGATGCGTCTTCGTTAACGTTATCCGTGGCGATGGAAACGGCTGCGCGTGCTGCTGCCAGCTCCTCTTCCAGCTCGGCAATACGCTCGGCGGAGCCTACTCTTTCATCCGCCATCAGCAATCCAGCCATCAACAAAAGCCGTCCTTCACCGATTTGCCCGACGCCGGTAACCAGTTCAGAAACCTTGCCATCAACCGTGGCCGCCAGCGATGTCAGATGCTCTTCCTCACCATCATCACACACCAATGTATAGTTGCGGCCGTTTACGGTGACCTGAACCTGTGCCATCTGATCGTCCTTTACCCTGCTCTGATATTAGTGGCTCATGACCGAGCGGATGCTGCTGATGGCGGTATCCAGTCGGCTGTCGACCGCATCGGCGACTTCTTCAAGCGCCACATAGGCGTTCCGGGCGTCAGCCAGTTCAGCTTTCAAACCCGCATTTTCCTTTTGCAGAACTTCTAATTCGGCCCGCAAGACCTTGGCCTCGGCTTCAATCTGGTCCTGTTGTGCCTCACCATCGGACGATCTGGATTTGACGACGTCATCCAGTTTGGCCAGGGCCTGCTGCAGTTGTTTTTTTGCCTGGTTTATTTCCGACATGTCAGCCCCTGTGTCCTGCGAATGCCACGCGATAAATCAGCGTGACCGCTATACCCGTTTGGATAAATCAATAAAATACAATAAAAACAAATACTTAACATATATCAAGTTTGCCAATCATACGCGGGTGGTTTACAGTCCGTCAACATCAGTTTACAGCCAGCGAGCCGGAAATGCGCCATGAATTGACGCGCATGATACGCCCTGCCATGTTACCCGATGAACCGGAGTGTCTTAAATTCAATTGTGATACAGACCATCCTTATTCCTTTCAATACAAGACAGATATGAGCCGATACGATCCGGATTGATCCTGAATCTCTTCATGCTGGAACCTGTGACTGATGACCAATAAACCTGCTAACCAATTACCAGACTGCAAGCCTTATCTGATAACGCCGCCATCGTTTGATCCGGTGCCGTTTGCGGACTTGCTGGCATCTGCGCTTGATGCCGGCAATATCAACTGTGCCCAGATCTGGATGCCGCAGTCTGAGGCAGATGAAGTCAAACGAGCCCTCGACATCCTGATACCTGTTTGTCATCAGCGCGACGTAGCCCTGCTCGTTTGTGACCAAGTTGATCTGGTAGCATCCAGTGGTGCAGACGGTGTGCATCTGGCCAGCCGCCCTGACGATGCCGAGGATGTTTCTGATGTGAAGGCGGCACGCAAAGCGTTGGGCGATGATGCGATTGTCGGTGTCAGTTGTTTTTCATCCCGCCATCGTGCTCTGGAAGCTGCTGAAAAAGGTGCGGACTATGTCTCCTTCGGACCCTGTTTCCCAAGTTCAAACACCACCTACACGGACTATCTGGAACTTGACTTGCTGACATGGTGGAATGCCTATATCGAAATACCTGCTGTTGCCATTGGCGGCATCACGGCTGAAAATTGCGGAGATCTGGTGAAATCCGGGGTCGATTTTCTGGCAGCCTCCGGTGGCATATGGTCCCATCCCGAGGGCCCTGCCAGTGCTGTTACGGCCTTTAACGACGCAATTACCAGGGCCCGGGAAGAAGTCGGCTGAACATAATTGGCAAATCACTTTAAAACCTGCTAACATCGTCGGCTGCAATTCACGGTGTTGAATTCATCATTCATTACCGGTTCCGGTTTCTGGACGGTTGAAGTCATCACAGACTCCAGCTATTTACTCTTCCCTGGAATCACAGACATAAATTTTAAAGGAGCAGATCAATGGCTCAAGCCACTGCAAGACACATACTGGTTGATAACGAATCGCTTTGCGAAGAGCTTAAAGGCAAAATTGCTGGTGGCGAAGATTTTGCCGATCTGGCGCGCGAGCACTCGTCCTGCCCGTCAAGCGCAAGCGGTGGCGATCTCGGATCATTTGGCCCAGGCCAAATGGTGCCTGAATTTGACAAGGTGGTCTTCAGCGCCGATGTCAACGAAGTTCAGGGCCCGGTGAAAACACAGTTTGGCTATCACCTTCTTGAAGTCACCAGCCGCAGCGACTGATTTGTTCAAGACCTGAAGACCGGTATCCATCGCCGCAAACAAGCAGGCGACAGGATCCCGGTCTTTAGGTTGATTTTCGATAATACGACGTTTTCGGGGCAAGTTTGCCCCATCTTTGACACAGGCTTTCTATGCATCTGAGAAACTGGCAACAAGAAGTTATCGACACATTTCCGTCGATCATCAGTAAATATCGCCGGTTTATCCTGAAGGCGCCAACTGGTGCCGGCAAGACCGTGTTGGCCAGCGAAATCGTCGAACGGTTTTTCAAGGACAAGAAGATCGTCGTGTTGTGCCATCGGCTGGTTCTGCTTGAACAGCTGGAAAGTGCGCTGAGCAAAAAGCATACGGTTCGCAAACTGGCGGTATCTGATACTGGCCAGGCTTTCGAAGGTTATGACATTCTGCTTTCGACCCATATGCGGGCGAAAGACGTGCTGGCAGACGCCATCACCAAGGCCGATCTTATCATCGTTGACGAAGCACACCGGGTCTCGCCGAACGGCAAAGGCTATAAGAGGATCATCGACGACTTCGATACGAACGGTAAAAGCGACGCCTGGTTCATGGGCCTTACGGCCTCACCTGAACGGCGTACCGGTGATCAGAGAGACCAGCTCAGCCTGGCTTTTGATGCCATTATCGATTGCGCAAATATTGAAGACCTGATTGCAGAGGGCGTTCTGGTACAGCCGGTTTACCGCTCCCACTTTGTGCATGACCTTGATCTTGGCAACATCGATATCAGCTCCGGCGATTTCCCGGTTACCAAACTCGCATCAGCGATCATCAAGTCTTCGATGATCGATTATGCTCTCCGCAGTTATATGGAAGAGCGGGAAAATTTGTCGGGAAAAGCCATTTCGGCCTGGTTCTGTGCAGACGTCAGTGTCGCCGAAGAAACCTTGCGCCAAATCGAGCTTTTTAACATCAAGGCCGCAATCGTTACAGCCGCGACACCGATCAAGGAACGCATGAAACTGCTTGCCAGCCATGAACGCGGCGAAATCGAAGCGATGGTTTCTGTCGGCGTATTGGTCGAAGGCTGGGACAATCCCCATTGCAATATAATTGTACATTTGCGCCCAACCCTGTCGAAGGTGTTGTGGGGTCAGTCGGTAGGCCGTGGCCTGCGGTCAGCACCTGGCAAGGACAAGTGCATCATTATCGACGTCAGTTCCAACTGGAGCACATTCGGGCCAGTGGAGAAATTGCAGTGGAGCCTGTGGAGCACCCGGGGCTCCCACATGCAGTTCATGAACCGGTTCAACTGGATCGGCGAACAGCAGGACGGTGAAGACAGCGACGACATATACTTGCTGTGCAAAAATGAACTGGCGAACAAATCCAGGTGTTCTCACATTTATCGCAAAAATGAACATGCCAATGACACCTGTCCGGTTTGTGGCACCTATGCGGCTGTTGATATCTACAAGGAACAGAAGCTGGACAGTTCGCTTAATGAAAGCGGTCTGCATCGCCTGTTCTTCAAGCGCGTCCCCAAAGTGTTCGAGAAAATGAACATGTCGGTCTGGGAGCGTCTGGACAAATCAGCCTGGAAATCCGCGACTGACAATGAAAAGGTCTTTTTGTCTTTCTGCATGGCCTTCCGCGAAGTATCGGGTGACGAAACCAAATCGGAATCAGAATACTGGGACGCCGCCCTGGCTGCAGAAACAAGCATCCGCAGTTATTTGCTGGCGAACGAGTTCTGGATCAAGAAACAGGAAGACTTTGATCTTTCACTGATTGCTGATGGTATGCTGGCCGGCAGAGTAATCCGGACCTTGCAGGCCCATTATGGTATTTCGCTGTGTGGACGCGCTTTTCAGTCCCATTCACCCGCCGAGAACGAGCGTAAGTACCAAAAAGCCATCCGCGTTGCTGAACGCATGGCGATGCTGGGCTGCTCATCAAAAGACAACCTGCCTTACTTCAAGGCTGCCGACCACATGGCGGCCTAGGGCAGACATTAATCACTGTCCGGAACCCCGGGCTTGTTTTCGTAGCAAAGACCAGCATTGCGGTGATCTCCGCGACCTGCTAGGTTCCGCGCCGCATCCCCCGAC
>Ga0233430_1004808_pt1 | contig 12213 bp, 10 predicted proteins | sample SI_118_April2016_2_FD_179883 | JGI IMG/M metagenome (GOLD analysis project Ga0233430, IMG submission 179883) | Seawater microbial communities from Saanich Inlet, British Columbia, Canada - SI_118_April2016_150_MG | ecosystem: Environmental > Aquatic > Marine > Inlet | place: Canada: British... | reverse complement strand
TGAGGACGGTTCCATGGATTCCTCCCAATGTGTGTTTGGCGATATACATTAGGAAGGAAAGGAATCGTCCTCTACTCAAGCAAATCCTCGCACGGCTCTTCACACAAAATCAGGTAGTATCAAGAATGATCGGGGCAGAAATGGGCTGGTGCTGAAGGAAGTAGTTGATAACCCGGACAAGAGAAGTCAGCGCCTCTCCTTTTCCCTCAGCGACGATGGATTGTTGATGATCGTAGTTTTTCACCACTTCATCCTGCCAGAATTCAGGATTTCCACCAGGATGTGGAGGGTCCTCATGTACTGAAGCCATCGTTCTCTCCTACAAAGTAATCTGCCCTATCTGATCCTCAATTCATAATCCTCTGCCAATGCTAGCGGGAGAGGTAAACCTGGTCAAGGAGAATCAGGAACGGCCGATCGACGAGCACGCACCTCGAACGGCCTGGGATGGTTGGTGATCTACGGAACACAAAAACGGCGGATCGATGAGCACGCCCCTCGACCGACCTGGATTGTTGAGCGGTTGGGGGCTTATGGAACACAAAAACGGCCGATCAACGAGAACGCACCTCGAACGGCCTGGGATGGGTTTACTGAGGAAACTCGATCAAACCGCAAATGCGATCTTGATCCTCGATAGAGCAACGTCCCTCCCCCGATTCGCTCTACTGACGAGCTACTCAGTAGCTAATCAACCCCCAATCAAGGCGCGATCTGACCTGGATATTGTCACCGCTTCGTCTGTCGTTTAGGCCGTTGGCCCCACGCTCCCTCGTCCAGCATACCCGACAAATACTCCCAACGCAAATCGCTGCCACCAGAAGCTCAAAACCCGAGCAGGACAACTCCATTCAACCCTTTCGATCTAATCAAATATCTAATGCCGGTTTTCCCCTGTTGTCGCCGTTGTCGCGATTGTCGCGGTGTCTGTTATTGAGAACTGGGCGAAAAACACGTCGTTACTACCGCCATTACCGCCGATTTCATCCGGTCTTCTCATCTGTCCGCCACGGCGTAGCGCTGGGCCCGGTCGGGCGTGGAACCGTCGGCCGTATCGGCATCTTGTCGTAAGAGCGGTAGCGCACGTCGAGGTGCGGCGTCTCTATGCGCACGTGTCCCTGATAACGCGACTCCATCAACGCTTCGAGCGCCCCGCTGATCAACAGCGTGCGCTCCACCGGATACTGCGGCTCGCCGGTGAGGAACATCTCCTGAATGTTCAGTCCCATGTACACAAAGTGCGGGTGCGGGTCGTCGTGCAAAAAGGCCTCCATGCCTCGCACCTGGCCGTCGACTCTGCCGGCGTAGCCCCAGCCGCGCACCAGGTGGCCGTTCAGCATCAGGGTGGCGGTGCGCAGGCCGTCGGCATATTCGAGCAGGAAGAGGGCCGGGTTCGGACAGTTGTCCTCCATGCGGCCTTCCTTTTTCGGCTCGATGTGCTCCTCGGCGGCGGCGGCCAGCTCGCGGGACCACAGCCCCTGTTCGGCCGCTTTCCACACCTCCGGCCCTTCCAGACACTGGACTGCGGCGATTCCCTTTTCTCCTCCTCGGCGGCGTTCGACCATGCACTGCAGCAATTCGAGGGCGTGGTAGCCGTAGGATTCCAGCCCTCCGTAGGCCATGGACAGCGCCTCTTCCACCGGAGTCTCCAGGTCGTATTCCAGCCATGGATTGCGGTAGGCGACCGGCAGGGAGGAGCCGGCCATGAACGGCACCTCCAGCTCCCGGGCGCGGTCGTACATCCACTTCGCCTGTTCCCAGCTGTAGGAAAGGTACTTGTCGCTGAAGACTGGCACAGAGCGGCCCGAGGTGGCGAAGACGCCGCAGACCTGTTCGAAGAAGAAGCGGCGGGGGTAGAGATGCTGCTCTTTTTCGTTCCAGGCGTAGTCGCCGTGCTCGCCGATGATGAGCACGCCGTCCACCGCCAGTTCCTTGCCTCCCAGGGTGAGTGCTTTGACGATGCTCGGATAGATCGGGATGTCGTATTCGCGGGCCAGGGGGATGCAGACGTCTTCCTCGTGGATCTGATCGAGGTAGATGGAGGCGACATCGATCTGCGGCTCCAGCATGCCGTCGTCGGTGGGGAATCCTCTGAGCAGTTTGGGGAGGAGCACTTCGGCGTGAGAGCGGGTGAAGCAGGTGGTGATGATGATGGCGATTTTCTTGCGCCCGGTCATGGAGCTGCTCCTCTCTTATAGGTCGTGCTGTCGAAATCTACAGTGAGTCGACGATGGAACGGGCGCTGCGGGGATATTCTCCGCAACGCTCGTAGTATTACTCAGCGTTTTCCCAACCGGTCAACGGCGTCGAAATAGGCGCGGATGTTGGCCAGGGGAATGTTGTGCGGCAGGTCGCGGGTCGCCTTGATGAAGTGGCCGGGGCAGGGCTTTGCTTCTTCCAGGCAGCGGGCCACTTCGCTTTCCACCTGCTCGGGAGAGCCGTAGGTGAGGACCAGGGTGTTGATGTTGCCGATCAGAAAGTGGTCCCGGCCGATGGTGCGGGCGATGCCGCCCAGATCCATGTTGTCGTTGATCAGGAAGCCGTCGAAGCCGATGGTGACAAGGTCGTCGAGCAGGGGGGTGTAGTCGCCGTCGGAGACGAAGGCGACCTTGATTTCGGGATGGGAGAGAATCGGTTCCAGCAGCTCTTCATACAGAGGGAAGAGGCGCTCGCGATACCATTCGGGACGAAAGACCAGGCCGCGCTCCAGGGCGACGTCGTCGTGGATCATGATCAGGGGGGGAGCGGCGGCCGCCCATTTCTCTATGTTGCGGCTGGAGACGCGGGCGAATCCCTCCAGGACGCGCTGGAAGCGGTCGGGAGCGGCGGCGGCGGCGGTGAGGAACAGCTCCCAGCCGAAGGTCATGATCGGGTACTGGAAGAGGGTGGTGTAAAAGATGCCGGTGACGATGGCGTCGGCGCCCATCGACTCCTGGTCGGCGCGGATGCCGGCGAGGGGATCTCCGTGGGCGGGCATAGAGGCTTCCGGATCGTAGGCGAGAACTTCGTCGATGTCGTGGACGGGGTACTCCTCGCGCCAGGAACTGCCGGACAGGCCCCACTCGGTGTAGCGCACGCCGTGGTCTCCCTCGCGGCTCGATTCCCCTTTTTCAAAACGAATAGAACGGCTCGGGAGGCCGAAGATCCAGTCCACATCCAGGGCTTTGTAGGTGTCGATATACGCCTCGCGGGGATGCTCCCAGGGATCGTAGTCGAGCAGCTCCTGCATGAGCTGCGGGTGGTCGAAGGTCTCCTGCTGGGCGACGCGGTCGGTAGGCTGCAGGTGGATGGTTTTGAGGGCGCGTTCGTAACTCATGGTGCGTTTCCCGGTTTTTGGTTGACGGAACCCGGGCCTCCTCTTAGGCTTAGACCCGGATGTGAGCAATACCTGAAGATTACGAAAGAACGGGACGCATGACTATACCCCGGGGATGGAATCCGTTTCGGGGGTTACAGAGAGAAAGGATCTACTATGGAACAGGCGGTATTCGGCATCATCGGAGCGGGGGGAATCGCCCAGTCGCAGCATTTGCCCAATTTGACGCGGTCGCCGCGGGTGCGGCTGAAGACGATCTGCGACCTGCGCGGGGATGTGCTGGCACAGATGCAGGAGAAATACAAGGTGCCGCAGGCGGTGACCGATTTCAGGGAGCTGCTGGCCGACGCAGAGATCGACGCAGTGGTGGTGGCGACCAAGGAGGATATGCAGGCGGAGTTGGCGGCGGAGGCGCTGCGGGCGGGGAAGCACGTGTATGTGGAGAAGCCACTGGCCGACACGCCGGAGAAGGTGGAGTCGGTGGTAGCCGCGCAGGAGGAGTCGGGGAAGTTCGCGGCGGTGGGCTTTAATCGGCGCATGGCGCCGGCGTATCGCAAGGCGAAGGAGATAGTCGACGCCGACGGTGGGGCGAAAAACATCCACTACCGGATCAGCGATGAATACTGGAGCTGGGGGCGGAATCTGCCCCCGGGACATCGGGTGATCCACGAGGTCTGCCATCTGTTCGATCTGATGCGCTGGCTCACGGGAGCCGATCCGGTGTCGATCTACTGCGCGGATTCGCGGCCGGACGACGAGGTTTTCGTGCTCAAATTTCCGGAGTGCGTGGCGTCGATAATGGACACGGGATACGTGACCATGGACATGCCCAAGGAGCGGCTGGAGGTGGTGTCGGAGCTGGGCAGCGTGATCGTCGAGGAATTCGTGGAGCTGAAGACCTACGGATTCAAGGAGTACGACCACGTGTACCGCTTTCCCGGTCACTCGCATCCGGACCGGGATTCGACGCATAAGTACCTGCTGGAGACGGGTGGGGCGGAAGTGCTGTACGCCATGCGGCGGATGGGCTGGGAGCAGCGGGAGCGGTGGAAGGAAGTGGAGGCAGGGGGGGAGTTTCTGGACAGGGCTGAATTGGAGCTGTTTCAGTCTCGCGCACCCCACTGGAACTACATGGTGAACAAGGGATGGCTGTCGGCGATCGACCATCTGGCCGAGTGCATCCTCACGGGACAGCCGCCGCAGTTGGCCGGAGCGGTGGACGGGCTGTGGTCGACGCGGATCACGGCGGCGGCGATGGAGAGCCGCGAGTCGGGAGAAGTAGTGAGGTTCTGATGGGCAAAAAGCGGCAGCGGGCCAGGGAGTTGGCGCAGAGATTCCTTGAGGGGGGGGATGCTCTGGGCTGGTTTGAGGAGTGCGGTCTAATCGAGAAATCGTTCGAGGATTTCGTGGACGACGAGGATCCGCCGGTGCGGCGCTTCAGAGCGGTATACGAGAGGAGGAGATCGTGAATGTCATACTGATCATCAACGACACGTTCCGCAGAGATCACCTGGGCTGCTACGGGAATACCTGGATCCAGACGCCCAACCTGGATCGGTTCGCAGAACACGCTGCAATCTTCGACCAGTGCTATATCTCCTCGTACCCGACCGTGCCGCAGCGGTGGGACATCAGCACCGGACGCTTCGGCTTTCCCTATCGCGGCTGGCAGCCGCTGGATCCGGGAGACGTGACCCTGGCGCAGATGCTGGGACGGCGGGGCATGCACACCCAGATCATCTGGGACACGCCGATGCTGGGGATGCACGACTACAATTATACGCGCGGGTTCAAGGGAGTCTACTTCGTGCACGGTCAGAAAGGGGATCCCTGGATCACCGATCCCTCTCTGCCGGTGCGCCTGCCTGCCCAGCCCCACAAGATCAAGAATCTGGCGAGCATGGACGGGTACCTGCGCAACCACCACGGTCGCCGGCACGAGCGGGAGTACTGCGTGGCGAGGAGCTTCGGAGATGCGACCGAGTGGCTGGAGACCAACTACACCCACGACTCCTTCTTTCTGTACATCGACATGTGGGATCCGCACGAGCCGTTCGACTGTCCTCGCTGCGATTACGAGCTGTACGGAAATCCGAAATATAGCGGGGATCGGATGATGTATCCCCAGTACGGACGGCCCACGGTCATGACCGAGGAAGAGCACGACGACGCCAGAGCACTGTACGCGGGGAATGCCACCCTGGTCGATCGCTGGGCCGGGAAGTTTTTCGACGCGGCAGAGCGGCTCGGGCTTTTCGACGACACTTTGATCATCTGGACCACGGACCACGGGCATCTGTTCGGGGAGCACGATCTGCAGGGGAAACCCGGGGCCGAGTTCGGCAAGCTTTATGAGATCACCGCGCGGATTCCGATGTTGGTGCACCATCCCGAGGGATTGGGGGCGGGGGAACACATCGCTGGAATCGTGCAGCCTCCGGATGTGCTGCCGTCGATTCTGGGATTCTTGGGTGCGCCCGTGCCCGAGCAGGTGGAGGGAAAATCGTTCTGGCCGCTGGTCAGCGGAAGCGGAAAGATCCGCGATTACGCGTTTTCCAATCGATATACGTCGCCGACTCGACCGCCGGACGACGGCGCTAGTTTTGACGGCTGGGTGGGGACCGACCGGGTGATAGAACCGAGCACGGTGAGCGGCGATGAGTGGACCTATATCTGTGCTCCCCAGGGGTTTCCCTCCGAGCTCTACAACTTGAAGGAAGACCCGGAACAGCTGCACAACGTCGTCGATGAGCAGCCGGAGATCGCCGAGGGGATGCGCAAGGAGTGGTTGGATTTTCTGGAGAGTCACGGTGCTTCTGCGGAGCGGATTCGGCCGTTTTTGGAGGGGAATGCCGCGGTGCACGCTTCTCCGGAAGACGCGCTTTTCGCCTTCCGCGACGATCGGGGGCAGTGGATCGCCTTTACCGGGGAGGAGCAGGCGCGGATGCTGGCGCATCGGGAGGACGCACCGGGTCCGGAACGGGAGGTGGAGGAGATCACTTTCGGGGCGCTGCTGGAGGACAATCCGCGGAATCTGATTCATCTGTTCGACCAGTTTTACTGGGCGGAAGATCTGGTCTGATTATCTGCCCGGTAGATGAAAATGGTTCCATCAGATGGCTGTTTTGGAGTGAACGGGGATATCTGAGAAAGAGGAGATTATGTCGAAGGAAGTCGAGGATCGAGGGTCGAGCATCCGCGTCACCGCGCTGCACACCATTCCGGTCGGCGCCAAGGGGTATGTCAAGCTCGAGACGAATATGGGGGTGGTCGGCTGGGGCGAGATCAACAACATGAATACGCCGATCGCCTGTGCGCTGGCCGAGTCGATGGCGGAGATCGTCGTCAGCGAGAATCCGACGCGCACCGAACATTTGTGGCAGCGGATGTTTCGCTCGCACCGCAATCTGCGCGGCGGCGGGCTGATGACGCACGTGATTTCGGGGATCGACATGGCGCTGTGGGATATCTGCGGCAAGCTGCACGGGGTGCCGGTGTATCGCCTTCTGGGCGGACCCTGTCGCGACAAGGTCTGGATGTACCCGAGCCCGAAGGCGATCAAGATCAGCCCCGGAGGGCCGAAGTACCACGCCGGAACGCCGGTCGAAGTCCAGGAATTGGTGCAGCGGGTGCGGGATGCGCGGGAGAAGGTGGGGCCGGATGGGGCGGTGATGGTCGACGCGCACAGCTGCCTGCCGCCGCCGCTGGTGCGGCAGTTCGCCGGATATCTGAAGTCGGACGATCTGCTCTTTTTGGAGGAGGCGTGGGTGCCGGGGAATATCGAGGTGATGCGCCGGGTGCGCGAAGAGGTGCCGGTGCCGCTGGCGACCGGGGAACGGGACCGGACGATCTGGGAGGTGCGCGAGATTCTGGAGGCGCAGGTGATCGACATACTGCAGCCGGACTGCGGCCACGGGGGCGGCATCAGTCAGATGCGGAAAGTGGCGGCCCTGGCCGAGGCGCATCACGTGCCGATTGCGCCGCACTGCACCATGTCCTATCTGGGGCTGACCGCCAGCCTGCACGTGGCCGCCTCGGTGCCGTTTTTTCTGATCCACGAAGGGTACAAGAATCAGCTGCCCGAAGGGGTGGCGATCAAGACCTGGGAGATGGATGACGAAGGGTACGTGTCGCTGCCGGAGGGACCGGGCCTGGGGGTGGAGATCGACGAGCAGAAGGCGATCGAGGTGGGCAAGGAACTCAAACGGCAGTTCAAATGGCCGGACAATCGGCTGCGGGACGGGTCGGTAGCGGATTATTGACGCGGAGTGTTGAGGGCGGGATGGTGAGGGGTTTTATTTGTATCAGAGAGTGATGAGAGGATTTCAACTTTTTAAAACGGAGAGAGATCGATGAGCGCAGCGCTGGACTACGGGGTACAGAGTTTCTGTTTCCGCAACTTCAAGGACAACGCCGACGTGGCGCAGAAGGTGCTGGAAATCGGCGTCAATAGCATCGAGATCTGCGGTGTGCACGCCGACTTTCACGATCTGGAGGGGTGGAAGGACGTGGTCAAGACGTACCAGGATGCCGGAGTGTCGGTTGTGTCGATTGGTGTGAATACCTTTACCGGCGATCCGTCGGAGCGGGACTTCTTTGAGTGCGTGGCGATCGCCGGGGCCAAGCACGTCTCCTGCCATTTCCAGGTAGATACCTACATCAAGGCGATTCCGATGGTGCGTCAGTGGTGTCGGGAGTACGGGATGCGCGTGGGCATTCACTGCCACGGCGGGTACTCCTTCGGCGGACAGCCGGACGTGCTCAGGCATCTGATCGGGCTGGGTGGGCCGGAGGTCGGACTGAACATCGACACCGCCTGGGCGATGCAGATCGGGCCGCGGCCGGGAAATCCGGTGCAGTGGGCGAAGGATTTCGCCGGACAAATCTACAGCGTGCACTACAAGGATTTCCTCTTCGGCAAGGACGGGATGTGGGAAGACGTGGTCGTGGGCACGGGCAATCTGGATCTGAAAGCTTTTGTGGCCGAGTTGGAAAACGGTGGCTTCGACGGCATGGCGGTGATCGAGTACGAGGCGGATCCGGAGAATCCGGTACCGGCCCTCAAGGAGTGCGTGGAGAATATGCGGAATACGGTGGGATGAGGGGATAGGGAATTCCGTCGATTTTCCGAATCATCGCCCCGAGCGCGCTGGAAGATTGGGCCGCTCGGGGCGGTTTTTTCGTTGACCGGACTTATGCGTCCAGAATGCCCCGCACCGCCTCTACGAGATGCTTGCCGCCGATCGGTTTTCTTATGACCCCCTGCACACCTTTGTGGTCGACGTCGCCCACGGGATAGCCGGTGAAGAGGACCACCTTAATATCGGGAGAGAGGCGGCGCAGCTGAGCGAGGACCTCGGTTCCGGACATATGAGGCATGGATAGGTCCAGCAAGACCAGAGAGATTTTGTCGCGCTCGCGCTCGAATACCTCCAGTCCATCCTTGCCGTCGATTCCCTCCAGCACAGCATACCCGCCGCGCTGGAGAAACTGTCCGACCGTGTGCCGCACCATTTGCTCGTCGTCGATGACCAGGATAGTCTCCCGCTGCTCCCGCTCGCCTGCCGACTCAGCTTGCGGCTCGCCGCTCGGCAGGAGGATCGAGAAGGTCGTGCCAACGTTCCGTTCGCTTTTGCACTCGATCCAGCCTCCGTGCTCCTGGACGATGGCGTACACGGTGGCCAATCCCAGGCCGGTGCCCTTGCCGATTTCCTTGGTGGTGAAGAACGGTTCGAAGACGCGCTCCCGTATCACATCCTCCATACCCGTTCCGTTGTCTGCGATCTGCAGGCGGACGTAGGGCCCCGGAACGGCACCGGGATGGAGAATTTGATCGGCAGAAAAGGAGAGGCGGTCTATGCCGATCTGGATGCGATAGGAGGAGCGCTCCAGGTCTTCCAGCGCATCGCGGGCATTGAGAAAGAGGTTGAGGAGTGTCTGCTGGAGCTGCGAAGCGTGTCCCTGAACCATCGCGGAAGATTCGGGGAGATCTGCGATCAGGTCGATCTTTTTGTCGAACGTCTTACTGCAGATATCGATCGTCTCGCGTGCGACGGTGCACAGGTCGACGGAGGAGAATTTCGCGCTCCTGTCCCGACGGGCGAAGAGCAGGAGATGGCGAACCATTTCGGCCGCCCGGTGCGTCGATTTTTCGGCGTCCATCAGGTAGGTCTTCGCAGGCTCCGGCACCCCGGGGATCGCCAGCTCGAGGTTGCCCATGACCACCTGCAGGATGTTGTTGAAGTTGTGGGCCATGCCGGAGGTTAGCTGGCCCACCGCTTCCATCTTCTGGGCCTGGCGGATGTGCTCCTGGCTGTCGCGGAGTTTCTGGTAGAGACGGGCGTGTTCCAGGGCGATCGCCACCTGATTGAGGAGGGGTTGCATCGCCTCGATGCGGCGTATCATCCCCTCTCTTTCCGCCTCGGTACTGCCGGTGGCCAGCACTGCCAGGACGCGAGAGTCCTGTTTGACCGGAATGAAGTAGGAGATCTGGCCCTGGCGCTGTTTGACGGGTGTAACCCTGCGGTCGAAGCGCTCGTCGTCTCCCTCGACGACCTGCATGCGGCCGCTACGAGCCACCTCGGCAGTGATATTGTCGTCGCTCAGGTCGTAGTGCAGCCCTACCCCTTCGTGCGTGTCGATCGCCTTAGTGGCTCCGTCGCCGTGGTGCCAGATGATGCTGCGGACCACGTTCACCCGGCGGTGCTGTCTGTCCACCAGAGCGATCATTATGCTGCGAAAGATACCCGCCTGAACGATCTGCTGGGCGAGGTTGTCCAAAACTTGATCCAGGTCGAGGGAGGAGAGGGTCAATTCGCCGATCTGCTGGAAAGCGGCCAACAGGCGGCTTTTCTCCTCGAGGCTTTCGCTCGTGGTCGCGAGTTGAACGGCCTGTTTTTCAACGGTTTCTTCGGCCTGCCTGCGCCTTTCCAGAGCGCTGATAATGTTGTCCCGACGCAGGAGAAGGACCGAGGCGATGGCGCCGTATATTTCGAGACTGGCCTCGGAAAACGGCTGCTTGGAAACCAGGTCTTCCGTCCTGTTGCCCGCATACAGCGCCAGCGCGCCCCCACTTTTTTCGGGGATCGGATACCAGACGAAGTAGGGAAATCCCAGATGTTCTCTGAGAGAGAGATGGAAGGGGCGGGGAAGAGAATCTTTGTTGCTGATGGCCGGTTCGAGGTGATCCCGCCCATGCTCTCCGGCCAATTCGAAGCTCCGGATATCGTCTCCAAGACCTATCGAGGCGATTACGGAGAACTCGAGTGTATCGAGGTCGATGTGCAGAAGCGCGGCGGAATCTACGAACAGGTCGGAGGCTATGGTCTCGACGACGCTGATGTACAGCTCTTCCACGGTCGGGGACTGTTCCGCCCGTTCGTGCATAACCTTGATGAAGTTGAAGGCGGCGGTCGCCTGCCTCTTTTGCAGCGTCAGGGTGAGATTGAGCAGGTCGAGCCGGGTCAGCTCGCGGGTAGTGTCTTCGAGCTGAGCGGACAGGTAGCTCCGTTCCTGCTGGAGTTTCTGGAGAGTATCTTCTTCTCTCACTGCGATGCACTCCTGCTCAGTATCATCAGCACTCCGGTCCAATCCAATCCGCGGCTCCTGCCCATCAGCGGTGCGATCTCGACGCCGGAGTAGAGGCCGAGAAGGGGGATCTCCCGGCCGATAATCTCCTGGATGATGGCGGCTTCTTCCTCCTCGGAACCGGAGAAGCTGGCCGTCCGGCCCGCGCAGTCGATATACAGGGCGAAGAAAGGCTCTTCCCCTTTTTCGCGGAGGCGGTCCATGGCCTCTCGGCATCCCGTTTCCGCCGATTCGGTCATCAACTGAGCGTTGCGACGCATAAACTGAAATTCAGTGCCATTTTCAAAATCGGCTTCGAAGAGGACGATGGCTTTTTCCTCGGGGATGATGCCGATGATGAGTCTGCTGACGTAGCTGGCTTCGTCGTAGGGAGCGTATTTTTCTCCGTGGTTGACGCCCAGAGTGACCAGGAGCAGGGGAAGCTGGTTTTGCCAATCCTGGCCACCCAGCAGGTCGTCTATCACGGCCAGCGCCGGCTGGCCATCTATCTCGTAGACGACCGGTCCCTCGATCCGGGTGATAGTGTGATAGTCACTCATCGGCTTGCAGCCGTGCATCACGCTGGTGTGAACCGAGCACTGCCCCGACAGCAGCGTCGCCACCGCGCGCTGGTCGGCTGTCTGCTCGCCGCAGAACATGAATCCCCTGTCGAAGGTATAGCTGCCGATCAGCCCCGCCCCTATGATCAGAGGTGGATTTTCACCCAGGCCGCGTTCAAAACCGTCGAGCAGATAGGATGATACATTCAGGACCGGCGATGGAGGAGGGGGAGATTTGACCGAGTCGTAAAAGAGGAGAGCCAGCTTTTCCTCGGGGCCGCGCTTTTCCGCCAGCTGTCGCCCCAACTCCAGGCCGGTGCTCTTTTCGTTCGCATCCAGACCGGCGGCTGCGGAGGTGGCAAAGATCAGGTCGTCGGGAAGGGCGGCCACTCCTACCTGGTAGCCACCGTAGCCCAGATGGCCGTTGGTGATGATCCCTACGGCCGGGCCACCGACGACGGGGATATCTCCCCCCTCCGAGCGGATTCCCTCGAAACAGGCGCGATAGTCGTGTTTTCCAGTGCAGAAGGCCAGAAGCAGGCTGCTCCGGTCGTTACCCGTCTGCATCAGCGCTTCCGCCGCCGCCCGTTTTCCCGCCGCAAACGAATCTGGAATATCGGCGAAACCGACTCCGGCTTTCGCTATGCTCATTTCACTTCCTCCATATCTATGGGAAGATGAAACATTTAAGATAGGGATTTCTCAGAGCGGGACCATGGGATCCGATCCTTTGAAGGATTGTGAGGGGCGGTCTCACCAGCGCTGCAGACT
>Ga0233430_1004805_pt1 | contig 12221 bp, 11 predicted proteins | sample SI_118_April2016_2_FD_179883 | JGI IMG/M metagenome (GOLD analysis project Ga0233430, IMG submission 179883) | Seawater microbial communities from Saanich Inlet, British Columbia, Canada - SI_118_April2016_150_MG | ecosystem: Environmental > Aquatic > Marine > Inlet | place: Canada: British... | reverse complement strand
TCGCGCATTCTGGTCAAGAACGCGAAGAAATACATGGGCGTCAACATCAACGTGAAAAACAAGCCCGGCGGCATGGGCTCCATCGGCATGGGTTCCGTTGCCAAGGCCGCCCCGACGGCTACACCATCGGCACCATCACCTTCAACCTGAGCGGCTACAAGAACCAGGGCCTGGCTCCGCTCAGCTATCGCGACTTCGAACTGATCAGCCTTATCAACCGTAGCGCCGGTTCGGTTTCGGTTCGCGCCGACAGCGAATTCAAAACCCTCAAAGACGTCGTCGAATATGCCAAGAAAAACCCTGGCGTCGTGACCGCCGGTCACTCGGGCGCTGGCGGTGCGTGGCACCTTGGTCTGGCCTCCCTCGGCGTCAATGCCGATGCCAAATTCAACTTCGTGCCCTTTGATGGCGCGGCACCGACCCGCGTCTCAATGCTTGGCGGCCACGTTGCCCTTGCCACCACCGGCATCGACGAAATGATCGAGTTTTACAAAGACAAACAGGTCCGCATCCTGGCCATCAACAATCTCGAACGCCACGAGCTGTTCCCGGATGTTCCGACGGTTGCCGAAGCCGGCTATCCGATCAAGCAGCCGATCATGGACTGGCGTGGTCTTGGTGCGCCCAAGGGCACTCCGGCCGACCGCATGAAAATCCTCGTCGACGGCCTGCGCAAGTGCTTCAACGATCCCGAATTCCAAAAAGCGGCGATCGCCAAAGGCTTCTTGTTGACCTGGAAAGAACCGGCTGAATTCAAGACCTTCCTGGCCGGTATGGAAGACACCCTTGGGGAAGCTCTTAAGGCTGTTGGTCTGTACAAGCCCGTTCAATAGTATCCTTCTTGTGTAAGGATTGTTAAAGGGAGCGGCGCGTCGCCGTCGCTCCCGCCTTTTTGGATGTCGGGGGATAGAAACCGTGAAACGGTCGGACATCGTCGTCGGTATTTTTCTTATTTTTGCCTGTGTTCTCGTATATCTGGAAGCAGGCACCTACGAGGATCAAGGGGTCCAGCAGACTTTCTTTGGGCCGCAATTCTTTCCGCAGATACTCACCGTTCTCCTTATTGGTTGCTGCGGGCTTCTCATTTTCCACGCCTACCGGGGCAAGGCGCTTCGCAAGGCGGAAAGCATCAACCCACAGGGTTTCGTGCGGCTGATCGTCTCCATCGTCATCGCCATTGTTTACTGGGTGTCGGTCGACTTTTTCGGTTTTGCCCTGGCCACGCCGTTTTTCCTGTTTGTATTGATGACACAGCTAGGCGCACGCGGATGGAAGGCGCGGCTGGGTGTCTCAGTCATAACACCGATTTTCATCTGGTGGATATTCAATGAAATTCTCGTCGTCTCCCTACCCGAGGGCGAGTTGATGTACATGATATTCGGGGAATAGGAGACGGGTCATGGCTTTTGATTTTACAATATTTTCAGATGCGTGGCTGACCATTCTCAGCAATCCAATCCTGATCGTTTGGATCTTCGTCGGTGTTACGTCGGGCATCATTATGGGCTGCCTGCCCGGACTGACCGCGACCACCGGCTGCGCACTGCTTATTCCGTTTACCTTCGGCCGCCCGCCGCTGGAAGGCCTGTTGATGCTGATGGGTGTGTTCGTCGGCGGTATTTACGGCGGCTCGATCAGCGGAATTTTAATTCGAACGCCGGGAACACCATCGGCGGCGGCGACGTTACTGGACGGTTTCCCGCTGGCCCAAAAAGGCTTGGGCGGCAGGGCCATTGGCATGTCCACGGTGGCATCCTTCGTCGGCGGCACAGTAGGTGCCCTGATTATGACATTCATGTCGCCGACCATCGCCGAGGTTGGCCTCAAGTTCGGCCCGGCGGAATTTTTCGCCCTTGCCCTGTTCGGCATGAGCATGATTATCGCCGTTTCGGGCGTCTCGCTGTTGAAAGGTGTCATATCCGCACTGGTTGGACTGTTGGTCACGACCATCGGCTTTGATCCGCTGTCCGGTCTGCCGCGTTTTACCTTCGGACAAATGTATCTGCTGGACGGGTTGAGCTTTATTCCCGTGCTGATCGGTTTGTTCGGTATCGCCCAGGTTTTCCGCAACATCGAAAAGATGGGCATCGGCCAACGGATCAAGACGGACCTGACAAAGATTTTGCCGCAATTCAGGGAAATCTGGGCGGTCAAGGTCACCATGCTCAAATCTGCGGTAATGGGAACCTTCATCGGCTCGATCCCCGGCACCGGCTGTGATATCGCCGCCTTTGCTTCCTACGCTGAAGCCAAGCGATCATCCAAACACCCGGAAAAATTCGGAACCGGTGTTCTGGAAGGTGTGGCCGCACCCGAAGCGGGCAACAACGCGGCGGTCGGCGGCGCGATGATCCCGATGTTAACATTGGGTATTCCCGGCGACGCCTTTACGGCGGTTATGCTGGGTGCGTTGACCATTCATAACTTCCAGCCCGGCCCCATTTTCTTCCGCGAAAATCTGGATGTCGTTTATCCCATGTTCGCCGGCCTGATTTTGGCCCAGGCGGTGTTGCTGTTCGTCGGCCTATTGGGGGCTCGCTTTTTTGCCCGGCTGGTCAGCCTTGACCCGAGAATGTTCACAGCGGTGATCTTCCTGCTGTGCATCATCGGCTCCTACGCCATGCAATTCAGCAGCACGGACGTATTCGTCACACTGGGTGTCGGACTGATCGCCTACTTCATGGATTATTTAAGGTTCCCGGTGTCGCCCATCCTGCTGGCCTTGATTCTGGGTCCGCTGGGCGAACAGAATTTGCGCCGCGCATTGCAGATTTCGCACGGCGATTTCACAACCTTCATCAACCCCATGGAACACCCGATTTCGCTGGCGTTTATATTGATCGCCATCGCCGCTCTGGCGTCCATGTATTTCCGGCTTCGCAAATCGCGGCTTGAAGAACTGAGCCGCGAAATTGAATCCGCCGAATGAACTGAGGAAACGAACATGAAACCCTTCGAATGGAGCCTGCCGACCAAAATGGTTTACGGCGCGGGCGAGATCAAACGCCTGGGCGAGGAAGCGAAAGCCTTTGGAAAGAAGGCATTTTTCGTCACCTTCGAACCGGTCGAAGCCGCCGCCTTTATTCGCGAGAGCGCGCTGGCATCGCTGGCCGAAGCCGGCGTCGAAACGGTCATTTACGATAAGATTGAACCCAATCCCAGCGTCAAAACCATCGACGAAGGGGTGCGCCAATTCAAGGAATGCGGCGCGGACGTGGTTGTCGCCGTGGGTGGCGGCAGCGCCATCGATGCGGCCAAGTACATCGCCAGCGTGGCCGAAAGCGGCGGCTCGTCGTGGGATTACGTGGTTCTCGCGTCCCACACGCCCCGCGAATACACCGGCGCCTATCCGGTGATTGCCGTGCCGACGGTTTCGGCTGCCGGATCCGAGGTCAACGCCGGTGGCGTCATCACCAACACCGATCTGAAATTGAAAAGTTTCAGCCGGTCGCCCTACCGTATTCCCAAGGTCGCCATTATCGATCCCGAATTGATCACCTCTTTGCCCGTGTCGGTCACGGGTGACGGCGGCGTCGATATCTTCTGCCATCTGATCGAACACTACCTGTCGACCCCGGAAGTGTCCGAAATCGCCGACCGCTTCACCGAGGCCATGATCCTGACGCTCATGGAATACCTGCCGCGCGCGCTGGAAGACGGCAACGATCTGGAAGCGCGCGGACAGGTCGCGCTGTGTTCCGCCTTCGGCTGGTCGGGCATTCAGGCTTTGGGCCGGTTGGGAAGCATTCCCATCCACTTCATCGAGCATCAGCTAAGTGCCCACTACGTACTGAGCCATGGCCGTGGCATGACCATCTTGCTGCCCGCCTATCTGGATTATTTCGCGGATGCGCTTCCGGCCCGCTGGTCCAAGCTGGCGCGGCGCTGCTTTGGCGTGACCGAAACCGACGACGCGGTCGCGGCCAAAGCGCTTAGCGGCGAAGTCGTCAAATGGCTGCAAAGCATGGACGTTCACCGCACCCTGGCCGACGAAGGCATCGGCGATGAAAAGTTCGAGCAGATGCTCGATGATATTTTCGAGATGTATGGGACGCCGGAAAACAAAATCCCCGGCGCCCGCCCCATGACCCGGGCCGACATCAAACAGGTATTCGTCGGTTCGCTCGGCGCTTGAGAGTTTCCGGAAATTAGAAGAATAAGAACCAATAAAACGAAAAACGAAATTCCGGAAAATAGGGGGATCGGGAAATCCGGTCCCCCGTTTTTTTTTCAAACGCCTACCACTCGGCGACAGAGCCGTCGGCGTGACGCCATATGGGGTTGCGCCAGCGGTGGCCTTCTTCGGCGCGTTTGATTACGTAGTCTTCGTTGATTTCAATGCCCAGTCCGGGGCCCTCCGGGATGTCGACGAAGCCGTCCTTGTAGGCGAACACGCCGGGATCGGTCAGGTAATCGAGAACATCGTTGGTCTTGTTGTAGTGGATGCCCAGGCTTTGTTCCTGAATAAACGCGTTGTAGCAGGTGGCGTCCACCTGCAGGCACGCCGCCAGCGCAATGGGCCCCAGCGGACAGTGCGGGGCCAGCGCTACATCATACGCTTCGGCCATGGAGGCGATTTTCTTGCATTCGGTAATGCCGCCCGCGTGGGAAAGGTCGGGCTGGATGATGTCGGCCCCGCCTTCGGCCAGCAGGGTCTTGAAGTCCCAGCGCGAAAACAATCGCTCGCCGGTGGCGATGGGCACGTTGGACGATTTGGTGATGTCACGCAGATGGTCCAGATGTTCCGACAGCACCGGTTCCTCGATGAACAAAAGCCGGAAGGGCTCCAACTCGCGGATCAGAACCTTGGCCATGGGTTTGTGGACACGGCCATGGAAGTCCACCGCGATATCCATGCTTTTTCCAAGCGCGTCGCGAATCGCCGCCACCCGTTCAACCACGTCATCGACCTTGGCGAAGGTATCGACGATCTGCAGTTCCTCGGTGCCGTTCATCTTGATCGCCGAGAAGCCCCGCGCGCGGGCGTCCTTGGCGGCGTTGGCCACGTCGTCGGGTCGGTCGCCGCCGATCCACGAATAGGTGCGGATGCGGTCTCGGCATTTGCCGCCCATCAATTGATGGATCGGCGCGTCATGATATTTACCTTTGATATCCCAAAGGGCCTGATCGATGCCGGAAATGGCGCTCATCAGAATGCCGCCGCCCCGGTAAAATCCACCCCGGTACATGACCTGCCAGTGGTCCTCGATTTGCAGCGGATCCTTGCCGATCAGAAAATCCGACAACTCGTCGACGCAGGCGCAAACGGTCTCCGCTTTTCCTTCAAGAACCGGCTCGCCCCAGCCGCTTATCCCTTCGTCGGTCTCGATTTTCAGAAACAGCCAGCGCGGCGGAACGATCCAGGTTTTGAACCCCGTAATTTTCATCTTCTATCTCCTGAACGATTTTTTTCTGATCATATACCAAGAACCAGGGATAGAACGCGAAATTCCCACCCGAAATCGCAATATGAAGTTGTTCAACAGGGTCTCGGCGGACTATTAATAGGGCGCAAGAAAATCAGTGATAAAGTGGTTGATCCCCCACCTATCGCTCGCCCAGGAAACGGACAATCTAGGAAGGAGTTTGGACCATGTCGGAAGGCCCGACGTTAAATGCTTGTTTGGAAAAGATGCCGCTGATCGCCATTTTGCGCGGCATATCGCCCGCCGAAGCCATTCCGGTCACGGACATTCTGTTTGAGGAAGGTTTCACCATCGTCGAAGTTCCCATGAACTCGCCGGACCCGCTGGAAAGCATCGGCGCCATCGCCAAGGCCTATGGCGATCGCATGGTGGTCGGCGCGGGCACCGTGATGAGCGAGGAAATCGTCAATTCCATCGCCGATGTGGGCGGACGCCTGATCGTGGCGCCCCATTTCGACCCCGAAGTGGTTAAGGCGGCCAAGGCGCGCGGCATGTACTGCTGCCCCGGCGTGCAAACGCCTACCGAGGCCTTTTCCGCGCTGAAATGCGGCGCCGACGGCCTCAAGATTTTCCCCGCTGAAGCCTGCCCGCCGAACATCATCAAGGCGATCCGAGCCGTCCTGCCCAAGGACGTGAAGGTGGTTCCCGTGGGCGGCATTAATGAGAACAACATGGCCGACTACTGGAAGGTCAACGCCAACGGCTTCGGTATCGGTTCGAACCTGTACAAGTCGGGCAAAAGCCTGGACGACATTCGCGCCACGGCCAAGATGCTGGTGGCGGCAGCCCGTGAGTTCATGGGCTAATAGAGATAATTGGAGGAAACCAAAATGACCAAACGTGTTCTTACTTTCGGCGAAATGATGCTTCGCCTGAAATCGCCGGGCCATGAACGCCTGTTCCAATCGCCGAGCCTGGAAGCCACTTTCGGCGGCTCCGAAGGCAACGCGGCGGTCGCGCTGGCCAACTACGGCCTCGATTCGGCTTTTGTGTCGGTCTTTCCCGAAAACGAGATCGGCCGGGCCTGCATCGCCGAGCTGCGCCGCTTCGGCGTCGACACCTCGCTGATTGCCAAGGCGCCTGGCCGCATGGGCATCTACTTCACCGAAACCGGCTCGAACCAGCGCGGATCAACCGTGGTTTATGACCGCGACCATTCCTCCATCGCCAATGCCGGCCCCGGCGTCATTGACTGGAACAAGGTCTATAAGGGCGCTGACTGGATTCACATCAGTGGCATCACGCCCGCGCTGACCGAAAGTGCGGCTGAGTTGACCATTGAGTGTGTGCGTGAAGCCAAAGCCGCCGGCGTCACCGTATCTTGTGACTTCAACTACCGCGGCAAGCTATGGAACTGGGGCAAAAAGCCGCCGGAGGTTATGCGCGAAGTGGTCAAGTACACCGACGTCGCCATCGCCAACGAGGAAGACTGCCAGATGTGCCTGGGCGTGACCACCGACGTCGACGTCACCAGCGGCAAGCTGGATACTTCCAAGTACGAAGCCCTGACGGCAAAGATGTTCGAGACCTTCCCGCACCTCACCCATTGCGCCGTTTCCTTGCGCGAGAGCAAGAGCGCGGATCACAACGGCTGGGGCGGCTGCCTGAGGGACAAGGATGGCTTCAAGCTTTCCCGCCGCTACGAAATCACCGACATCGTGGACCGCGTCGGTGGCGGCGATTCGTTTGCCTCGGGCCTGATTTACGGCCTCATCACCTATGGTTACGAGAACGGCCAGCAGGCCCTTGAATACGCTGCTGCCGCCAGCGCGCTGAAGCACACCATTCCCGGTGACTTCAACCGCGTCACCGTGGCCGAAGCCGAGAAACTCGCCGGTGGCGACGCCTCGGGCCGCGTCCAGCGGTAGTAAAAAAATACCGGTCGGGCGGGTTCGACAAACCTCGAACCCGCCCGATTTTTCTTTTGGGGGGAAGTTCCAATGGCCAAAACCAAAATTGCGATGGGTTGTGACGGCGCCGGGTACGTGATGAAGGCGTTCCTCAAGGAATATCTTGAGGGCGAAGGCTACGAAATCGTCGATGTCGGCTGCCATTCCGAAGAAATGTGCGATTACCCCATTTACGCCCGCGATCTGGCCTACGCCATTCGTGAGCGCAAGGCGGACCGGGGCATTCTGGTTTGCGGATCGGGCATCGGAATTTGCATTGCGGCCAACCGCTATCCCTGGATCCGGGCGGCCACGGTGTATGACGAAACCGCCGCCCGCATGACCCGCGCCCACAACGATGCCAACGTGATGTGTCTGGGCGGCATGCTAAGCGGCCAATGGCTGGCGCGCGATTGCGTCGATGTGTTTCTCAAGACCGGCTGGGACGGCCTTCACGCGGAAGGCGCGCGCCACGTGCCGCGCATCAAGATGCTGGACGATCCCGAAAGCGATTTCGACGCATTTGGGAAGCGTTAGCCCGCAACTTCATCGAAGACACGCATGAAATTTCCGCCGACGATTTTACCAATATCGTCGGCGGCCATGCCGCCTGCCAGCAATGCCTCAGGGATCACGTGGAACTCGTCATAACCGGTGTAAACCGGGTTTTTGACCGCATCCATATCGGTGCCGATGCCTACGTGATCGGGTCCGATCAGCTCGGCCAGAGCGAAAATGCCGTCGATGAATTCGGCGAAATCGCGCACCGCCAGCTTGGACGGCCAGACCCCGATCATCCCACCCGTATCCGCCACCATTTGCGCGTGCTCGGCATTGATGCAACGCGGATGAACGTCGCCCAAAACGGTGTGAGAAACCACCACCGGCCCCTTGGCCACCTTGATCGTATCGCGGCAAACGGAAAAGGCGCGTGGGCCAGATCGATGACCATGCCCAAACGATCCGACTCGCGCACCACGTCGGCGCCAAAATCCGTCAACCCGCCGTGGTGCGGTTCTTCCGTCTGGATGTCGCCCAGTTCGTTGATGCGGTAGTGGACAAGTTGGAATAGCCGAACGCCCAAATCGTAAGCCGCCTCGACCCCGCCAAGCTCGCCCTCCAGATAATCGCCACCCTCGATCCCCGATATGACGGCGGGTTTTCCTTGGGCCTTGGCGTGCCGTACGTCGGCGGCGTTTTTCGCCAGCACCGCGCCGCCGTCTTCCACGGCCCGGTTCAACGTCTCAAATCCCTTTATGGAAGCGGAATACAGCAATCCGGGTTCAACCTCGCGAACAGCACGCAAGCCCCGCTCCGTTCGTTCGATGGCCGGCTTGTCGCCGATGGTCGCAGCGACACAGGCAGCCACATTCCCGGTTCGCATGTTGGCCAATGCCCGATCAGGATAACCATCGTCGAAATAAAAGCAGCCCAGATGGCTGTGCAGATCAACCGCCGGAACAATTTCTAAAATGTCAGCCGCCGCGCGGACGGTTTCACGATCTCGTGTTGGGTATTCGAGTTTCATTCCTTCGCCCCATATACCAGGAAGCATTGATAATAGCCTCATCGGGAAATAGTTTCGATCCGCTGACATCAACAAAAGGCAGAAAAAATGACCCTAATAAAGTCAACTAAGAAAAGCGCCGGCATCATACTTGCAGCCATCGGCGTCTTGCTGGTCATGGATTGGGCTGCGGCCCACAGCCCCGGAAAAGGCATGGTCCGCCATCGCTATTTCATGATGAACGGCATTCCCGAAGAATACGCAAACGCCCTCAATCCAATTCCCGCCACCGCCGAAGTCATCGCCGAAGGGCGCACGCTTTATGACGATAACTGCGCCATCTGCCACGACCCGAAAGGCCGGGGCAAGGGCGAAGGAGCCGAGGATCTCGACCCCAAACCCGCCGATTTAATGATGATGATGTCCATGCCCATGGCAACGGACGGCTTTTTCCTGTGGTCCATCTCGGACGGCGGTGAAGCGTTGGAAACAGACATGCCCGCCTTCAAAGAGATTTTGAGCGCGGACGAGCGCTGGAAAATCATCCGGGCGCTGCGTGCCGGACTACCCGATTAGGTATTTTGTTCGGCTGCGGTCACGCGGTCGCGACCGGCGTTCTTCGAGGCATAAAGCGCCACATCGGCAGCTCGGATGATATCGTCGGGGTCACTGCCGTTGCCCGGAAATACAGAGACACCAAAGGAAAGGGATATGGGATCAAGCGTTGAACCCTCGAATTCGACGGCCATGTTCTTGACCTCCTTGCGCAGGAATTCGGCCCTCTCCAGACCCCTTTCAAGGGTAGCGTCCGGCAGAATAATCAAGAACTCCTCACCGCCGTACCTGCACACGATGTCCGTCGCACGGCACAAGCTGCGCAGCATGTTGGCAACCGCTTTCAATACGAGATCACCCGCTTCATGGCCGAACTCGTCGTTGAACGGCTTGAACTTGTCGACGTCGAGCATGACCACCGAAACCGGAATGTTCTTGCGCCCGGCGATGGTAAGTTCGCGCTGGAAATTCTCGGCCATATACCGGCGGTTATAGAGTTGCGTCAACGGATCGCGCAGCGCCTGGGCTTCCAGGGTCTCGCGCAGGCGCAGATTGGAAAGCGCCAGACCGATCTGTTCGGAAATAGCAACGACGAGGCGCACGACATCTTCGGGCAGAGGCCCGACGTCATTCGGCCTGCGTTGCAGGACGACCGTGCCGATCAGATCGCCCTGCGCCATCATCGGCACGCAAAGCGACTGCTCCCCGGATTCCAGAGCCAGATGATCACAAACGACGCCTTCGCCGCCACCCGACGTGTGCGGTCGGCTTTTGCGAACGGCCCAGCATTCGTCCGGAACGATGGCACTACCGGGACTTACTTTCCCGGGCCATTGCACGACCTGCTCAAGCATGTCCTTCGACGGCGCAAGGAAAAAGATGCTCCCGTGGTAATCGGCGAACAGATCACCGGCATAGCGCGAGATAATCCCGTACAGTTCCTCAAAACTTTGACAGGCCTGCAGCAGTTCAACCATTTCGCCGAGTTTGGAGATTTCCTGATTGCGGCTCTCCAGCGCGCGAACGAGCGAACGAAGCCGGGCGTTGGCGGTTACCAGCCGCGCCTGATACTCCTTCTGCTCGGTAATATCGATGCCGAAGGAAATGGTGACGGTCTCGCCATCGGGATTGGTCAGGACGGCGTTGCGCCACGAAATAAAACGTTCTTCGCCGGATTTTGTAAGAACCGGGTATTCCGAGATGTCCAACGGCACGTTATTGGCCGCAGCGCCCTCCACGGCTTCCCAATGGGCGGGAAAGCGTTTGCGCGGCACCATCGTCTCGAACCAGTTTCGGCCGCGCAACTCTTCCAGAGAATATTCCGTTACCTCCTCGGCGGCTGAATTGTAAATGACCGGACATCCCTCCGGATCAAGGCCGACGACCATGGCGTTCGCCGTTTCCAGCACATCGTCAAAAAAGGCCCGGCTATCGTCCAGCCGCTGCGCCTCCCGGTGGGCACGGCGCTCTGAAAACCGCCATACACGGACCAGCGCGATCGTTACCCCGACCACGATCAGAAATACCAGCCCATGCAGCAGGGCACCGCTCCGCCACGCAGCCATTATCTCGTCGTAATCACGCGATATCGAAACCACCAGCGGAAAAGCCGACAGGGTGCGAAAAACCGTTACGTGTTGTTTTCTGCCGGTGTCCGCCTCGGTACGGTGAACAGTTGTTTGTTGATCGGAAATCAAATGCGCCCTGAAACCCCGGGACTTCTTGATGGACAAGGCACGATAATTTTCGGGATTGGGAATGCGCGATAGAAGATCGCCATTGATCGTCGCCAGACGGTCGGCGCTTTTGCCCTCGGGAATCACGGATCGCAACACCTCGTCGAAAAACTCCAATGACAACGATGCCCCGACCACGCCGGCAAAAGAGCCGTCCGCGGCGCTCAGCGGTCGTGTTCCGAAAAACAGCACTTCGCCCGACCTAACCTTCACGGGGCCGGTTATGAACAGGCGGTCCTGATCCACCGCATTTTTTGGATTCACGAAATACGGTCGCTTGCTTGCATCGAATTTATTAATGGTGGGAAATGTCGTGAATTGAATGATTCCTTCGGCATCCGTCATGAATATCTGCCGGATTTCGAGAAACGATTGTGCCCGCGCTTTGGCGTACGCGACTTTCGCCTCCCGAGTTTCGCCTGCCTTCCGCGGAATTTCGGCGGCGACGTCTTGCATGACGTAGTCCACGCTACGAAGGCTACCGCTGATTTGTTCGTCAGCAACGCGGGCGAGGTTGCTCAGAAGATCGGTCGAATTTCGATAGGTTGCCTGATAGTCGTCGTAGAGGTTCCAGCCGATTATCGCCGCCGAAACGATGACCATAAAGAAGCCGAATACCGTCGGTTGGTCGGCCAACAGGCCCTTCATTGACGAAGTAGGTCGTTCGCTTGGCGTCATCACGCGACGGTCCCAAAAAACAAAAAGCTGGCGTTATTTGGCGCAGATACTGCCCGACGACCCGTTCAGAAACAAGTATTTACGGCAACAACATGAAGCCGTTTCAATTTGCAGTACGCACAGACGCATGACGGCTCCGAGGGATATCCCCGGAGCCGTCAACTAAAAGCGCCATGACCAGGCGTTAATTGTCAGGACGGAATGCCGTTTGGATAGACGACGGACTTGATGCAGCCGTCCTTGTGCGTTGCCTGGACATCGTAGGCGTCGATCGCCTTGTCCATTTCGACATGGTGGGTGAAGAGCGCTTCGATATCGACCATGCCGCGTTTTATCGCATCGATCGCTTCCGGGAACACGTCGCCCATCATCTTGCACGAACAGACGGTCACTTCCTTGATCCGCATGGTTAATGCATCAATCGGGTTGT
>Ga0233430_1004799_pt1 | contig 12233 bp, 10 predicted proteins | sample SI_118_April2016_2_FD_179883 | JGI IMG/M metagenome (GOLD analysis project Ga0233430, IMG submission 179883) | Seawater microbial communities from Saanich Inlet, British Columbia, Canada - SI_118_April2016_150_MG | ecosystem: Environmental > Aquatic > Marine > Inlet | place: Canada: British... | reverse complement strand
ATTCTAACATTCTTTTAATACCTACTTCCTTAGTAATTTTGGGGCTCCAGCCCATTAGTTTTTTTGCTTTAGTAATGTCGGCGACAAAAACTTTTTGATCACTTTCTCTAGGTGGGAGTTTAATGTAATTTAATTTTATATCTAAGTTCTTTTCTAAGATTTCAAAAAGCTCTAATAAGGATAAACTATTATCCATCCCTCCTCCTATATTAAAAACTTGTCCTTTTGTATGATCTATATTTTCAATAGCTTTAAAATACAGATCAACCATATCATCAGCATATAACACATCTCTTACTTGTTTTCCATTACCAGATATTGTAAAAGGTTTATTTAATATTCCTTTTTTAGCTTCTATTGCTTTTTGGCAAAACCAACCAATCCATCCTTGATCGCTTGTTGAAAATTGCCTTCCTCCAAACATTGAGGAGTGTCTGAATACTACTGTTTTAACCCCAAAAATTCTATAAAAATCCAACATATACTGATCCGCAGCCCCTTTAGAACATCCATATGGCGAATGAAATTCAAGAGGACTATTCTCTGAAAATCCTTGTGGGAAATCAACGACTTTGTATCTCATCTTTGTTTCTTCATATTTAGCCCATTCTAAATCCCCATAGGCCTTGTTAGTAGAGGAATAAACTATAAGGCTATCTTTTGAAAAATTTTTAACGGCTTCTAATAAATTAAAAGAACCTAATACATTAGTTTCAAAATCTAGACGCGGATTGTTTATGGACGTCGTCATTGCTACTTGTCCTGCTAAATGAAAAATGACGTCTGGTTTTACTTCTTTTATAATTTTGTTTATTTCGTTTTTGCTACTGATATCTGACTTGAAAAATTTAAATTCACCTTTTGTTTTTAACCAAGCTAAATTTAGTTCACTGCCTTTTCTCGATAAATTATCTAAAATATAGAGTTCTTCTTGCTTTGATAAAACTTCTGCAGCTAAATTCGACCCTAAAAATCCGCAGCCTCCTGTTATTAAATATTTCATTTTTTTTCCTTTCTAATCTTTTCTTTTTCTACTTCCATCGTTTTTTTCAATCCCTCTTCCAAGGAAATTTTAGGTACCCATCCTAAGTCTCTTATTGCTTCTGTGTTTGTCTTGAAACTCATTATTTCGTTTCGTCTATAAGGCAAGGCTCCAAAATTCAATAAAGTTTTATGGTTCCCTATTATTTTTTTTACGGTTTTTACAAAACTTTTTATCGAGATGGGTTTGTTAGTGCCAACTTCCAAATTATATAAATTTTGTTTGAATTCCTCTATATTTTTTAAAATCACGATGAAGACGTTAACTACATCGTCTATATATATAAAATCTCTGATTTGATCCCCCTCCGTTAAATCTATTTTGACCGGCTTCATTAACAAGCTGTTAATAATAAAAGTTACAAATTTTGAATTGTCATCGTTAGGGCCATAAAAATGTTCCAGGACTATGTTAATACAAACCAACTTATTGGAATACATTTTTAACCAATCTTTGAACTGATTTTTAGAAAGTGAATAATAATTAATTCTTTTATCCAGAATTGTATCTGTGTTTAAAAATGCCTTAACGCCATATTTCGTACCTAACTCTAATAAATTAAGGGGGAAAACAAGATTCGCGTCTAAAGTAGACAGCGGCTCTATTTTTTTTCTCCCGTAAGAAGTCGCGCAATGTATAATAATATCTATTTTGTTTTCCTGGAAAATTTTATGGAGATCAATTTTATCAACATCATAATAAACAACCTTTTTTATAAGGCTTTCAATTCTAAAAATATTAGAAAAACTTCGTTTCAAAATAATTACATTATATTCATTTTGAAGTAAAGCTTTAAGCAAGTTGCTGCCCAAAAAACCTGTTGCGCCTGTAAGTAATATGTTTTTTTTCATTTATATATTTTTCTTGTTATCTTTTTTAAAATAATGGGGGCTAATAATAATAATCCAAATAGAAAAAATACGATTAAAATGTTAAAAGAAAATACATCCTTGAGAGAATTCAATTGCACTAATTGCCTTCCAGCAAACGCATAAATAAAAATTACGGGCAACATCCCTATAAAAGTACTGATAAAAAAATTCTTAAGTGAAACTCTACTCAAACCTAAAACTATATTAACTATAAAAAAAGGAAAAACCGCGGCTATTCTTATAAAAAACAAGTAATTCCAAAGGTTTTTATGCAATCCTTTGTTAATCGTATTTACTTTATTTTGATATTTTTTTTCAAGTTCCGCTCTGAAAATATATCTTGCTATTAAAAAAGATAGGCTCGCCCCTATTACAGAAAACAAACTAACTAAGACCCCTCCATACAAAGGACCTATAATGGCGCCACTAGCTAAGGCTAAAAGCGCTACTACCGGTAAAGAAAAAGCTATACAAAGAATGGTAATTATAGCTAAAATAAAAATAAAAAAAACACTGTCAGATTGATACCAATTGATCAGGGCGTCTATATTAGCTTTTAAAAATTCTAAATTAAAAAAAACATTTAATTTTGTTTGATATATAACAATCAAAGTAATTGCTATTCCAAATAAGATTAATAGCTTTAAATATTTTTTATTCATCTGATGATCATTCCTCTGACAATGGATCTATAATCATATTTTCTAAAAACTCTTCTCTGGATAGAAAAGGAAATAAATCTTCGAGTGGTTTAGAGACCATTTTGCCATTTGGTAATTTTTTGGAAGAAAGTTTGGGGCTAAAGGTATACTCTCTTTTGAGTTTAACCTCACAAATAATCGGACCTTTGGTGTTTAATACTTCGGCAATTTGTTTTTCCATAGAAGACTGTTCATTGATTAGTTGATATGGAAGGCCAAAAGCCGCTGCGGTTTTAGCAAAATCAGGGAAACCAACACCACTATTATCGTCACAAGCTATCCAACGTTTATCAAAAAAATTAGCCTGAGTTTGCCGGATAGAGATATAGCCATCGTTATTCATAATAAAAATTTTAATAGGTAGCTTATTATGAGCTACCGTAGCTAATTCCTGAATATTCATCATCAAGCTACCATCTCCAGCTACACAGACTACATCCTTTTTATCACTTCCCACACATGCCCCAATAGCAGCTGGCAAATCATAGCCCATGGCGGCACTGCCAGAATTCCAAAAAATGTGCTGATTCTTTTTAACAATTCCTGCCTGAAATAAACACACACAAGCTGTACCATTACCCGCAGTAGCTATCGCTCCCTCAGGCATTTGTTTTGTTAAGCTTTCAAAAAAAGTGTATGGCTCAATGTCTTCTTTATTATTTCTATATTCTGGCAATACTACGGGATAGCGATCTCTACGGACACGACACCAATCAGCCCAATCCGTATAAGCGGGTAAATCTGCTGTTTCAGCTTGTTTTAATAATTCTTGTAAAAATATTTTAGCATCCAAATTAATTGGTAAATCCGGTTTTAAAGTTGGTTTTTTTAGTTCTAAGGGATCGATATCTACAATAATTTTAGTAGCTTCTCTAGCTACTACTTTCCAATTATAGCTAATCTGACGGACATTATTACGTGATCCTACGCTTAAATAAACATCGGAATTCTGTGCAGCAAAATTACCAGCTCTGGTGCCAATAGTACTCATACGACCAACATATAAAGGATGATCCGTAGGGATCAAATCAAAGCCGTTAAAAGTAGAAATCACAGGCAGCCCTAATTTTTCTACCACTTGTAAAAATTCTTTTTGAGCATTTGCCAATCTAATACCATGTCCGGCAACTAAAACTGGTCTTTTAGCTTGTTTTAATTCTTTGATAACTTCAGCTACTTTTGATTCGAGATATTGTTGATTGATTTCTTTTTTATCTTCTTGTTCATCATATTCTGCTAGTTCGCTTTCATCTATCATAGCGCCCTGAATATCCAGTGGAATATCCAGCCAGACCGGTCCTTTTCTACCATGAGTAGCTAAATAAATAGCTTTATCTAACATTTTTTTTATTTGTTTAGGCTCTTTAATGATCTCCGCATATTTAGTCACAGGTTTTACCATATCAATGATATTGATCTCCTGGTCGCCAATTTGACGCAACCCTATATTTTCATAGTTAGCTAAACACGTTTCCAACTTCACCTGCCCTGAAATAAATAACGCTGGGATAGAGTCCAGCCAGGAGCTAATAAGCCCCCCTATAGCGTTAGCCCCGCCAGGACCAGTAGTGACATTAGCTACTCCAATCTTACCGGTAACGCGAGCATACCCTTCTACGGCAATCGCAGTCGCCTGCTCATTATGATTACAAATATAATTTAACCCTTCACATTTACCGATGGCATCATTAAGATGCATGGCGCCACCGCCGGAAATCATAAATATGTCCTTTACACCATGTTTTTCCACCAATCTTTGCATAATATAGTCTGCTACTTTTATCATTACTTTCCTCCTTTTATTTATCCACCATTAAGGCTTCTTTATGAATTAACTTTTTATTTTCAAGATACCAATCGTATAAATATTTTATGGCATTATCCATGGGGGTAAATTGAAGATTGGTTATTTCTTGCCTTAAACGCGTATTATCTCCGCTATATTCCAGCCCTAATCCTGGTTTGGCGATTTTAATGGGTAAATCTTTGCCACAAACAGTCTTTATTTTCTGTACGATTTCAGAGAGTTCCAAAGATTTGTTTGGCGTGACGTTATACGCCCTATGTTTACCAGTGTGCTGGATAAAATAATCTAGAATAGGCATTAAATCATCAACGTATAAATAATCAAATTTCCTGTTTTGACGCATCGTAAGTGGAAGATCAAAAATAGCTTTGCAAATAAGATTAGAAATAAAGCGAATTGTATAATCTTCATACTTACCAAAAATACCAAAAATTCTTAAATCAACTACTTTATCCATATGTTCTATATACTTACCAATTACATATTTATTAAAACCATGTTCATCAGCCGGTATATGCTCTCCAAAATAGGCTTCTTTCATTTTAGGTTGATAATAACGATGGTCATACACAGCTCCAGAGCCAGTGATAATCATTTTTTTAAAATACTTGGCATTACGAATGAGATTAAAAAACATGCGCGTATTATGATAAAAAAGATTAGTGGGATCTTTGGCATTGCGATGTCCTGGTTTACAAGCAGCATGGATCACAATATCTATCTGGTTATTTTTGAAAAAATGATCTGCGGAATTCTCATCAATTAAATCAAGCTCTTGATGTCTGGGTGCTATAATATGGTATTTTTGAGCCAAAAAAGACTCTAAAATATTTTTACCAATAAAGCCGCTGCCGCCGGTGAGTAGAATATTCATAATTTTCGTAATTTAAACATAGTTTTTAAAGCTTGCACCTGATCAAAAAAAATTATTTTAGAATTTGCTAATAATACTTTTAAAGTTTGTTGTTTAAATCCATTGTATAAAATCAAGGCTAAAAATATTAACATAAGAAGTGGATCCAATAATACTCCGCCATAAATATAATCTATCCCTACTAAACTGAGATAATTTTTAGGGATTAATAATAAAGCAAAAAGAATTGTATAAATAACATTATATTTATCTGGACTATCATCATTAATAAATAAATATAATGGGATAAATAAATGCATTAATTTATAATCACCTGCATAAGGTGTGAAAAAACACATGGCAAAAACTAAAATAGCTACTTTTTTCCAAAATTGTTTTTCCACAAAAATGATATATAAAATTAAACAAGTAAATAAAATCAAAATAAATGGGACATAAAGCTGTAAATAATATACAAAATCAGCTTTTTTAATAAAAAAAGCTATTAGTACTTTAAAAAAGCCAAAGAGAGAATGACCATAATTGAGCCCGGCATGACCAATGGCATACATTTGAGCATTTAAGCCCTGGTTTTGAATCATCCTCAGAATATTTTCCATAATTGAACCCTGAAAAAAAATCAAGGTAACTACTGTAGATAAAATGGTTATAATAAGCGTATAAATAATTTCTTTGTATTTTTTATCTGTGAAAAACAATATTAAAAATACAGCTGGAAAGAGTTTCATAGCAATAGCTAAGGCTAAAAAAATTGTGCTAATAAAATAATTTTTCTTAACATAAAAAAATATAAAAAGAGCCATAAAAATAAAAACAAAATTTTCAAAATTAGCCCGATCAATAGCAAACAAAACTGGAAAAGAAAGAAAAGAATAAATAAATACATTTTTTATCTTAGCTATTTTATTTTCTAATTTTAGATTTTGCCAAGCATACCAAACAAAAAAAAGCACGAAAAGTGATAAAAATATACTAAGAGATAAAATATCAGGTTTGATAAAACGAAAAATATTGATAAAGCCATAGGTTAAGGGGAAATAACATGTATAGGGATTGGGCTCTAACACTAAATATTGATACCACATACGAATACTGTTAAAAAAATCATTGAATTTATCTGCTGGTGTAAATAAAAAAGAATTATAAGGATGGCCTAAATTAAAATATGCCCCCAGGATATAATGAAAAAAAACTGCTGCTACAAACCCAATTAAAAGAATTAAGCTAACTAATTCTATTTTATTATTCCGTTTGAAAACAGGTTGAAATAATACAGTTTTAATTTTCTTTAACATTTCTTTTGTCAATATAATCCTCTATTTGCTTTATAGAATAAGCTCTCATATTATGATGCCCGCTATAATACTCTTTATACCATTTAATACTTTCTTCAATCGTTTGGGCTGAGTCATAAACTGGCTGCCAATTTAAATAATATTGCGCTTTGCTGATATCGAGTTTTAAGAGCATAGCTTCATGTAACTCTTTATCTGGAATAACTTTATATTTCCCACTACCCCATATTTTAAGACTCTGTTTCACGATTTCTTCTACTGTTAAATGATGACTGTCTTGAGGGCCAAAATTCCAACCACTACTATATTTAGCACCATTCTGATACATCAAAGAACCCAGTTTTAAATAACCGGATAACGGTTCTAACACATGTTGCCAAGGTCGCGTAGCTTGCGGGTTTCGAAGGACTAAAGTCTCACTTTTACTAAGAGCACGCGCAAAATCCGGAATCAAGCGATCCTCGCCCCAGTCGCCTCCGCCGATAACATTACCTGCTCGAACAGATGCTAGGGATACGTTATGCGTTTTACCAAAATCTTCAGCATTAAAAAAAGAATTGCGATATGATGCGGTAATTAATTCTGAACAGCCTTTACTGTTACTATATGGATCATAGCCGCCCATGGGATCGTTTTCTCGATAGCCATAAACCCATTCTCTGTTTTCATAACATTTATCTGTGGTGATATTGACAACGACCTTCACACTAGGGGTTTGCCTGACCGCCTCAAAAAGATTGACTGTACCCATAACATTGGTTTCATACGTATAGCGAGGATCTTTATACGAAGCCCTTACAAAGGGCTGAGCTGCCAGATGGAACACGATTTCCGGCTGAAACTCCTGAAAAGTTTGTTTTAATTTTTCAGCATCTCTGATATCCCCAAAGACTGTTTTAATATCTAAGCCTAAAAGTTCGAAATGAGAGGGTTTGGTTGGAATGCTTAAGGAATATCCTAAAATTTCTGCACCTAGTTCTTTTAGCCATAAGGTGAGCCAGGAACCTTTAAAACCAGTGTGACCAGTAATTAAAACCTTTTTATTTTGATAAAGATCTTTAAATAAACTTTTTATTACCATATTTTCCAAGGGGCTTCTCCTTTATCCCAAAGATTATTTAAACTATTTTTATCACTCAAATTATCCATACATTGCCAAAAGCCCTGGTGTTTATAGGCATATAACTGATTATCTTTAGCTAATTTTTCTAAAGGCTTTCTTTCAAAAACAGTAGTATCTCCGTCTAGATAATTTAAAATCTGCGGTTCACAAACAAAAAAACCGCCATTAATCCAGCGGTTATCGCCTTTAGGTTTTTCTATAAAGGAATGCACTTTATTTTGTTCATCAATACCCACGGAGCCAAACCTGCCCGCTGGTTTAATAGTAGTCATTGTAAGATATTTCCCATGTTTTTTATGAAATTTTAAAAGTGCTTTAATATCAACATCGGATACACCATCTCCATAGGTAAGCATAAACGGTTCATTACCTATAAATTTTTGGGCTCGTTTGATACGACCCCCAGTCATTGTTCCCGCTCCTGTATCCAACAAAGTAATTTTCCAAGGTTCTGCAGAATTATTATGAACTTCCATACTATTATCTTTAAGATCTATGGTGACATCGCTTTGATGTAAAAAATAATTAGCAAAATATTCTTTAATATAATAGCCTTTATACCCTAAAAGCACGACAAACTCATTAAACCCATAATGACTGTACAATTTCATAATATGCCAGATAATCGGTTTACCACCAATTTCTACCATGGGTTTAGGCTTGATTTCGGTTTCCTCTGAGAGTCTGGTACCAAAGCCACCTGCTAAAATAAGAACTTTCATAAATTACTCCTTTTAAATTTTCTTCTTATACAACTTCATTTCTTCTGTAATCATTAAATCAACCAAACCTTCCAGATCCAGTTCTGGAGTCCATCCCAACTCTTTACGCGCTTTGGTACTATCTCCAATCAACAGCTCTACCTCTGCAGGGCGGTAATAACGTTCATCAATCGCGACAATGACTTTACCGGTATCTTGATCGATATATTGTTCTTTCAAACCTGTTTTACCATTAGATTCGGCTTTGATATCTAGTTTTCCCAAACATCTGTGTAAAAAATTACGTACCGAATGCGTTTCGCCGGTAGCTATAACGTAATCTTCTGGTTTATCTTGTTGTAACATCAGCCACATAGCTTTCACATAATCACCTGCAAAACCCCAGTCTCGTTTAGCATCTAAATTACCTAAATATAAAGTTTGTTGTAATCCTAATTTAATACGTACTAGAGCTTCCACTATTTTCATAGTAACAAAAGTGCGTCCACGACGCGGTGATTCATGGTTAAATAAAATACCGTTACAAGCAAACATATTATAGCTTTCACGATAATTTTTGGTAATCCAATAAGCATAAAGTTTGGCTACAGCATAAGGGCTGCGGGGATAAAAGGGAGTGGTTTCTTTTTGCGGAATTTCCTGGACTTTACCGTAAAGTTCAGAGGAAGAGGCCTGATAAAATTTAGGTTTAAGACCTATTTCGCGAATTCCTTCTAATAATCTTAAAGTACCCAAACCATCAACGTCCCCCGTATATTCAGGGATATCAAAACTAACACGCACATGACTTTGCGCAGCTAAATTATAGATTTCGTGTGGTTGAATTTTGGCAAGCAATCTATTTAAGACACTACCATCATTTAAATCCCCATAATGTAAATGTAAAGGCAACCCTTTTTCGTGCCTATCATGATACAGATGATCAATACGGCCGGTATTAAAAGACGAGCTACGGCGAATAATACCGTGAACCTCGTACCCCTTTTCTAATAATAATTCTGTTAAATAAGATCCATCTTGGCCGGTAATACCGGTAATCAACGCTTTTTTCATGAATTAAACTCCTTTTTTTATAATTCCCAATATAAAAATTCTTTTTTTATTTGAGAATTATGGCGATAAAGACCTTTGATGTCGATCAAGACATTGGGTTGTTTTGAAGAAACCATTTTGTTTTTTAAATCAGATAAGTTCATCTTTTTAAAAGCATCATGGGCGACCGCTACAATTAGGGCATCTGCCAATGGCAAATCTGATTCGCTAGTTAATGATAAGGCATATTCCTTTTTGATTTCTTCTTGATCCGCATAAGGGTCAAAAATAGAAACATGGATACCGTATTCGGCTAATTCGCGCACAACATCAACAACGCGCGTATTACGAATATCCGATACGTTTTCTTTGAAAGTAAAGCCCATAATAACTACCTTGGAATCTTTAACTGCCTTGCCGGCTTTGATGAGATGTTTTACAGTTTGTTCAGCAATATATTTACCCATACTATCATTGATTTTACGTCCCGCTAAAATTACTTGAGGCTGATAGCCGATCATTTCTGCTTTATAGGTAAGATAGTAAGGATCTACGCCAATACAATGTCCTCCTACAAGTCCTGGCGACATTTTAATAAAGTTCCATTTAGTAGCAGCAGCGGCAATAACTTCTTGGGTATTAATACCTAATTTGTTAAATATAATGGCTAATTCGTTCATCAAAGCTATATTTAAATCTCTTTGAGTATTTTCTATAACTTTAGCAGCTTCGGCAACTTTAATAGAGCTGGCCTGATAAATACCAGCTTTAATAATAGAGCCATAGACATCGGCAATATCTTTTAAAGAGGACTGATCCTGTCCTGCAACTATTTTTAAAATCGTGGTTACGCTGTGTTCTTTATCACCAGGATTAATTCTTTCCGGAGAATATCCCACTTTGAAATCTGGTCCGCATTTTAAGCCGGATTCTTTTTCCAAAATAGGAACACAAATCTCTTCGGTAACGCCAGGATATACTGTGGATTCGTAAACAATTATGCTGCCTTTGGCTAGATTCTTACCTACTGTTTCTGAAGCTTTGATAACAGGGGTCAGGTCAGGTTTTTTAGTCTTATCAATCGGGGTTGGTACAGCAACGACGATAAAAGAAGCTTCTTTTAATTTAGCTGGATTTGTGGTGAATTCCATTTTTGTGGTTTTTAATTCAGTGCTAGTTAGTTCATTTGTAGTATCTATATTATTTTTTAATTCAGAAACTTTTTTATTGGAGATATCAAAACCAATGACGGAAAATTTTTTGGCAAATTCTATGGCTAAAGGTAGTCCCACATATCCTAAACCTACAACCGCTAATTTGCTTTGCTTTTTTTCTAAAGCTGATAACATATTTTCCGAATCTCCTTTGTTAATTAAACGTTTTCTTTTTGATTATTAAATGCCTGATAAAAATAATTAAAAATTAAAACAAAGATAATACCTGATAAATTACTAGCTAAAAGTCCTAACAATAAAATAAGTATTTTGCTTTGTTGTACTGGTGATTGCGGAATTTCTACCGGATCTAAAATTTCAAATATTTTTTTTTGAGCGCTTAACTCAAATTTTTGATTAAGTAATTTTAAATTTTTGAGATAACTCTTAATAACAAGATAAGATAACACAGAATTTTGATGTGTATATTTCAAAACAAAAGTACCGCCTTTGTGGGGTGAATATTCGGTTTTTCCATTAAGAGCCAAATGATGTTTCTGAAGATATTTCTGTAAATCATTTTGCACTAAAGTCTGCATTTTGTTGCTATATAAAAGTGCTACTACAAAACTATCTGCGTTGTTGCCCCCGGAAACACCTAATACTTTTAAATAACTTGATACCCCACCTAATGAAGAAGTGGCGGGTGTACTTGTTTTAAGAAAAAACACGGTTTTGGCAGTATATTTGGGGGGCGGCATAAAATAAACGAGATAGCATACCGTTACCAAAAAACCAATAATTGTAAAAAACAAAACCGTTTTTTTATAGTTAAAAATAATTTTTAAATAATCAATAAAATTAATATCATCTTCAAGTAATGTTCTATTGGTCATAGTGCCCTTTCTTTAAATAACCTGGTTCAATAAAACGATGGTAGCTAAAACATTGGCAAAAGTAGTGGTCACTTTCGTAATAATATCCAGCCAATCTATTTTTGGGGTGATTTTTTCCGGTATATAAATCGTATCGCCTAATTCTACAGTTTGTAAATCTTTGGTAACAGAACCATCTGCTTTAATAATATAAACTCTATTTTTATCAGCATATTCGGTAAATCCGCCAGCCTGAGAGATATAAAAAACAGCCTCTTTATTTTGCAAATACATAATAGAGGTAGGCATATTAACCCCGCCAATTAAATGAACAGAGAAAGGAGTGGTAGGTATATAAAGATTATCTCCTGGTTCCAAAATAATATCATCCGGGCTATTTTGTAGTTCAGTGACTGTTTTTAATTTTACGACTAAACGACCTTTAGTTTTTTCTATTTGGGTTTCTAAAAAAGTTAAAGCCCCTGAATTATCGATATTTTTATCTGGTTGATAAATCTGTCTTTTATATTCACCTTGTAATACCTTGATTTGTCCATCTTGTTCGGTTTGTCGAATAGATTTTCTGGTAAAAACAGCTCCTTTTAAAAAGCTTTTCTCTGTATAACCGCCTGCTCTTTTGATGATGGAGCTAAGCCTTTCGCCATCTCGGATAGCATACTCTCCTGGATAAACTATCTGACCAGATAAACGTACAGTTTTTTGTTGAGCAACATCT
>Ga0233430_1004798_pt1 | contig 12234 bp, 8 predicted proteins | sample SI_118_April2016_2_FD_179883 | JGI IMG/M metagenome (GOLD analysis project Ga0233430, IMG submission 179883) | Seawater microbial communities from Saanich Inlet, British Columbia, Canada - SI_118_April2016_150_MG | ecosystem: Environmental > Aquatic > Marine > Inlet | place: Canada: British... | reverse complement strand
TATTATGAGCCTCTGCAAAATCAGGGTTTATCCTTATTGCTTGTTTAGAAGTTTCAATCGCCTCTTTATACTTGCCCAATTCGACATAGGCATAGCCAAGATTGTAATATGCGAATTCATTATTAGGGTTAGTCCTTATAGCTTGTTTGCATGCTTCAACTACCTTTTTATACTTGCCTAAGCAGCCATAGGCAACACCAAGATTATAATGTGCATCCGCAAAATCAGGGTTTATCTTTATTGCTTGCTTGTGTGCCTTAATCTCTTCTTTATACATACCTATTTTACCATAGGCAATACCGAGATTATTGTGAACAATTTCATAATCAGGGGCAATCCTTATTGCCTGTTTGTATGCTTCAATTGCCTCTTCGTACATATTTAATGCACCATAGGCAACACCAATAGTTGTATGGGCATCTGCATAATCAGGGTTAAGCATTAGCGCTTGCTTAGAAGCCGTAATTGCCTCTTCGTACATACCTGATTTTCCATAGGATAGGCCAAGATTAAAATAAGCCTCTGCATCATCAGGGCTTCTCCGTATCGCTTGTTTGTATGCCTCAATATCTTTTTTATGCATTTCCGACTTCTCTGAATTTGTATCTCTTTAAAAATAAACTTACTTTATCGAAGATTCAGTTTTTTGTGCAAAACACCATTGCCATGAGGTTCGTAGCACCTAAAGAATATTCCCTCTTTAAACTCTATATATGAAGAGTCATAATATCATCTTTCTGTCGTCGAATCTTTCTCTATTGAATGATGCTCACCTAGTCGTTGTTGGACAAATTACATATCTGGAGTGATATTATTAACTTCTGTGTCATTTGACTTTATAGTTTTCTGAGTTTTCTACCCCACTATTGTCTTCTTCCTGGTATTTCCAATTACCCTGTTCATCTGTATAAGCCCAATTTCTATTACCATTAGCCAAATAATACCATCCACCAATTGGATTATTATCCTTCCACTCACCCACATACCTCTCACCACTAGGCCAAGTGTAATGTTCACCTTAGATTGTATGCGGAAACGCGTTCCGTATATCCCCTGCACTCTTGATCTGTTCTCTTTGTGCACGGATAGCATTTGATTGTCGATATTCTTTTGCCTCAGTCGTTAACACAAATTCAGCGTCACTGGATATTTTTTTTACTTCATTCTCAATATCATCTAGGTTTACGTTAAAAAACTCTTTTCTGCTGTTAACCAAGTTGATTCTTTTTGTATCAAAGATTTTATGCATAGTTTTTTCTATGCTAGGGGCATCATCAGAATATATCATAGCATGAACATCAAAAACAAACGGAACGCTTGCGTCACCAAGCTCTTTCACCCGATCCAATGGTTCTAACCGTCTCGTCATGCCAATTTTATAAATATTTTCTCCAAAAGAACCTATATTTGAAATAATGTAAACGTGGCCAGCTTTTGTTTGCTGCGCCATGGATTTTGCCCTTTCACTTTTCGCATGAGCATCTTCTAATTCTTTTCCTAATGCATTTATTTTTTCTTGTAGCTTTTCTAGCTTTGCACCTGTCGCCTCTTCAGCTTCAGTTTTGGCTTTGTCCAAGAGCTTTTGATACTTATCTTCCTCTTTCAACGCTGCCTCCGTTTCTTGCTCAAGCTTTGTTTCTTCCCGCATTTGTCGTCTTATCTCAGCTTGCTCCTCTTTCTCTTGTTGTTTTTTCTCTTTATATTCATGAGCCAGGCGAAGTTCGTCAATTTTAAGCTGTAAATATTCCGTTGATATCTCTATAGCGTTTGATTCATTTAGCTTGTTTATTGATGCGAAAGCTTTTTCTATTCTCTGCTCCATTCTCACAGCATTATTCCACCTAACGTTAGATACTGCGGAATCACATTCGTTGTTGAACGCCCTCGCTGTTAAGCGAATACCTCTTTTTGTCATCGTACGTCCTTTTACTTTACTGTTTTCTACCGTCCATTCAGTAGTGCAGAAAATTGCTGTTTTGTTTGATATCATTTCCTTTTGCTTAGTTTTAGAGAATTCAACTACTTCCTTGTATTTTTCTGAAGTATCAAAATCATAGTGAGGTTTATAAAAGCCCAATTCTGACAGCTCAATCTCTTCGTCGTAGATAGCTGCTTCTTGAACCAATCTATCAAAAATAGCTTTTTTCTCTTTATAACTTTCCCTTAGCTCTTCGACTGTCTTTTCAATTTTCTGTTTTTCAGAGGTAACCTTCTCAAACTCTTTATCGACATCAATTATTTTTGAGAATCGCTTTTCATACATTTTGCTCTTTTTGGTCATTCTATTTAGATAGACAGCCAAAACTACACTAGCTATAAAAAGAACTGATATTGCTGATATTGCTATTATTACTATTGGTTCCATTTGCGTATCTCCTTTTGATTATTTGCAGTAGAACATAAATTAATTATTGTATTTATTCTTCTTTGCCTGAACCCATCCATAAAGAAAAACAATCACGGTAATAATATTTATTACTATCCAGGCCTCTTTGAATAAGTGGATTGGTTCGATGGGGTTGTAGACAATAGCAATTACTATGAAAACTACTGTAAGAAAGTCACACCCCTTTTCTTTATAATGTTGATATGCGATATAAGCAGCACACCCGCAAATACACCAGCGCATAAGCTGGTAATAAAAATACGGAAGCGAAAGAAGCGCGGTAAGCAACAAGGCTATCGGCGCAAGCCATAACAGTTTATTTGTTTTTGTCATCAATCTCTATGCCGTTCATACTTTAAATTCTCAGCACTGCAGGGTCATTCCGTTAGTATCCTAGTCACCATGAGCTCAATTCCCTCGAAAGGCGGAGTGTCTGCGTATTTTGCCGTTATTTCGTATTCTACCCCAAGATCCTTTTTCGCATCCGCTTCTATATTACGCTTTAGCTCATCAGTAAATTTTGGAAGCGTTCCCAAGGGGTAATAGCTCCCGACAATAAGCATCACTGGCGGAGATGTTTCACTATTGTATAAAGGCTGTATAAGCAGCCCAAAGCTAGACTTTGCATCGTGCGCCATCACAGAAGTACCAGAATCATGTGCAGAAAGTTGAGATTTCCAGCCCTTTGGATAAACTATTTTTTGGACGTAAGCTTCCCATTGCGGTTTCATGAGACTAAAAATATGATCAGCATCCTGTTTATTAATAACCCTTTCTTCTGCGACTACTACTGAAGTAAATGAAATAATAACTAACACAACTATTATCAATAATGTTTTCTTCATAATACACTCCTTTCTTAAGCATATTTCATAGCATCTGCCTTTCATTAGGATTAACAACTGTGCCAAGTAACTGGCTCGACTTTTTGCCAGTTCAATTTTTCAATTTGATATCGGTTTTCTAATGAATATTATGCCATATGCAATTAACGACCACAAAGGAATGACAAAATTTTGAACAGGCTCAGAAGCAATTTGTGTTTTTAAATCCTTTTGCAATATAACAATCGCGACGATAAGTACCAAAGCGACAATTTCAAATATTTGCCTTAAGTTTACAGATTTAACTAATCCAAGCCGTCTCTTTTTTAACGATTTATATGCCAAAGACCCAAGTATCATTACGATTCCAGTTAATGGACTAGTATGAGCACTGTGTCCCGTTGAAATCTGTCCAACAGAACCAACAAACAACAATATGCCTAGAATTAGTGCAATTGTAGAGCCAATAAAATTCCGTTTCATGCCACTTACCTTTCTCTTAAATTACAGTTCTAATAGAGTCGTTAGTTATAACGTTAGCGCTAACTAATATATTACGTATGGCTGCAATACTGTCTTATTTACATTGAGGATTGCAGGCGCAATATATTAGTTTTTTAGGAATATCTTCACTCGATATTCAGTTTTTTGTGTAAAACACCATTGCCATGAGGTTCGTAGCACCTAAAGAATATTCCATCTTTAAACTCTATATATGAAGAGTCATAATACCATCTTTCTGTCGTCGAATCTTTCTGTATTGAATGAGGCTCACCTAGCCTCTCTAGGACGATTTGCATATCTGGTGTAATATTATTAATTACTGTTTTTTTTGACTTTAAGTCGTCTGAGTCTTCTACCCCACTATTGTCTTCTTCCTGGTATTTCCAATTACCCTGTTCATCTGTATAAGCCCAATTTCTATTACCATTAGCTAAATAATACCATCCACCAATTGGATTATTATCCTTCCACTCTCCCACATACCTCTCACCATCAGGCCATGTATTTGTTCCTTGGCCACTTTTCATGTCATACTTCCATTCACCTGCATACTTCTCTCCGTCAGGCTGAGTGCTTGTTCCGTGTCCATGCCTCTGGCTAGCCTTCCATTCACCCACATACTTTTCACCATCAGGCCAAGAATGCTTCCCTTGTCCTTCGACATTGCCATTTCTAAACTCACCCACATATTCACTTCCATCAGCATAGGTTACTGTTCCAGTGCCATGTCTTTTATTGTCTTTCCATTCACCCACATACTTGTTCCCATCTGACCAAGTAATTGTTCCTTGTCCATCAGCCATGTCATCCTTGAATTCACCAACATATTTACTGCCATCAAAAGTATATGTTCCATAGCCATGCTTTTTGCCATCTATAATGTTTCCATCGTATACACTTGCATCAGATTCATCTTGCGAAAACATATAACGTAATATATTACCTGCATTTATTTTGTTATTTGCTAATATGAGTTCATAAATTCTGATTAGAGCGTCACAATGTCGTTTATACTGATCACTGTTCTGTAATTTTTTAAGGTCAATATCAACGTATTCTACATCATCTCCAAGTGCAAGGACGATCTCCTGCATTTGAAGTTCAGCAGCTTCTACATCAATTTGAGGATTTTCTTTCTCATGTGCATCAATAATGATATCTCTTAGAACTTCATTCAATGACTCCATTTTATCATCTGAAATGTACCTTGAATAAACAAAAGCCCCATATTGTTCAGGATAAATAAATCTCAAACAAAGAATTGGATCCGTTTCCACAAGCTTTCTTAATATGTCAACAAGGATTTGACCAAATCTTGTCAATGTCTCGTCGCTAGACATTGGTAGCAATCTATTAGCCAATATCCAAATGCGATTTGCTCCAGATGCTTGCATTTCAAGGAGAGTTGCCCCTTTCTTGAAATGTTCATTCATATCAGATATGATTTGTTCAAAAACATCTGACTCATATTTTTGGAGCGTTCTATAAACTGGAATATCAAGAAGGATTTCTTTAATGTTAATGTCTTTAATACTTTCCTCGTATGCTACTGGCATCAAATCAGAAGGATTAACGGTACCATGTATCACGCCTGCGCCCAGCAACTCGTCTACTGATGGATACCATAAATCTTCTGCAGATGTATTATATAGCTTCTCAAGGAATTCTTCCTTGATCCCTTTGCGCTTGAAAATCCTCAAATCTTCTTTTTGTTCTTTACTTAAATCCACAACATCTGCAAGATTCTTATAGTCCATGCTATATTGATGGAATCCCAGATTAGCTCCAGTACCTAGGAACCTGTTTGTGCCTGAAATAAATGCAATTGTGCCTGCAGAGTAACATCCTTTTAATGTATAAGTATCAAGACCATAAATTAAAATTAGCTTTGAAATTTCTTTGGCTTCATAAACCCTACCACCATCACAGTCTAATATTATTCCTTTTATATCTGGATGGTTATTTAACAGAGCGGCAACATCTTTTGATACACCAAATCTGAGTCCACCTTCCAAGTGTATAAGCGAGTTGTTTTTTCTTAGTGTAAGTGAGCAAGCAGAGGTTGTATCCTTCTGAAATCCCAATTGATATAAATCTTTATATAGCCCAAAACTTGAGAATATATTACCTAGATTACCGAGAAAGCATAGAACCACGATTACCTGTGTAGTACGTGCCCAGAATGCTTTGCCATTTATCAGTATATTTCTATTACAGGACCTCCAGAGACCAACTATTTGCCAAGCATAAATAGATAAACAAAAAAACACAATGATGATTGTTACGCGAGCCGAGATAACTGGATGGCTGATTGGTGAACCTTCAGCAAACCAAGTAAGAAGAGACATAAAGATAATGTTTACAAGGACAACATTAACCCAAAATGAAATAGCAAGTGAAAGCTCACCACGCCAGTGTTTTCGGAAATAGTTCACGTTTTTGCGTTTCTCGTAGTTCCGACTAGTTGATTCACGATTTTCAGAAGTCGGAGTTTCAGCCTTGGTGTCTTTAGGTTGAGTTTTAGGCGTTTCGTGGCTATCTTCCGGTTGGTATTCTTGAGACTTGCCTTGATAATCAAATGTGTGACTACAAGACGAACATGACACACTTAGTGATTCCCCACTTAGCACTCTAAGCCGTTGATCACATTTCGGACAGTTGATTATTGTTTTATTTGTTTCATCATCACAAGATTCTTCTTTTGTTTTTGTGTCAACGTCAACATCAACATCAACATCAACTACTTCAGCAACGTCTTCTTCGCAAAAAGGTTCATCCAGAAATGCATCATATTCAGCTCGTTTTATAGGATTACTGAGGGCTTGGTACGCTTCGTCAATTAGCTTGAACTGTTCTTGTGCCTTTTGCTTCAGTGATTGAGAGGAGAATGACTTGCCATCAGGATTATGCTCCTTAACAAGTTGGGAATACGATGCAGTGATCTCTTTGCGAGTGGCGTGATTGCCAACCTTTAAGATATCGTAATAATGTCGATTGTCAAAATTAAGCATTAAACATTCTAAACCTATATGTCTTTTTAGGCAAAATAATTACATGACTAGTTTATTCAAACTTAATTTCATTAGTGAACCCATCGAGCGAACCATAGTTCTTGAAATCTATTAGATAATTCATTTGTTTTGGAAACTTTGTGATTAAAGCTTCCTCACTTATGTTCAACTTTGATTTTACTAATTGTAGAAACTTTATCTCATCGTCTTGGATTTTACTGTCGGCTTCTATTGTCCTTATTAAAACTTCAATCAACAGCAACTCTTGCCTGGCGTTTAACTCTGCCTTGGCCAAATCATCTAAATACTCATTGGCCGCCTTTGCACAGTCAACTTTAACATAGTCAATGCTGTCCCTTAGTGGCTGGTCTATATTATATCCTATAAAATAGATCTCAGTTTCCACCATCCTCTTTATCTCATTAATTTCCTCTTCATCGATGCTGCCATCACATGCCATAACAGTAACAGCAGTTCTGAGTAAGAGGTGTTGAAATTCATTTGTTTTCATAATTAAAATCCAATTTTAGTTGTCATTTGCTCTTTTGTTCCACTTGGTAATAAATCAAGTAAACCAATATTTACTTCTTTTAACCTGTCCCAATTCTTGCTTTGTATCGCGAACCTTCCTGCCTCAATGAGACTTTTTGCAGATGATTGGTCATTCATTTTTGGTTGTTCTTCTTCTAGCCAATTAAAATATCTTTCCAGGTAGTCTGGCGTTCGCCAACGAATTCCAATGATGATATCAAGAAGTTCATCTGATTTTTCCTGGATTTTAGCGGGACTATCAGTAAACATAAATGCTTCTTCTTGCGAAACTATGTCATTGAATATTTTCCTTTCATGGTCATTGCCACTTTCGTCAAGAATGTCCTCACATTCGGTTTTTGTCTCGGAATACAAATCTATGGCTTTTTGAATTCTTTTGCCCTTTGTAGCATTATCAATCTTCTGTGCAATCTTTCTTTTCTTATCTTCTAGTTGATAGCGTTTGTCGGTAACATCATCTTCGACAAGTATTTCTACCTCCATAGAAATACTTTCTATTTCCTTCTTTACCTCACTTAAAGTACCGGCAGTTTCGAAATCCTCCTTTTCAGATGACAATTCAATTTCTTCATCAATTTTTGCTGACAAATCGTAAACCTGAGTTTTAAGCAAACTGATATTTGTATCTCGAAGTTTACCATTAAATGTTTGTTTAAATTCTTGATCTGCCATATTTAGGTAAGCCGAAACAACTAGATCCCTACTTTCAGACATAGTTACTGTTATTTCGATATCTGACCCTTTTGCTATATTTCTAGATACTTGATCACCTCTTATTTCAATTACACCTATTGGCTTGTTTGCTTCTGGTAATGATGCTTGAGGCCCTTCATAGACATTTATCCAGAGACTGTCAGATTTATTTCCCTTTAAAATAGGCTTGTTGAGAGGGTAGGTCTCAGATTTTCTGGCTGGTAGTATTGAATTACGTTGAAAAACCAACTGCAATTTGGTATGGCCCGGATTATCGTAATCATCTATCTCTAAACAAATATCTTCAGGAAGAGGTTGACCGCTTACCGCAAAGCCGCTGTTAATTCCAATTGGTGCCAGATCTGTTTCAACGATATTGTTTTGGCTATCATAAACGGTGAGAGTAAAACAGTTAAATGAGTTTTCAATAAGCGGCAAATCTTCATTTATTCTTTCAGTTAATTTCTTTAGACCTGAATCAAAACCACGATCATCCCGAACTATTTTGTAGAACAATCCATCAATGTCACCTGTTATTCTTGCTGCGAACAATTCTTCGCTTTCTTTTGATGCTTTATGATATGACGCTTTAATTGTAATTACAGATTTGGTTTTAGTCTTACTTTTTTTCTCTACGTCTTTTGGCTTTGTAGCTGCATAACGAGCAGCACCAACTGCTATAGCGGTTGTTGGGTCGATCTCACAGTTCGCGGAGATTTGCAATACTTCTTCAACCCGTTGTCTCACATAAGGAATAAAGGTTGATCCTCCAACCATTAAGTTAAACTGAATATCATTAGCTGTAAGAGAATTTCTGGTAAGAATAGTCTTAATCATTGCAATGGTTCTATCAATTGAAGGCTGAATCAGATTATGAAATTCTGACCTAGTTATAGTTATTTCCATATCAACTTGATTTCCATCTTCATCTTCCATTCTTTCCACTATAATTTCTGCTGAAGAAACCGCAGACAAAAGGATTTTAGCTTCCTCTGCTTTATAAAGAAGAGAGTAATAATTAGTATTATATTTTCCAGAAGCGCTTTTCATTTGATCCTCAAGATTATCAAATGAATATTCACTGCAGATCTTCGGTATAACTATTTTTTCTATAATTAGGCTGTCAAAATCTGAACCACCTAAAAAATTGTCTCCTTCGTGATCAATTACCTTCATTTCTCCATCTTTGATACGAATAAGAGCAACATCAAAAGTCCCTCCTCCTAAATCATAAACCAACCACTGGCCGTCTACCAACTCTTTTGTCTTTTTCATATTGGCATATGCCAGACTGGCGGCAATAGGTTCTTGGAGTAAGACAACTTGTTCGAAGCCTGCCTGATAACCGGCTTCTTTAGTCGCATTTGACTGGATTAGATCAAACGAAGCTGGAATTGTGATAACAGCAGCTTCCAGTGGTTCGCTTTCAGTCACAAATGTTTTAAGTTCTTTCAACACCTGTGTCGAAAGTTCAATTGGTGTTTTAGACTCGTTTAATGATTTTATCTTGAAACTCTCTGAAGTACCCATTTTCCTTTTGAATAGACCAACGACATTCTTTGGATCTCGCTCCAGATACTCTTTAGCTTTATTGCCTACTATAATTTTGTCCTTTTTGTAGAAAACAACCGACGGAAGCGTTGATCTGCCAAAGTCTATAGGGTTATTGAAAACGGCTACATCACCTTTTACAAATTTTGCAATAGCAGAATTTGTTGTTCCAAGATCTATTCCGTAATTTATTGTATTACTCACTTTTCAATCTCCTTATCATTTGATTTAGATTCAACCACCACTACGCCTTTTCTTACAACTATAGAACTCCCCTCTTTTCCCCATCGTATAATTGGTTTAATAACTTCTGTTATTACTAGGTTTTCAGTAGATTCACCTGCAATGCTTGCTTCTAAGTCTGTTTTCGTTTCATTGTAATCATCTCCTATTATTGGAATGCGATAGAATAATCTACAATTTGGGTCAGAGGGAGTAGCATAAATATTTGCAAATATATCTTTAATCTTACTGATATTTCTCTCTATGCTGCTTGGTTCTTTAATAACTTCAAGTTTTCGCTCAATCTCAAACATCTGATCCAAAAGATTAATATAATTCTTATCAGGCGGTTTTTGTCTATATTCGATTTTCACTTTTACTCCTTTTTTTATTTCTAAATTCTCAAACTTTTAGCAGACCTTCTAATTCAGGGCTTATGCTGTTGGTTTTGTAAATGTCCATCCGGACTTTCCTATAATGTTAATTAATAATGGATGTTTCATAAGAGTTGCTTTGGATGCATCCTTAATTCCCGCCTCAGCAAACTTCCTCTTGCTCTTGAACAAACTCCAGGAATGAACCTTTTTACAAGACCCACAGCGGGGGATTTCTACTTCTTTGTATGAATAACCAACTTTGTTGCTACTAAGCCATGAAGTCGTTCTATAATTTTCCTGATAAATGGTTTTTGAAATACTACAGCCTTCTTCTGGAGAATTTGTTTCACAGAAATAACAAGTATTGTTTTTATGTATTTCCTCCATATCAGACTTGTCCTGCTCTAATTGTAGCCTAGCTTCCTCTGAGACATTAATTTTTAATGCTAAGAGGAGGAGTGATAGTGCCGAACTTGAGTCGGCTTGCTTGTTCCAGCAAGCGACAGCAAGGCTCCTTAGTGAATAACCTATCTGTATCCTGATATCGTCCCCAAATGATGGAAGCCCATAATTGAGCTCTTGGAGATTCAAGGCGTCATTGGCATATAGAAAAGCAATATCGGCCTTTAAATCTTCTTCTTCAACCTCTTCCACCATTGACTGAATAGCCAGAAGAATTTTAGCCCATTTATTTGTAAGAGGAGCATGTTTTTCTTGCTCTATCCTGTCTTGTTGCCACTTCTTCATTTTAGCATAATTATCTTCAAAAGTTGGCTTAGAGACACTCTCAATATTTAGCTGTAATAAGTATTCTAGAAGGTTTATGGAAATAGAAATATTATCGTATCCCTGAAAGATTGAAAGCTGCAGGTAGTTGATTGAACTCGCTATCTTATTGATTTGACTTTGAAAATAAGCAGGCAATGTATTAAGAAGTTCAATCGGAAAACATTTCTTAACTACATCAATTACGTCTTTGATGTCTTCCTCAGTATAATCCGACACTTCCTCGTCTATACTCTCTTTAATTTCGTCAATCTCTGAAACTCTTCTTTGTATCTCATTACTAAGACTTTTATAGGCTTTCTTTAAGTCTGATCGTTTTACTAAGTATTCCGATCTTAATGCTGCTACAAACAAGTCAAAGTCCTCATTTTTAAATAAATTCAGCAACGCGCGATCAAGCCTAACTGAATAATAATGGCTTATAAACTCTATAAATTCAGGTAATTTGTATATACTCTCTTGTTTAAAGCAATTAAATAATTCACAATCACCGTTAACCAAGAAATTATTCAAAGGAGTGTTGTTGGCAAGATAACTGTAAAACTCCATCTTGTTTTTACATTCAATCCCGTCTATTGCTTTTTCACAGTCAGATTTGGTAAGTTTATTGCCCTTGTAATTGAGATGCCCGTCATCTGACAAATCAATATCAGCAAATAGTATTCTCTTTGCCTTCTTAATTACTGAGTTATCAATACTTTCAATATCTACTGCCTGCAATTCAAGTATTTCAATTGGATTAATATAATTCATAGTAGTCTTAAATGATACCCCAGATGGATGAGATTAATACGTTTGATAAAGATAAACTAGAGTGTAAATGTTCATACATTTACATCCCCGTAGAAACAAACTTATTTATAAAAAGCATATCCATCAAATGATGGTTTTTTGGTGTGGTATGAAAACTTGTAAATTGTATGAGTTATGAAGTTTATAATACTCAAGTAACCATCAAAATCAAGAGGAATTGTGGCTTTCTGATTTAACAATTACATGGCAACTCTATATCATGATACACAAGGATATTACAGGTGTGATAGGAAGGGGGACTGTGCCAGTAACTCAGAATATGTATATCTATACATCACGCTCACTGTTTGGACGTGATAAAAGGGTTTTTTAATGGGCAATCTCCAACATTACCATGACCTTCTGAATGCCAATCAGTGGGTCTACTGTACCACAAATGTACCAAAAACAACTCAAAACACCCTGAAATAGACTAAAATTGATTTACAGAAATGTGCCTATAAGCCAAATAAAATAAAACAGTTAGAACTAAACTAAAAAAGAATAAAAACTATTCAACGAACTCTTAATCAGTG
>Ga0233430_1004770_pt1 | contig 12292 bp, 8 predicted proteins | sample SI_118_April2016_2_FD_179883 | JGI IMG/M metagenome (GOLD analysis project Ga0233430, IMG submission 179883) | Seawater microbial communities from Saanich Inlet, British Columbia, Canada - SI_118_April2016_150_MG | ecosystem: Environmental > Aquatic > Marine > Inlet | place: Canada: British... | reverse complement strand
CTCTTTGGCCTCAAGCTCTGTAAGCCGCAGAGGAGTCTTGCCACGTGCTTCGCCATCGATGAAGACGTCCGCTCCGCCGGGGTCCGAGTCCAGGACGATAGTCCCCCGGAACACTATCTTGCCCAAGTCATACGTCTCAGAAGGTCGTATCTTGCTCTCGAGAACATATGCGTTGAATCCTGGCAGGCGTACTTCAATGTGGGAGGAGACAGCGTGCAGTCCCGAAAACGTACAGGGGGTATGGTCTTGCACCTGCTGATACTCATTGCGAACGGTGACGGCGGCTCCTGGGGGGGCCGAGTTGACCTTCAGCTTGCCGAAAAGCGGATTGAGAGTGACTTCAATGGTCTGTGAACGACGCCCGTAAGGCGGACTGACTTCCTGCTCCACGCGTTCGTATCCGTTCTTGCTCACCACCAGGCGGTAGGTGCCACATCGCAGGAGGCCCGTACGCAACTCGCCGCCCTCCGTGCTGGCGATTGTCTTCCCAGCGCGAGTGAGTGAAGCGGCGGCTGGCGGGTCGATAGAAATCTCAAGAGAACCTTGCCCGTAGTACCAATACGCTCGTCCGCTCCCTAGGAGCAGCAAGAGAGCAAGAACTACCCCAGCCCTGCGCTGCCTACGGCGTTTCTGGAGTTTGGCAGCGCGATCACGCCTGGATGCCACGGAAGCGTCTTCGGGGGCGAACGAAAGAGACTGCTCGAATGCACCATGGGCATCGGCGTAGTTCCCCGCATCGAGAAAGCCCTCACCTTGCTGGGAGTAGATGTCGGCGAGACGTTTGCGCGCCGCTTCCGTGTCGTTCGCCTCCAGAGATTGCTGGTAGAGTTCGGTGGCCTTTCCTGCATCACCACCCTCGCCAGCGATGTCTCCCAAGAGGGTAAAGCAATCGGCCAGCAGTTCCTTCGACTCGTCGTCGAGATGGCCGCAGTCCACGCTCCGCAGCAGCTTTTCTATATCGTCAGCCCCCGAATCATAGCGTAGGATCGCGCTCGCACAGTACAGTGACGCAAGGCTCTGTTCACTTTTGGAGAGTTCGGCGGAGCCCGATGTCGCCTTCCGTAGTAGCACGGCGGCATCCTTGAACGAAGTGTCCTCGGATGACAAGGCCTGATCGTGCTGGGCAATTCCTACGTGCAGATTTGCGTCAGGAGAATCAGGGACGAGCCTGAGGATTGCACGGAAGGCATCCACCGCCCCATCCCTGTCTCCGGTCGCAAGCAGGGCGTGTGCAAGAAAGGACCACGTTGCGGCGTCATCAGGGTCCTTCGCCACAATTGTGCGGCAAAGTCGAATGAGATCGTCGTGACGCCTCAGCTCTCGGGAGAGATCGCGCATTCTACGCAGGAGTTCGAGGTTTTCCCCGGTAATCCGGGCACACGCCGATAAGGCCTCAAAAGCCTTCTCCTTCTGCCCGGCAGCAAGCAGCATGTCAGCGAGCTTCTCGTGAAGTGTGGCGTCTTTCGGACGGACTTGCACCGCCCGTTGTATCTGGGCAATGGCCTTGTCCCAGCGCACCGTGTCAGCGTAAACCTGGGCGATCTGCAGAAGCAGCGGAACACACTCCTGGTCGAGTTCGAGCGCTCTATGGAGTTGGGCGAGCCCTTCATCGGTTAGTCCGATGGAAATGAGGTACTCACCGTATTCCGCGAAGAGGGACTTATTCGCTGGCTCGGACTTGATGCGGGCATCAAATGATTGCCGTTTGGCAACCGCTTCCGGAGTTGCCGCTCTCTCAGGAATGAGCTGGACGCCGCACTTCCGGCAGAATTTGGCATCCGGACTTCCCGGTTCTCCACAATCTGGACAGACTAATCTCATCTGTTCACTCCTGTCCCCGGTCTCCCGCTCTCTCATCACTGTCATCGGTCGGTTCAAAATGAGCCACTTGTGGTCGGTTCAAAGTGAGCCACCCTTGGGTATGTGAAAGTAAGGTCTCATGGTGCGATTTCAACACTTGGCTGCGGCTGCTCCGAACGTACACTCGCCGGGAAGGTATGCCAAGTCAGGGAAGGTCCAGCACGACTACGCGGATTGAGACAAGAGCCACGCGTGGCCCAGATCCCGTTGGGGCCCCACGGCATGGCCATGCCGCGAGGCCCACTGCTTTTGTACCCAGACCAACGAACCGGCAAGCGCACGCGACAGACCGGCGACACGCGCCGAAGCCACCCGACGCGCCCCGATACACGGGAGCGGCCCCGAAGACCCGACAGACGGCCCGACGGGCGGCGACACCGGTACGCAGGCGCTCCACCCGACCGCCCACGGCATGGCCATGCCGCCAATACCACCATCAAAGAGGGCATCCCAACCCCCAGCCGACCAAGTGTCCACCCAGCGCTGAGTCCAAACCGAGGAATTGCTTAGACTACTCGCGGGTTCTGCCTCCCTTCCAGGCGAGCTTGCCATCTCGTCTTGGTGAACAACATTGTTCACATTGTGCACGATCTGTGGAGGGCGTCTAGGCCGCGTGGCGGTCGTGACCGCGTGCCTGTCACCATGACCCTCATACTGAACCGGCAGAGAATCCCAACGAGCCGCAACGCTTACTGGAGACCGAGTGGATGACAGATCTGGAAGGCCGAACGACCGACATTGGTACCCTCTTCTCCCAGGAGTCCTTCTTCCGGATTCCCGAGTATCAACGCCCGTTCTCCTGGGAGGATGACAACTTCGAGGACCTGATCGACGACATCCTGGCCGCCGACCCAAGCCAGGAGTACTTCCTCGGGACACTTGTGCTGCAAAAGATCGACACCAAGGGCAACTATGAGGTCGTGGATGGCCAGCAGCGGCTAACATCACTCATGATTCTGCTTGCGTGTCTCCGGGATAGACTTGCTGACACACAGTACTCGGATGCCATTCAGGACAAGATCCTGCAGAAGGAGAATGTCGTTGACGGCATCCCCCAGAAGGTCCGGCTGGAGGTCAAGGACCGCAAAATATTCACTGAAGTTGTCGTCACGAAAGGAGGGACGACGAAAAAGCGACGAGAGAAGGACCTTCCTGAACCCGAATGGCGTTACGTCCAGGCCGTGAATATCTTCAATGAACGTCTATCTAGTCTGAACGAGAACGACCTACAGAAGACGAGTACTTTCGTCAGTCAGAAGTGTGTTGTGATCCACCTCGCGACCTCCACATTTGACGATGCATTCCGACTCTTCACCATAGTGAATGACCGGGGCAAGCAACTACGACGAATCGATGTTCTGAAATCAATTAACATTGCGCCAGATATACTATCAAGCCAAGCAGTCAGGAACCGGATAGCTCAGAAATGGGAAGAGTTGGAGACGGACGTCGGTGAGGCAGCTTTCGAGAGCATCTTCCATCTCATACGGCTGATAATGTTGAAGGACAAACCGCAGGGGGACCTACTTAAGGAATTTGAGAATCGTGTTTTCACGAAAGGGCTTGTCAGTAAAGGGGAGCCGTTCGTTGATTTGGTCTTCGGCTACGTTGATGTCTACAAGCGCGTCTTTGGTGATCGAGACATCCTCCTAGAGGACGACTCTAACCACATCAGATTCCGCGAGTTGATACATATCATGATTTCGCATTTCAAGGCGTCAGAATGGAAGGCATGTCTGCTCTTCTTCACCAAGAAATTTCATGGAGAAAAGGTCTACGAGTTCTGTCTGGAAATAGAGAAGGTATACCTGGCACAGTGGGTGCAGGGCGTACGTAAGGACGAGCGGTATTCTGCCTATGCCAAGATCCTCGGATCCATTGAGACCTCCAAGAGTGCTGAAGCAGTGGTCAAGGGCATTACCTATGATGACACCGTCATTGAAAAAGCCGTGACGAACCCCAATATCTACGGGGCTGGATACTGTAAGTACTTCCTGCTTCGTCTTGAGCTTCTCGCTACTGAACATGACGTCGTGAAAGAGTTCAATGCGAAGTCAATCGAACATGTTCTCCCCCAGACCCCTGATTCCGCGAGCAATTGGGCGAGCATCCATGATCTTTCCGAAATCAATGAATACGTCAATAGCATTGGGAACTTGGTGTTGCTTAGTAAGAGCAGGAATTCGTCAGCTAGCAACTACGATTTCGAAATCAAGAAGGACAAGTATTTGCGGACGCGTGTGACAGATTACCCCCGTAGCGTTGAGGTGCTGAAGTATGACAGATGGGATAAGGCGACCATCACTGAAAGGACTGAACAGGCAAAAGGCATGTTCCTCAGTGATCCGTAAGGGAAGGCCACCGAGAGCTGGGAGTCAGTATCTCATTTCGGCCGGAACATCTGCCAGAGCCGATTGATCTGTGTGGACCGGATGGTGGTCTCGCCCCCACTTGTTGGTCGGTCCGAAGCGCTCCTCAGGAGAACAGATGGCGTCTACGTGACACTGACGGCCACGGCACCATCTGCTCTGTGCCTCCAATACTCGCCTTCCGTGGCTCCCCATTCCCAGCTACCATTGTGGACGCAGTGCAGGGCCGCTTCTATGTTGCCTACTACGCTTGGCAGGATAAGTGGAGTCGTGGTCCGTCACCTGCGCTGTCGCCTGCGGCTTCCTGCATGGCACCGAATCCAGTTCCGGCAGGGGTCACGTCAACGCGTCCATCGCTCCCTGAATCTCGTCGTCGCACACATCCGCATAGACGGTGGTGGTGGTCAACGAGTGCCTCATCTGCCCCGGCCCAAACGCTTCCTTCCCAAGAAACCCCCGACCTCCGGTAGGGTTCCCGTTCTCTGGAGTTGCTCCGGTTGCCAAGACGGGTGTATGTTTTGCGTGTATGCTTTGTACCATATTCGCCTGCAACGCTTAACGAAGCAACTGGGAGCGCAGATGACGGAGGAATCTGGAACCCCAACCCCGCCCGTGACCATTGAGTATGATTGGGTTCACCAACGGGCAGCGACCGACGAAGGTGTCTGGGATGCGCACGGCGACAAGAACGGCCCCGGCGTGAACGAACTACTAGGAGACTAAGTGACGGCGAAACGAACAGCAGAAGAAATCCGGCACCGGACCGACCCACGGTGGAACGAGATCCCCCTCGTGTGCATGCACTGCACCCACCTCGAGACGCTTGGGAGCCAATTCGGCTCGGAGGGGTGGACGTGCAGCGCCTTCCCCGAGCAGATCCCCTACGGCATTCTGGCCAACCATTCCCACCATGACGAGGCCTACTCGTGCCAGGAGAACGACCACGTGTACTCCCCGAAGCTCTACACCGAGGAAGACACGGGACGGAAGTGGCACTACAACGCCGACGGCTCGTGGCAGTACATCGACGAAGGCTCTTCGTCCCCTAGCCGCTCTGTATAGTGCAGTTGTAGCCGTCCGCTGCGGCAATGCTGAACCAGTAGGGCATCGGATGCCTACCAGGAACGCATAGTCGAACTGATCGAACACGGCACGGCCATCCAACTGCTCGGCCCCGACCCGCCGAATCCCACCTCATCTGCAGGCGGTTCGCTGCCCCGTGCCGCCTGCGTGCCTCAGCCCGAAGGGCTCCCGGTCGCGGCGGGAAGGACGTTCGACCAGACTCGGGGAGAATGCCCACACAGGAGAAACGCCGCAATGCGCCTCTCGTCACGGGGCCGCAGAGGTACGGCGATGCCCTGGTCCGACGCCTTGTTGGTCAGACGGCGCTGCTGCTGCGCCGCCGAGGCTACACGAGCTCCTGAGACACGCTTAACCCGCCAATCACGCACCCAGCTACTCAACCCCACTTTCTGCACGTCACCCACCTATGCACCGGTGACGAACGCCCGCAAATCAGCGAAGGGAGCCAAAAACCGCATCGTTGAAAAAAAACTGAACTTTTTTCTGCGCTGTAACCTCCTCTCGTTCAACATGTCGCGGATTTTGGCCAAAAATACGACAAGTGGGGATTAAGATCTCAACCCGACTCTATGGGCGTGGACGTGGTTGTCCACTCACGGCATGGGTGTGCCGTGAACACCCAAATCAGGAGAATCTGATGGAAAAACTGAACGAAGGAAAACCGTTCCTCAAGGACGAAAAGCTGTCGGTCCGCATGGCGGAACTGGCTGCCATGGTCCGACAGGAGCACGGTGGAGTGCAAACCGGCTGGCAGGGGGCGCTGGAACATGTCCGCAATGCTGGCGAGTGGCTTATCGAGGCGAAATGGCGGAAAGGACACCGCAAGAAGTGGGGGGACTGGAAGCGGTGGCTTGCCAAGGAGTACAACATCAGCACACGCACAATGAGCCAGTACATGCAGATCGCGCGGCACTGGGATGACGCACGCATCACCAAAGCACGGACGCAGGGCATCACCATCGAGAGCATCAGCGCCTTCGTCCAGGTTTTGCGGGGACGTAAACCGAAACCGAAGAAGACACTCACGCCAAGTGAACGGGAGAGGGACAACAACCGGAAGGAGGCGCGTAGGTTGTTTGCGGCATACCTCAGAGAGCTTGATGGCTTTGAAGGGGATGTCCTCTGCGCGACATTCCCTGACGTGCTCGAAGTCCTCAATGCCGACCTGAGACCGAGAGTATGTGGCAACTACGGGGGACCGTACTACGAGCACCGTGAGGAAGCCACCACGAACAGGGATGAGCCCATGCCAAGTGCTGGTCCCCCTGTGACTGGCAGCCCCCGTCGCCGTCGCCGTCGCCCAAGTCCAAGGTAGGAGATCCGGGGGAAGGCAAGCGTAGGCTCTGGCACACCATCGGCCTCACTCCCTCCCCATGGCCCGCCATAGCACCGTGGAGGCTGGTTTTGGCTCTTGCGTAGTGGGTCAGGAAATCGCCCGAATAGTAACGCTTAGAGTTGCATTCAAGTATCTGCACGGTAATCAGTAACGATAATACGCAATAGCGTTACTATTGCCGCAAAAACACCACCCAAAGGAGACCAAGGCGATGACAACCGCAACCCACACCGGAAACACCAAGGGAACGAAGCTGCCACCAGAGCCGCTTGAGCGTGACGAGATCAATGCGTTGATGGCAGCATGCAGCAACCGGGCACCGAGCGGCATCCGTAACCGAGCATTGTTGGCAGTGCTATGGCGTGGGATGCTCCGCATCAACGAGGCACTGCAACTGAAGCCCGCCGACTTCAACGCGACAACCGGCACCGTCCGCGTGCTCGACGGCAAGGGGCGCAAGGCCCGGACGGTGGCGCTGAACGCCGAGGCGGCGGCTCTGGTGGCCCGTTGGCTTGATTGCCGGGAAAGGCGAGGCATCACCAATCACCGGCGGCTGTTTTGCACGCTGGGTGGTGGCCCGATGCAGGACAGCTACATCCGCAACATGCTGCCCCGGCTGGCCCGCCGTGCCACCATCCAGAAGCGTGTCCATGCCCACGGCCTCCGGCACAGCGGGGCGTGCGAGATGCGCCGGGCCGGTGTGGACATTGGCATCATCAGCAAGGCACTGGGACACGCCAGCATCGCCACCACGGCACGTTACCTAGATCATATCGAGCCGACGTTGGTCATCGATGCCATGCGGAGCTTGGCGTAATGCGAGCCAAAGGCTGGAACAACGGAGGGCCACCGATTGTGACGAACACGGAGCAAGGCACTACCAACGACATGGGCTACAGCGCCGGTGTCGCGCCCCTGCCTTGGTGGCCCATGCCAACCCCACCCCATGGCCGAGAAACGCGACAGGCGGCGACCAGGGCGGCGACATGGGCAAGTCGTGGTGGTCCCTGCCCCCAACGCTCAGGATGGCTACGAGCTCTAACGCTTGTCTGCCCGCCTGACCGGACATACGTGCCACACGTACTGAAGCACACATTTACGAATGGGAGATCGAGACCATGACAGAGACATTACGCATCGCAGGGTACTGCCGCACCAGCGGCGAGGGCCAGCGCGACAACACGAGCATTCCACGGCAACGTGAGGCGATTGATGATTACTGCAAGGCAAACGGCTGGGCGCTCGTCCATGTATATATCGATGAGTCCAAATCCGGCAGCAAGGTGGAGGGCCGGGACGAGTTCCAGCAGATGATGCGGGACGCAGCCAACGAAGCCTTTGATGCAGTGGTGGTGTATGACATCACTCGGTTCGCCCGCAACGGTGCCGACATCATCGATAGGGCTCGCTTCCTCAAGAGCACGTTCGGAGTCTTCCTGGTGGACACCAAGGAGAGGTTCGACAACCGAAAGGCACGGAACACACTTGGCAACCACGTCATGGCTGGTGTCTCCGAGCATGAGCGGCTCACCACTATGGAGCGGACAATTGGTGGCCGTGTTGCACGTGCGAGAAACGGCAAGCCGTGGGCTGGCAGCCGACCATTCGGTCGCGAGTACAACAAAGAGACCGGTCGATGGTACGTGACCGAAGCTGGACACAACATGAGGGCCATTTTGGAGCGATACGCTGAAGGAGAATACCTGATCGACCTGCACGAAGAGTATGGGTTCCGCAGCATCAACACTGTGACGCGGATCATCCGAAACTCCCAGCTATCAGGCACATATGTCGCCCGTTTCCACTCGCCCGAGATCGACATTGTGAATCTCGAAGTCCCCATCCCTTGTATACCTGAAGTCATCACGCCGGAGTTGGCCGAGCGTGTGCGGCAACGCCGGGCACACAACCGGACCCACAACAAGGAGAAGCTGAGGAAATACAAGCTCACCGGTTATGTCCGCTGCGGCGTATGCGGGGCATCTCTGGTGAGTGACCACAGGAGGGGGCACCAGTACCACCGCCACGGCGCGCGTACCAAGGGCGGGAAGGGATGCGGCTTCCACAGTATCCGGGCCGACCTACTTGAAGAACAGGCATTGGGCTACCTCTACCGTTTCTACACTGACGAGCCAGCATTTGAGGAAGCCGTGCGCCAAGCCATGCCCACTGGCGAGCAACGAGATACTCTTGCTGCGGAATTGGGACGAGAGAGGGAGAGGCAGGCCAAGGTGGACCGCTCGATTGCGAATCTGGTACATGCCATTGAGAAAGGTGCTGACCCCACCATGCTGATCAACCGTCAACAAGAACTGCGCGAGGAACAAGATGTCTGCGCCATGAGGGTTGAGAAACTGGACGAGGAATTGGCGTCGATGCCAAGCGTCGAGTATGTGGAGAATCAAGCCAAGGCCATACAACTCGTCCTCTTCCTGCAGAACAGCGGCAAGAACTGGCGGGAGCAGGAGTTTGAGAACATCCGGCAATTCCTCAGGTTCCTGTTCGGTGACAACCCCCGCCAGAAGGGCTATGGCATCTGTGTTAGTCGCGTGCAGGAGGGGTGGCGGGTGGAATTCCGAGGACGCGTGCAGTTCGGCCATGAGCTACACAACGGCTTGCCAACCACTGACGCCTTCCGTCGTGCCGTGCGTTCAGCCAGCAACCTGATCCTGACCAACTTTGAGATCGCGCTTCAAGCGGCGGAGAGGGAATACGCCGAGGCTTCGGGCATGGCGGAACCTAACATGCCTAACTCGTGCCCATACCAACCGGCATCGTAGTGGATGTAGTCCAGTCCCCGGTCCGCCGCGAAATCCACGCAGGCAATCCCACCGGCGGTGGACAATGTCACCTCCCGAATGGTCTTGCCGGGCTTGATCCAGCTGGTGTCCTCAATGGCGCAGGGCTCGTTCAAATTCCGCACCAGATCATTGCGTTCCAGCAGGTCACCGGGCGTGTCGCCCACAATGAGGACGCGCCAGGGAGTCGCGCAGGGCGTGGTGCCACGCACCGTGCCACTGAGCACGCTGGTCACGCCACACCGACCCCGCAACGGACCAAGCAGCATGCGCGAGTAGTCGATGCAGGCCGCTTCGTGCAGACAGGCGTAGCCGCCCCCTGCGTAAGCCAAGGTCAGGGGGCGCTCGCAGGTCTGGCCCAGTTCGGCCAGGTCCAAGCGCTGGTACTCGCCCTCCACATGGTATTCGACATAGCCCTCGGTCCGTCCAGGGAAGACGAATTGGGTCTTCTCCCGCGTGATCGCCACCTCGTCCACGCCCTCCTGCTCGGGAATGACATAGCGGAAGGCCGCGCCCTCCGGGTAGCAGCGGAACTCCAGCCACAGGCTCCGGTAGGGGGGAATCGTCTCGCGCAGGACCACCCGCAACCCATGGTAGCGGTCCTGGATCTCCGCGCGCTCGCCATAGACCGGTTGCCAGGTCGCGGCATGGGTCTCGCGCTCCACCCCGGCGACCGCGAAGCCACTGTTGAACTCGGCTGTCCCGCCCAGCTCCAGCCCAAGACGCGACCAAGCCGCGATCATGCGGCCATGGTAGGTCACTTGATAGAAGGGACAGTCCCGGTCGTCTTCCCACTTGGGACCGGCCGGAGCCAAACGGAAGCGCAGCTCGACCGCACCGTCCGGCGAGACCAGGCTGAGAGGAGTCATGGAATCACTCATACGACGTTCTCCAAAACGTGAGACAGCGTGGATGCTCCCCAACCTACGCGCACAGAGCCGCGGGTGCAACGGGATGGGAGGGGGAGGGGGGAACGGAATGATGGGGGGCACAACTGTCCGATCCGACCCATTCGACCGATTCGTCCGACTCCCCCTCCCCTACAACCACACGGCCACGCCCTCCCCTCTCTTTGCACTTGACGAGAGCCAGCAACAAGGCAATAGTTGCAGCGGAAGATCCCCCACTGCCTCCCCAGGAACGGTGTGCAACGGAGAGCGGCGATGCGGTTGCCTTGGGCACCGACAGACAAGTGCAGCGACCGTGTCACCCATTGGTGCCAGCGGCGGGTTCTCCTTTGCTCCCTGGCCCTGTTCATCGTCGCTCAGTGTCCCTACGCGCAACCGGCGGCGGCCAAGCCCGGCGAAGAGGCGCCAGTTTCCAGATGGGTCGAGTTGTTCGAGGGCTTCTTTGCCCGCCTGGCCGCACTGGACCCGACAGGGCAAGAGGCGGCCCAGGAGCTGATCGACGCGGCAGCCGCAGGGGAAGGGATCCTGGTGAACGAGCTGCTGGCAGACGGAATCCCCGCCTGGGTCCGAGTCCCCAGCGGCGAAACCGCGCTCGTGAACGCCGCCGCTGGGGGGCACGCGGAGGTCGTGCTTCTGCTCCTTGAGGCAGAGGCAGAGGTAAACCAGCGGAACGCCTACGGGAAGTCTGCCCTTCTTCTCGCAGCATACAACGGGCACGCCGAAGTGGTGCTCGATCTCCTCCATGCGGGCGCGGATATCAACGAGATCGACTGTATAGGCTGGGCCCCGCTGATGGCCGCCGCCCAGAGTGGCCACAGCGGCATTGTGTCGCTGTTTCTGGCCCGCGGGGCACGGGTCGAAGCCACGATGCGCGGCGAACAGACAGCGCTCACAATCGCCTCGTACCATGGCAGAGATGAGGTGATCGAACTCCTCATCGCCGCTGGTGCAGACCCGGACTCGGCAACCGAGACAGGCGCATCTGCGCTACGGCTTGCTGCCGGGCAAGGCCACTTGGAAACAGTCGCCCTACTGCTTGACCACGGGAGTAACGTCGAGATAGCCGACAAGGCAGGCCGGAGGCCGCTGTATTCGGCGGCGGGGGCTGGGCATCACAAGATCGTCTCTTTCCTGCTGGACCAAGGGGCGTCCGTCAATGCCACGACGGAGGATGGCGATACGGCTTTGGCGACCGCTGCCTTCGAGGGCCATGTGGAGACCGTTCGTGTCCTGTTGGCAAGGGATGCCGACCCGGCCATCGGGAGGCCCGGAGGCGAGTCTCCGCTGTATTACGCGGCCAAGAAGGGGCACGTGGAGGCACTTCGCCTGCTGATGCAGGTGGACGATGACATGGATCGGATGACGGATGCCGGCCAGACAGCCCTGAAGGTCGCGGCACGCGGCGGGCACGTCGAGGTGGTGAGCTTCCTGCTGGATAGCGGAGCAGATCCCGACCAGGCGTCAGGCGATGGCGTGACCCCGCTGATGTACGCAGCGCGCAGCGGCCACCTGGAGCTCGCGGAGCTGCTGATTGACAGAGGCGCGACGGTCGGGATGGTCCCGAATGGCTTGGCCCCACTCTCCTTCGCTGCGACGAAGGGCCAAAACGAGATGGTCCGGTTCCTCCTCGAACATGGCGCGCCCGTTGACGGCGTGGGCACGGTCTGGGGGACTGCATTGACCCACGCAGCGCAAGCGGGCAAGGTGGAGACCGCAGGAGTTCTGCTGAACCATGGGGCGAGCGTGGACCTTGCCGACGAGACGGGCACCACCCCACTCATGTTCGCCGCCGCCTATGGGAAAGTAGACGCTATGCGCCTACTGCTTGCCCGTGGTGCCAAGACCGAAGGGGAGGACTACTTCGGGCGTGGATTGCTGCATTGGGCCGCAAATGGGGGGGAAGTGGAGGTGGCGAAGCTCGCGCTCGAGCTGGGGCCA
>Ga0233430_1004767_pt1 | contig 12300 bp, 8 predicted proteins | sample SI_118_April2016_2_FD_179883 | JGI IMG/M metagenome (GOLD analysis project Ga0233430, IMG submission 179883) | Seawater microbial communities from Saanich Inlet, British Columbia, Canada - SI_118_April2016_150_MG | ecosystem: Environmental > Aquatic > Marine > Inlet | place: Canada: British... | reverse complement strand
TGAAATTAAAACGCCTGAACAGATCGTTTCTAAAATAATTCACATCTCCTGGAATATTTTTTGTCCATTTGTCAATGGGAAGGTTGGTGGCTGCGACCACAAGTGTAGGACAAAAAACAGGGCTACCGTACCATCCCCGGGGGGTTACCTGATAATCGTCAAGATAGGCAAGAAGTTTTGCCTGTATTTGAGGACTTGCATCACCTATCTCGTCAAAAAACACAATCCCGCCTAAACTTTCCATGAGAAAGCCTTTGCCTCCAAGAGGGGATGATCCGGTATAAGTACCGGCACACCAACCAAACATGTCATATTCAAAAACATCTTCCCGCTCAAGATATTCCGGAATCGGGATTCGTCTAAACGGCCGGGACTGATCATCGGATGTGCCCTGGGTCATGTGCCAGGCAAGATAGCGTGCAATCAATGTTTTTCCAACACCCGAAGGTCCCAAAAGAAGAACTTTAGGCAATCGGTTTCTGTCAACATAAAACTTGTTTTGTTCCAGGGCATCTTTTATCAGTTTGGAAATGCTATTTACCTCGTCATTCAGGTTAAAATCTTCATTGCCAACTTTAAAAGAAAACCTGAGAAGGTTATCTATTTCAGCTAAAACCATCTTCCTCCTCTCTTTGGTTTTCTGGCCCATCACTTCAAGATAAACGGCTTTGCATTCATCGAGCTGATCAAGTACTTCCGACATCCTACCTGAAGGCGGGATAGTCAAAAATGCCGGATCATAACCTGCAATCTGAGCAAAAGGATTTTCCGGATTATAGATAATCCATTGTCCTACTTTAAGTCCGATTTTTTCCTTTTTTATTGCCGGGAGGAACCAGTCGCTGATCTGGCTTTTAATCCACTCTTCCCAATCTTCAGGTGTATTCCCAGGTATAAAAAGAAATCGATATATTATCTCTTTTTCTTCGATCAACCCACATCGCCAGGATAAAATTGATGCCGGATCGATGGGCGATGCATTCCACAGTATGATGACTTTCAATGGTGTTTTTTTGCTGATCCACGGTTTGGGGCAATTTCTGGAATACTCCGTAAAATCTTGATTTTTTGTTATTTTAATAAAGATAATATCTGATATCTCTGATAGTTTTTTTACTGCTTGATATAACGTTTCATCGTCCCAATCCTGCTTTTCAGCAGGATAAAAATCTCTGTTGGCCTTTTTTTTGTTTTTCATCAATCTTTTCCAATTCGCGAACAAATCTTGTCATATACTGTTTCAAGCATCTGGTTGCTCAGATTAACTTTATTGCTTAAAACCCGCAATCGCTGCTCAGGGTCAAGAGATTCAAAGTTTTTCTTTTTTGCATTTTCTAAATCTTCTCTTGTAAAATCGTTATACATCAAACCATTTGGGTGCGGCTCTTATGGGCCAAGTTAAAACAGTTGCAAATAGAGGGGTTCAGCCTTATCTCCATAGGTTTTGCGCCACTTCCTGGCAAGATAATCCAGCTGGCAAGGGCTATCTGACCTGATTTTAAAAAAATACTCATCATATGGCTGCATGATGAAATATATTCGGTAGTATTAATTTTTTACTGGACATCAAGTCATATTTCCGTTATGGAAGGATAGCGGAGGTAGATGAAATGAAGACAATAAAGCAACAAACCTTTTGTGGCCGAGAGTTTACCAGCGAAGAGATATCATTGATCCAGGAAGTAGTTGCCACCTGCGGTGGCATCAGTCGACGCGAGTTGGCGCACACAGTATGTGAACTTCTGGAATGGAAGCGGCCCAATGACCGATTGAAAGCCCGGGAATGCATTGATCTTCTTGAGCTTTTGGAATCCAAGGGTGCACTGATCCTTCCGGAGAAGAAACGAAAAGGTAAAAACGGCTCACAAAAGATTGTTCCTGAAATTCCACTCAGACAACCTGATAGCACCCTCAGTGGCAGCGTGGAAGAGTTTACACCCCTTGAGATCCAACGGGTTCACAATCGAGAGCAGAGAGATCTGTTCAAAGAACTCATTGGTCGCTATCATTATCTGGGATATGCCATGCCCTTTGGGGCAAGATTACAGTACCTGGTCTATGTAAATCGGCCTCATCGAGAGGTGGTGGGATGTGTTCAATTCTCAAGTCCTGCCTGGCGCATGCGTGTCCGGGATGAGTGGATCGGTTGGACAGAAAAAAGGCGTAAAGTTGCGTTACAACAGGTGGTGAACAACAGCCGTTTTCTGGTACTGGCACGTATCCAAAATTTAGCGAGCATGGTACTCTCGTGTACCCTTCGGGAGCTGAGAGGCGATTGGGAGCAGCAATATGGCCTTAATCCCCTGCTGGTGGAAACACTGGTGGACCGGAAGCAGTTTCACGGTGGCTGTTATCGGGCTTCAAACTGGATCGAATTGGGAAAGACCACCGGTCGCGGCCGAATGGACAGAGCCAATAAACGCCATGGAGCTCAGGTAAAAACCATACTGGTATATCCGCTGGTAAAAAATGCTGTTCAGCAGCTCAGGGAGTGTGATAGATGAGTATAAACACAGCACTGAACCTCTCTGTTGTGGAGCATCCCTACGACTATACCAATGATCAGGGGCGAGAATACTATGATGGTATTGTTAATTTTCTTGATTCTGAGGAGAACCATTCAATGAAACTCACCGGTTTGGAACAAGAACTTGAAAAACGAGGGCGGGAATTGATGCGCATCCTGCTTCAGGAACATCTGGATAAGCGCAGCCCCAGCCGTTGTGAACAGTCAGTATGTGGTTCTGATGGAATCGATCGGCCGAATGTGAGACCCCATGATCGAAAAATTGAAACCGTGTTTGGCACTGTATCGATAAGCCGTGCCGGATATGGGAACGACGGTGTGGCAAGCCTGCATCCATTGGATGCTCAGCTGAATCTTCCCCCTGAGCGTTATTCCCTTGAACTTCGCCGTCGTGTGGCGGAAAATGCAGCAAAGAGTTCTTTCGACGAGACCTTAGAGACCATTGAAAAAACTACGGGTGCCCATATTCCCAAACGCCAGGTAGAAGAGCTGACACAACGAGCAGCCCAGGACTTTGACGCATTTTACGAGACAAGGCAGCACAACCCGACAGATGAAACAAACACTGGACCGATTTTGGTAATTACCGCCGATGGCAAAGGGGTGGTGATGCATGAGCAGGATCTCAGGGAACAAACTCGGAAGGCGGCCCAAAAAAGGAAGCCCCAGATGGAAACCCGACTCTCCAAAGGGGAAAAGAAAAATGCCAAACGCATGGCAACAGTAGCAGCTGTTTATACCATAGATACCTTTCATCGCACCCCTCAAGATCTGCTCCCGGGAAACAACAGCAATCCCCATAAAGAAAAAAGCCCACGCCCGGAACAAAAGCGTGTATGGGCAAGTCTTGAAAAATCAGCCGAACAGGTCATTGAATCTGCTTTTTCGGAGGCATCCCATCGTGATCCCAGGCAGGAGAAGCATTGGGTTGCTCTGGTGGACGGTGAGAATCAACAACTGCGAATCCTGGAGCGTATGGCCAAAAAACAAGGGGTGGATCTTACGATCACCGTTGATATTATCCATGTCATTGAGTACCTGTGGAAAGCTGGCAGGGCCTTTCATCCCAAATCCGGCCTTGAACTTGAAGAATGGGTTCAGTATCGGCTGCTTAAAATACTTGAAGGCAAAGCCGGGTTGATGGCAGGTGGAATGCGTAGAAGTGCTACACTGAAAAAATTCACTGACAAGCAACGTGAACCCGTGGAGACTTGCGCAACCTATCTTAAAAATAAAGCACCTTACCTTAAATACGATCGTTATCTTGATCTGGGATTTCCCATTGCCACAGGGGTCATTGAGGGGGCATGCCGTCATCTTGTAAAGGATCGCATGGACATAACCGGCGCAAAATGGAGGCTGACCAGTGCCGAAGCAGTGCTGCGCCTGCGTGCCCTACGGAGCAGTAGCGATTTTGACGAGTACTGGGACTTCCATGAAGCCTGTGAATACAAACGGAATCATCAGACTCATTATCAAGACGGAGAAGTTCCGCCAACAAAGCTTCCACAGTCTTCGGCCAGACGAGATCATCTTAAAATAATCAAGTAAAACTGACGGAAAATAAGAAATATTATGACTACTGAAAACTATTGTCAGGCATGTCGCAAAAGAGCCACACCCAATATCTTTTATATTAGCAACTATTCTTACTGTGTCCCCCATGTTCCCTTTTATTGGAGCGGCACTGAATGAAACATCTAAAAGTTTGCCGTCTTTTGTAAGTCGTTTTGTTTCAAATCGTATTGCTGTATCCTTAACCTTACCTTTTAAATAAACATCACTGGAAATCCTTTGCTGGTCTTTGGGGATAAAAGGAATTTTTCTCCCTTTTACTTCATTCAGGTTCCAGCCAAAGGTGTCAGTAAATGCATAATTGAGATATTGAACATGATCAAGACTGTCATATACAAGGACCGGATCAGGACTGACAGTGAAGATGGCCATGAGCTCTTCATGTTTTTTCCTGAGTTCGATTGTAGCGTTTTCTTCCCTTGTCAGGGCGTTTTTCAAGCTGTCCAGCATAACTGCAACAAGCAGGGTAATCAGGGTGTTGATCAACATGAAATTAGCAATCATGACCACCCATTTTTCAATCATATTTTTAATATTAAAAGCCCATTCAGGTGATCCAACAGCGATATAAATTCCAATGGAAACCAAACTTAAAAAATTCATAAACAGTGCAATGCCGGCTGCTTTGAGCCCGAGCATCGCACCAACAATCAAAGAGGCACCAAAGAGCCAGATATATCCGGCACCCTGAAAACCGAGCATGGACAAAAGTAAGACTCCAAGCAAGTAAAAAATGAAGAAGATAATCCAGGTTTTATGCTTAAGAGAAAATTTTTTGGAAAAAAATACAACCAAAATAATGAGGTATGCAGCAGAATCCAGGATGAAAACGCCCCATAATTCTTCATTATAAGATAAGATTAAGGAAGGTATCAAAGCAAATGGGCCTAATACGACCGCTAAAAAGAAAAGAATAAAAGTAATCCTTTCCCGCCAAAGCGTTAAAAGATCGCATTCCCATGCTTTTTGGGGAATAAATTTAGCCTCTAAATTATACCAGCATTGTACTATTTTTTGAGAATATTTCATGTCTTTTGTTTTGCCTTTTAAACGTTATTGCAAAATCACCATGATCATTTTTTATTCAACTTATCACAGTGTTTGCACCTGCGTCTGCGTATTTTCTTTTTCATAGATCTGGCACCTCCTCAGATCTATGATTGGCATATAAGAAAGGCGGGCGGGGTCTGCGGAATCAGGCGGGGTAAACTCGCAACAAAATAAACTCGCTACATAATTGGAGATAAATCACCTCCCCTTATTAAAATTCTTATCCCGAAAATCACCCACTATTAGATCCGTCCCTGCTTCTCAACAAGTTTGACATTGTCATAGATTATTAATTCTTTACAATCCCTTAGCAAGTTAAAATTGGCTTGTCAATATAGGTAAAACCACCTATATTTATCAAAAATGTTACTGGGTACAACAGTAGGTTTGCAAAAACTTTTCATTCAATTATATGGGAAGTGATTAATAGTGGAGCACTTGTCAATCCCCCATTGGCCACTTGTTAGAACTGTTTAGAGGTATTTAAAATCATGAAGTCAGAGAACAAATCATATCATCCACATATTCCGGTTGAAAACGTTCCCCCCGGTGGTGGCGAAGAATAGTTGGCAGGCAACCTAAAAAAGCATTTACAACATCCATGTCAAAGTGGCTGCCGGCATCTTTCTTAAGGATGGAAATCACTTTTGCCAAAGGCATAATGTCACAATCCAAGATTTTTCCAAAGGCATACTTAGGGTAATCTCTGGGGGATGTCAGCGCATCAAAGACATCGGCCACTGCAATTATTTTAGCACCCATGGGGATTTGGCCACTTTTCAGCCCCAGGGGATATCCTTTACCGTTTACCTTTTCATGGTGGCTGGAAGCGATTTTGGATACATGTCGCAGGGTCCTTGGAAAATGAAAGTTGTCGAGAATGTCTTTTGTCTTTAGGGGATGCGTATTCATTTCAGCCCTTTCCTCTGGAGTAAAAGGACCGTTTTTCAGCAGAACATCATCCCGGATGCCTATTTTGCCAATATCGTGAAGAATTCCTGCATAGTATAAATTATCTAATTCTTTCTTGCCCAGCCCGATTTCTTTTGCAATTGCAATGCTATATTCGGTCACACGCAGTGAGTGACCTGCGGTTAAGGGGTGTTTGGCATCCACTGTTGCTGACAGTGTCTGGATGGAACTTTTAAAAGAAAGTTTGAGTTCATCGTGTAAAAGGGCGTTTTCCAATGCAATCCCCACCTGGGATGCAAGCCCTTTGCAAAACACCTCATCCTTTTCGTTAAACCGTGTGTTATCCTTTTTATTAATAACCTGAAGAACACCGACCCCTTCTCCGCCATGGTTTTTAATTGGAAGACACAAAACCGATCTTGTCCTGAAATTGTTTTTTTTGTCAAACTCTTTGTTGAAATAGGGAAGTTTCCAGGCATCAACAATATTGAGCATTTCTCCCGATTCAGCAACCCTACCGCTGATCCCCTTGCCCAATGGCAGGCGGATTTTATCAACTCCTTCTGCCACCCTGGTCCAGAGTTCTTTTTTGTTCCGGTCCAAAATATAGAGACTTGTTCTTTCTGCGGCCATAATCTCTGTGATTTTGCTGATGATGAGAGGAAACAAACTGTCAAATTCCAATTCCGATGCAAGATCGTACGCCACGGATATCATCGCCATCAACTGCGTGTTCAACTCGGTCTTCTGAATTAAAAGTTGCTTATTTTCTTGTTCCATTCCATGTTCGTTAATGATCCTTATCAGCTTATTTCTCAGTTCCTCAAGGGTAAACGGTTTTTTAAGGTAATCCTTGGCTCCCGACTGTATGATTCTCTCATATGAATAGTCCCGGCTGTATCCGGTAATGATCATAAAAGAGATATCCGGTTTGATTTTTTGAACTTCTGACATCAAATCAAGACCACTGAGCATGGGAATGTTGACATCAGCAATGATGATATCGAAATCTATTTCCTTTATCAGTTCAAGTGCTTCCAAGCCGTTTTCAGCGGTCTTAGAAATGTGGCGGCACGGCACAACGACCTGGCTGAGCATCTGTCTGACAGCAGGGTCGTTATCCACTAAGAGAATATTGATTGAATTCATTTAAGAGTTTGCCAAAGCTCCTATGTCTCATTTTTCGAGATTGATTGATAAATTTTTTTTGTCCAATAAGAACCTTTCTTATAATACGCATATTTTAAGAATTTTCCAAACATTTTTTTAATTTATAGTTATGTTTGTCAATAATTGAAACAGTCTATTAATTTTCTTGATATCAGAAATACCAGTTTTTATGCAGGTCAATTTTCTCTGAAAAATTTAAAAAACTATGAATATCAGGAAAAGTGGTTCTGTTGAATCTTTTGTTAAATTGTATCTATCCAGATGAAATTATCCTTATCAACATTTCTAATGCCGTAAAGGAATTTCAACAAATCAACTATAGGAAAATTATAATTTTTTCCGGGAGAAGCTGCCGAAATGTTCTTTATTGGAGTAATCGGATTTTGTCTAAACTTTAAGAAAATGATTTTGTTGGGTGCTTTTCAAGGGCCAAGAAGACTTTCAAACAGCGTTGAAATTTGACCCCATTCTCAAGCACGTGGTTAATTTTTTTCCATCAATTTATATATTTCTAAAACCAAACTGGTAAAGGTTTCAAAATCTTTGGGTTTAAGATATTGTCCCTGGCGATAAATCAACAACCATTGATCCATTGTCTCTATGTTCCATTCGGGATTTTTAACCATTAAGTCAAAGAATGGCACGGTTAGCAGCTCTTCTAAGCTTTTCGAGTCATTTTTGCAAAAGACTCTATATTCCTTTGAAAATTCAGGATGATTTGAGAGATCAATTTCCTGGTAGCTTAGTTGCCAGTTGGCAATCTTTTGAGTTAACAGACGCATAGCCGCAACAGTAAAGCGTTCTTTTTTTCTGGTCTCGATAACGATTGGTGGCCATTTGGATTTATGCATCTCAATTATTACAACTGTCTGGCCTACATTTTGATCCCTGGGTATACAGTATTCATAATCGAAGATCCAAGTTGAAGGATTGTTGCGTTTGAGAACATTTTTCATTTTGCCCTCTACTCGAAGGGTAAACAGACGAAGTGGTGCAAATTTGCCCTTTGGGTTTGCATCAATATCACCCTTAAAACAAAATCCATGGCTTCCTGCAATATGAGTCAAACCTTTTACCCTTCGTTTTTTTCGTAGAATATAATATGCCATAAATCCTAACACACTCGCAAAAATAAATAATATAATAAAGTTATCCATTTAAAGAACCTCTATGATACTGAAATGGGGCTGTCCCCAAATAATTTATCCAAACCTCTCGTTAACAAATTGGAACTTCTGTATATTCATATTTTTTAATATATATATCTTCAAAACTCAGTATGCATATATAACGTTTCAATGTTCAGGTGCATGTTACCGAACACCATTAAATATCAAGGACACACTTCTGGCGATCCGTTGGATGGTTTTGTTATATGGTTTTTTCTTTGTCCTCTTTTAGTTTGTCGAGTTTATCAAGCGTTTTTTTCTTGAGGGATTCACGCATCTTTGCTTCGGCAACTACCGCAAAAAAAATAAAAACAAAGATTATTATTAAAACGATCAATTTAAAATTAATATCCATCTGTTTTATCCAATCTTTTATTATTTATTTAATTTTTCCCCATATTAGCAAATAATTGCACAGGCCAGTGTATCCAGTAAATTTGAACAATATCCGAATAGATAAAAAATCCGATTCAAGAGTTCTGTAACAATATTTCAGAAACCAGTAAAGATATTTAATAAATCAATTTTGTATAGGTAAACATCAGGATGGCGTTATCCAGGTTTTCATCAACTGCCGGAATGCCCTGGAAATCTCTGAAGTCTGTATTCAGGAATGCCATTTGGGTGACATCTTGAAAAACTTTGTCAGATGACTTCTCAAGTCTTGCCAGCGCTTTTGTCTGAGTTTTATTCAAGTTGTATTTTACAGATACTTTTTGAACGTTTAAGGGAATGTCGGTTAATAAGATTAGATCATTATTCAGAAAAGATCACCATTCCAAGGGTTTTGGCAGATTTTTTAAAATTAATTCTACTTGTCCCATAAATTTATGGGACAGGTCCCTTTCCAGCATAAAAACAACAGACCCCCGTTCCTTGCTTCGCCTTATGGAATCTATCTTTGACAGCAATTTGTTCACCCTTTCAAGGGGTGTTTTGCATACCGTCAAATACCAGGGATCTTTGTTCATTTCCACATCTATAATTTCAATGGTCGCTTCAATGGATTCTATGGCGAATAAATCTTGTCTTAAAAGGATTTCTGTAGCGCTTATTCTTCCTGCCTGAAGATCGTCTACTGAGGCGATTTTTGCCTGGATAATCGTCACATTCATATGATCTTTAATTGCTCTGAGTCTTCGTTCTCCTGCAATGAGTTGAAACCTGCCTTTTTTTTGCAATTGAATTACAGGGCTTTGATGTAGTACAGAAAGGTTTTACATTTTTCAGTTCTATTAAAAAAGTCCACAAGATGCAGTTAAATATCAAGAATTCGGAGGATAAAGATTAATGAAAATTAAGGAATTCAAAACATTTGTAGTGGGGAATCCGCCACCTCATTTTGGAGGGCGTTACTGGATTTTCTTGAAGCTCACAACGGATAGTGGGATCACAGGTTATGGGGAAGCCTATTCCATACCATTTAATCCCAAGGTTGTAGAACATATGATAGGGGATGTGTGTGATCGGTATGTTATTGGTGCGGACCCATTTAAAATAGAGAAACTATGGCGGTTGGTCTATGGAAGAGGATTTACCCTGCGCCCTGACATATCTATTATGGGTATACTCAGCGCAATTGAAATGGCTTGCTGGGATATTATAGGCAAAGAACTGAATAAGCCGATTTATGATTTGCTGGGTGGTCAGGTTCATGAAAAATTAAGGGCGTATAGCTACCTGTATCCTGAGAAACAGGATAACCTATCTGTGTATAGTGATCCTGAAACAGCGGCTAAAAGAGCGGCTGAATATGTTGAAAAAGGATTTACGGCAGTGAAATTTGATCCGGTCGGGCCCTATTCAGTATTTGACCCAAGGCAGCTTTCTTTGGAGGCTCTCGACCATACGGAGAAGTTTGTGAAGATCGTTCGAGAGGCGGTTGGCAATAAATGTGACCTGCTTATTGGAACACATGGTCAGATGACCACTTCCGGTGCCATACGCCTGGCTCGGAGGCTGGAAAAATTCGACCCATTGTGGTTTGAAGAGCCTGTGCCACCGGAAAACCAGGAAGAAATGTCAAGGGTCGCCCGTCAGACAAGTATTCCAATAGCCACAGGAGAGAGGCTTGCAACAAAGTATGAATTTGCCGGACTACTTGCAACAAAAGCAGCATCCATTCTACAATTTGCCCTAGGGAGAGTGGGTGGTATTCTTGAAGCAAAAAAGATTGCAGGCATGGCTGAAGCCCACTATGCCCAGATTGCACCCCATCTTTATTGCGGCCCTATTGAGTGTGCTGCAAATATTCAGATCGATACCTGCAGCCCAAATTTTCTTATTCAGGAAACTATAAAAACCTGTGGCGGCTTTCACACAGAGATTTTAAAAGAGCCGATTTGCTGGGAAGATGGATATATTATACCTTCAAACAAGCCTGGACTGGGTGTTGAGTTGAATGAAGAGGTTGCCATCAGCAATCCCTATACGGGTAATGAGCTTCATCTTGAGATGCATGACAGGCCGGTTATTTGAATCGGGGAATTTTAAACACTTTTTGCTGACCCTAGTTATTTTTCATATTTTTTTTTATAAACAGCATAATAGGTGACGGGGATCACCAAAAGTGTAAATAGCGTGGATGCAAAAAGACCAAATATCAAAGCCCATGCCAGCCCTGAGAATACGGGATCAAAGGTGATGGGAAAGGCACCGATGCCGGTTGTTAACGCTGTTAATAAAATGGGCCGCATTCTGACAACTCCACTGATTAAAATGGCATCTTTGAAAGCAAGCCCTTTGTTTATGGAACCCTGAATAAACTCGATCAGTACCAGGGAATTTCGGATTACAATACCGCCAAGGGCTATCATACCGATCATGCTTGTGGCCGTAAAAAAGATAGGATCACCAAAACCGCTTACACTTTTGGTGAAAATATTTAAAATAAAAAACCCCGGCATAATACCTAGAATGGTTAAGGGAATAGCCATCATGATTAACATGGGCATAAAATAAGATCCTGTATTGATCACCAGAATAAAATAGATACCAAAAAGGGCTGCTGCAAAGGCAAGACCCATATCTCTGAAGACCCTAAGGGTAATTTTCCATTCACCCTCTCCGGCCCAGTTTACACGAATACCATTTTGGACGGGTTTGTGTTTAAGCTTTTTCATCATATCCAGGACAGCTTCTCCTGGTGCTCTGCCCGTCATTTCTCCAACCACATAGACAACGGGTTCAAGGTTTTTATGATAAATGGGTTTTTGGTTTTTTGTTTCCTTAACTTGGACAAGCTCGGCCAAAGGAATCATTTTGCCTAAATAAGATCTTATGGGAATGTGGGAAATAGAAGCCATGTCAGATCGTTTGTCCCGGGGCAAAATAACTTTGATCAAGAGAGGGTTTCGTTCCGGGTCCAGATGAAGGCTTGCCGGGGTGATGCCTCCCACTGCACTTTTCAGGGCTTCAAGGATGGTTTTTGTATCAATTCCGTGTAAGGCTGCTTTTTCCCTGTCAATAATGATATCCATTCTCTGACTGTTTTTTTCGGTCATGATCTTTATATCAGAAACATTGGATTCCTGTTCCATGATCGTTTTAATATATTGGGCGCCCTGTAAAAGTTCTTCATAGGTTTTGTCATAACTGCCGTATATTTCAGCCACAATGGTAGATAAAACAGGTGGCCCCGGCGGTACTTCCACAAGCTGGATCTGGGCGTTGTTCTCTTTTGCGATTTTTTCAAGATTTTTTCTGATACGTAAAAGGATTGTATGGCTTTGCTGCTGTCTGCGGGACTTATGAGCCAGATTAATGCGTATATCTGCAAAGTGACTGCCTTTACGGATAAAATAATGCCGGACCATGCCGTTAAAATCCATAGGGGATGAAATTCCCGTAAAAGAAACAAAACTGATCACCTCGTTGACGGTTTTTATATAATTTTCA